>JADDYB010000028.1_pt1 | contig 38372 bp, 31 predicted proteins | sample 8641941 | NCBI WGS metagenome assembly JADDYB01 (sample SAMN16275377, study PRJNA637457) | freshwater sediment metagenome | isolation source: Lake Kineret sediment | place: Israel: Lake Kineret | collected 2013
TATGAGATTACGAGAACAAGAAGGGGAACGATGAGTGAACCTCATCGCTATGAAAGAAACAGAAGGAGGTGAAAAAAATGGAAGCCAAGTTAATATATTCCGGAATTCAGGGTGCCGGTTCCATACCTTTTGGCATTTGCTGGAGCGGTTCTAACCCTGTATGGTGTCCATTAGGATTAAATAGATGCTCGACTGGTAGTATTCCCCAAATTCATTAGAGTCTATCTAGGAATTCTCTTTTTTTCTCTTTCTTATTTTTCCGTTTTTTTTTCAGAATAGGTTTGTGTGAAAAAGAACCAATCTATTGAAGTAATAATGTGTGGCAGAAAATAAAAGATGCAATGAATACCAGTCTGCTACAGCCGCCTCATCACAAAATCACACGCCTTCTGTAATGCAAATATTTCCTTTTCTATTTCTCTGTCTATTACAAGATTATCCGGTTTCATAATTCATTCAAGGATTTCTTTGACTTCTTTTTTAGTCTTCAACTTCTTCTTCCACGAGGCTTCCCTCTCTAAGAGAAAGGTTCATATTGTTGAACTCCAAGGCTGAGGAGATATCCTATGTAGTTAGTGAATTGGAAAAGAGACAGGAATTACAAGAGTTCATTGGCATGACGTATGTCCCCTCCCCTCAGTATGTGTCGAGGTTCCTCTCGAAATTCACCGTAGGACAGTTCTTACGATTAACATCAGGGTTCTTAGGCTCCCTATGCAGGAAAAGGTCTTCTCAGACCACGTTAATCATTGATTCCACAGATATTCAGGTAGATTTGAATTGGTTCAGAAGAAAGATAAAAAAGAAGGATTTAGAAAATAAACCGTATACATGGGCTTACTCTTCGTCCAAAGGTTATTACATTGGATACAAAATGACTCTGGAAATCTCACGAAAATGAAAGATGCGAAAGGGTATACGACCTTTTACGAGTATGGGTTGTTTGGAGTGGAACGAATCCTATATCCTGACTCTTCTGAAGAATATCTCGTGTACGATTGTGTGGGGAACGTGATCGAGAAGATAACAGGTCTGAAAATCATCAAATACCACTACAATGCTTCCTCTCAGTTGATACAAATTGAATACTCTGATTTCTTAATCTCTTTCACGCACGATGAAAATGGGAACTGGACTGCAATGGAGGACCCACAGAGCACTGCATTGTACGTGTACGATTCACGAAATAGGCTTTTATCAGAGACTAAAACTGTAGATGGAGCAGATTACACCACATCCTATGCGTATGATGCTGTTTCCCACCTCATTTCTACCATTTACCCTGACGGCACTGTGGTAGAGCAGACCTACGATAATGTGGGAAGAGTGACCTCAGTCAATGGGTATGCAGACTACTTCTGGAATGAAACCCAGTTACTTCAAATACAGTATGCAAATGGTGTTACCACTGATTATGACTACGACACACGTGGGAGACCAACCCACATTGACACTGAAAAGAATGGGAATGACCTCCTCAGCCTAAGTTACGCCTACGATACCATGGGGAATGTCCTCCAGATGAAGAACACAGAAATTGTCAGTGGCCAGCAAACGATAAAAGAGCAGTGGGACTACACCTACGATTCACTGAATCGTTTATTAACTGCTGCAGGTGGTACTTCTGGATCGAATTATTCTCTCAATTACCAGTATGACAGCACAGGAAACAGGGTACACTTGAATGATACAGCATACACATACGACGAGATGAATGAACTCATCTCTTCTGAATCTGCGAATGAAACCTGGACCTTCACCTACGATGCGTACGGAAATTGCACAGGAAAGAGTGATGGTGTAAATACCTTCGAGTACCTCTACGATTTCGAGAACAGATTGACTGCGGTCAAGGTGGATGGTCAAGTCACCGAAGAGTACACGTATGATAGTGATGGGCGAAGGATCAAAAAAATCGATGCAGACTCTGAGAGAGTTTATATATACAGTGGAGCGAACATCCTGTACGAGGTGAACAAAACGACCCAGATGCACGCAGTCTACATCTATGGACCCACAGGGAGGTTAGCCAAAAAGGTGAATGACGTACAAGAGTACTACCACACAGATCACCTGGGTTCGACAAAGCTAGTAACCTCAGAGAATGGTGCAGTAACTGAAGAAATCCAGTATGAACCTTTTGGTGAACAAATTAATGCTACTGAAGAGAGATACACATATAATGGGAAAGAAAGAGATGAAACTGGATTATACTATTACGGTGCTCGTTATTACGATCCTGAAACTGGGAGATTTTTGACAAGAGATCCTCTGCCAGGCGATTTACTATCTCCCCAAACCCTCAATTCGTATGTTTACTGTTTGAATAACCCGCTCAGGTACGTTGACATCCAAGGGATGTCCACAGATGAGGTGCCAACCTACCCCGATGGAACGTACTCCTCTAAGCTGACTGAGCTGTACAACATGCTGCAGCAGGCCCTCAATTCTATGAGTGCAGAGGATTGGGCTGAAATTGAACGCCTTCTCAATGGTACTGATGCAGAGAAGATGAAGGCTATTGAGAAAATTTTAAATAAAGCTGAGATCGAAAACAGTGGCCTAAAAAGTGGTCCTCTCTTTATCACTTTTGGGACCATGAGATTTGACTTCGAATTTGTCGATTTTAAAGATGAAAAAGGCAAGTGGGGAGAGGTGAGACCGAATGAAACTGGAACAGGGGGCACCATCCGTATTGCAAATCGCATAACAAAAGCTGGAGATCTCTTCCTGACATTAGGTCATGAATTAATCCATGCTAATATCATGGGTCGTCAAGGAAACATCCTCAAATCCGTAGAACAACAGTATGGTGAAGAACTCAAGAATGTGTTCATGGAACTTACGAGTTATGAGTGGGAGTCCAGCGTGATGAGTGAAGTTCCCAATACTTCATTTGCATTGAGGCAGACTGTAACGTACCAGCACAGAATTTATTCTGTCTGGTGGAATGATCCTCGATAGGTGGCAACATGAAAAGAACATTCTCCATCCAATTCACTTTCAACACGGACCAGAGTGGTAGGATAATAGGTGACTGGTCCACATTTTACATAGTATGTACAAAGGAGGGAAGAACATGAAGTTAAAAAGCGTTATTATCATCATTATTGGCATGTTTTATATATCTTTTTTTGTTCAAGGTTCCTACGAATTCCAGATCACATCAAATGAAAGTGGTCAAGGAGCACCTCAAATCTACGGAGATATTGTGGTTTGGGAAGATGATAGAAATGGCAATGATGACATCTATGGGTACAACCTCAAAACAAAAGAGGAATTCCAGATCACAACAGACCCGAATGACCAAGAAGGTCCAGCAATTTATGGAGATATTGTCGTGTGGGAAGACTACAGAAATGTTTACGCAGACATCTATGGTTACAATCTCAAAACCAAAGAAGAATTCCAGATCACAATAGATGAGGACAATCAGATGTGCCCAGCAATCTACGGGGACATCGTAGTCTGGATGGGTATGGATAGTGAATCATATAATCTGGACATCTATGGTTACAACCTCAGAACAAAAGAGGAATTCCAGATCACAACAGATCCAGATTTTCAACGGTATCCAGCAATTTACGGAGACATCGTGGTCTGGGAAGATGACAGGAAAATTAGTTGGGACATCTATGGGTACAACCTCAAAACAAAAGAGGAGTTCCCTATAACAGAATCCTGGCGCGCTCATGATGAACTTGCTCCAGCAATTTACGGAGACATCGTGGTCTGGGAAGATGATCGAAATGACAGCTGGGACATCTATGGGTATAATCTCAAAACGAAAGAGGAGTTCCAGATCACAAGGAGTATACGTAGCGAAGTTCATCCAGCAATCTACAAAGATGTGGTTGTGTGGGTTGATAAAGCCGGTAGATATGACCCAATTGATGCTAATGATAATAATGATCTTTATGGGTACAACTTTGTAACAAATAAAGAATTTCGTATCACACCAGATGAAGGTTATGCAGAAGCACCAGCAATCTATGAAAATGTCGTAGTCTGGATGGATCTGAGAAGTGGTAAGGGTGACATCTACGGGATCATCCTCCCCTCACCTGTCTCTCAGACTGAAGAAACTGAAAAGCCTCCTGAGACGGTGAAATCACAAGAAGAGGGAAAAGGCGGAACTTGTTCAGGGACACTATTTATTCTCCTCATTTTAGGTATGTCTGCACATTCAAAGAGAAATCAATAATCCCCGGTAGATGCACCCTATTAGATATCCTCACATGAGAAGAGTGACATTACAGACAGAACCAGAGACACTATACTTTTCAGTTCAAGATAGTCCAGCATGAATCAGCATTGAATAGGTTTATATAGGAGCACTGTAACAGTAGTTTAACGTGATTTCTCTTTCTTACCCCGATGGTACCGTCATAACCCATGATTATGATAATTTAAACAGGTTAACCTCTATCAATGGGTATGCACCCAGAACAGGTATGTGGTGTATTCGTGAACTAAAGAGTTAAAAAAAGGATTAAAACAAAAGATGGGCTCACCCAGAGTATTCAAGTAAGCCCACCTTCACAGTGTTCAGTCTGTTACTGCTTTAATCTGACAGCTGTTCCGTAACAGAGAATTTCAGCAGCCCCTGCTGTCACCTGCGTGGTCCCGAATCGGACATTGACGACGGCATCTGCTTTCAATTTCTCAGCTTCTTCAAGCATTCGATTCAAAGCTTCTTCTCGTGCCTCTGAAATCATCTCAGTATACTCTGTGAGCTCTCCACCCACGATATTTCGCAGACCTGCCACGATGTCCTTCCCCAGATGCTTGGCTCTGATCGTGTTACCTCGTACCAGTCCGAGTACTTCCACAATTTCCCTGCCAGGAACAGTCTCAGTGTTCACGACGATCATATCTCCACCTGTTTCTCATTCCGAGCTACCCTTTTAACTCTTTCTGCCAGATGTGTCTCTCTCAGACTATTCAGGATGGATGCTGTTGACGTGCTGCAGATAGGATGAGAGATTTTGCTGGACACATAGGTTGCCCTGCCATTTCTTGCGGCAAACAGGGCCCATTTTTCTGAGAATACTTTCAGGGTTTGTCAATCGTCTTCCGCATATGGTGCAGTGCTCCATTTTTTTTCACCCCGTTCATTGGCCTTACAGAGAAGGTCTCTCTTTAAAGGTTGGGTTTGTTCTGCAGAGTGTAAACCGATGGGTAAGAATGAAGTGGTCTTTCCTCCTGGCAGGCTATCCCTTCTCCCATTCTGGCAAATTTCTGGAGTGTTCTCTCCATTCCCCTTCTGTAGTTTTTTTCATACTATCATCTAGAGCTCATTAGTTTGAGAGATAATGCACGCTTGATTGAAAGATTTTATCATCCCTTTCACCTTCATGTCGTAGACAGTGGAGAACAAATTACGCGCAAAACATGAGGAAATCACATTCACAGAGACCAGCAATCCTGCTCCTACCTCCATGATGGTGGGTGTAGCAGGGAGTGAAGAAAACAGAGACTTCACAGCATCTCGGCGATCAGTGAAGAAAAGAAAGCAGTAAGTACCGTAGTTTTCGTACCTTTGAGGGTAGAATCTCGTGTGGATACTGCAGTACTCTCCCAGGGTTTTAATCCATTCACTGTAGTCCTCGTACCTCAACCTGAGTTTCCGTAATAAGGGGGTTGCGGGCTCCCTCAGATTTTTCGAGAGGGCCCGGAACAGCTTCCACTCTTTCTCTCCCCAGGGCAGCGAGGTCAGTCTCTCCTCTTTGTCTTGAGTCTTTCTGGGCGTGAATGCAGCTATCTGTTCTCGACATCTTTTCAACCACTCATCCCACGTTACCAATTCCGCTTTAGGCGTAAAGACACCATCTCTCACTCCCCAATGTACGACATTCTGAAACCCCACCAATGTTGAGAAATCTAGAGGTCTATCCGTGACGACCATCGTGCTCCAGTCTCCAAAGGTCAAAGCGTGGTAGAGAACGTGAGGGAAGTTTCTCAATCCCCTAAAGTATAATGCAGGATCCGAACAGTGGTGCAGTCTACGAATATGATTCACGAAACAGGCTCATATCAGAGACGAAGACCATAGATGGGACAGAATACACCATATCGTATGCGTATGATGCTGCTTCTCATCCCGTATCCATGACGTACCCCGATGGTACCATCGTGCAGCAGAGTTACGATAACGTGGGCAGAGTGACCTCTGTCAATGGGTATGCGGATTACCTGTGGAGTGAAACCGAGTTACAGCAAATAATGTATGCAAATGACGTCACCACTACCTACAACTACGATGTACGTGGGAGACCTACCCAGATCCACGCTCAGAAGAATGGGAGTGATCTGTTAAATTTGGCCTACACCTACGATGCAGGAGGGAACATTTTGCAGATGAAGAACACAGAGAACGTCAATGGTCAACAAATCGTAAAAGAACAGTGGGATTACACCTACGATTCACTGAACAGGCTGCGAACAGCTGTTGGCAACTCCTACTCTTTCACCTACACGTATGACAGCCCTTTGGGGGAGAAATTGTTCGGGCCAGAATATAACAGAAGATGGATTGGGGATGCGGAGAGAGATACACCTACAATGGGAAAGAGCTGGATGAGACTGGGTTGTATTACTATGGTGCCCGTTACTATGATCCTCCAGAGGGAAGATTTCTCACAAGAGATAAGTTAGAGCCAGATTACAGGAATCCTCAGAGTCTGAACAGATATAGCTACTGCAGAAATAACCCGCTGTTGTATGTAGACCCGGATGGCAGGATGGAGAAGAAATCTAGCATTGACTGCGGAGGTCATGTTTCTGGTGAACAATATCCGTTCGTTGCCACTGTAGGATTATATCTTACACTTTTTGGTTTTGCAGAGCAGACAAAGTCAGGCGAAATCTCTGTCACTGCCGTGGTTACCACAACCATTGAGCATGGCTTTATACTGTTGGGCAACGCTGATACAGGGGTAGCATTGTTCTTGAATCCAAAAGGAAGTGTGAATGTAGAAGCCTCACAGATCACCGTCGTGGATGCAACAGACTATGGAATTAGTTCTTTGGGCCAGAATATAACAGAAGATGGATTGTCAATTGGGTTCAGGTACAATTTTTTCCAAGGTGAGAGCAACTCAAATGTGTTTGTTTTTATGACACTTAAAACAGATCCCATCACTGGTAAGACAGTAGCGATTACCGTTGAAATATACGTTCAAGGAAAGGATGATCCAATCACCCTTACGATTGTGATTCCTCCCAATGGCACGAGTGGAACATCAAATGCTGAAGTAGTATGAAAAGGACCACGAAGTATCTGGGATGCTTCAGATGCCAAGCAGAGGAATGTATGCAGTCCTGTGGGAAAGCTATATAAGAAAGTGAAGGCTATAGGTGAACGAATGACACGATCAAAGAAAGTGAAGGCTATAGGTGAACGAATGACACGATCAAAGAAAGTGTTCCTAATTTCCATGGCCTTGTTCCTGGCAGTTGGTGCATTCACTGCACTCGCAGGGTCCCATGACAGTGGAAAGATCACCTTTGTCTCAGACAGGGATGGGAATAGAGAAATCTACATTATGAATGCAGACGGCAGTGATCAGAGAAACGTGACCTGCCATGCAGCATGGGATTCAGACCCTGCTTGGTCCCCTGACGGGAAAAAGATTGCCTTTGTCTCAGATCGGGACACAAAATCCCTGGTGGGAGACCTTACATGGACCATATATGTCATAGACATAGAGGGGGGCCATGAGATGCAGGTGACCAGCACTGCTGCTGATAACCGTAAGCCAATGTGGTCACCTGATGGAAAGAAGATCGCTTTTTCCTCGAACAGAGAAAGCAACTACAGGATTTACCTGATAGATCCAGACGGCAGTAATCAAATGAATCTCACCGACAACCTCTCTAGTATAGACCCCGTATGGTCTCCAGATGGCATGAAGGTTGCTTTCATACAGTGTGACGGGTGGATACTCGATAGTAGTGCAAACATGGAAATCTGCATCGCGAACGTTGACGGAAGCGACCAGATGAACCTCACCAACACTGCTGCGTGGGACGGTTACCCTGTGTGGTCTCCTGACGGGTCAAAAATTGCCTTCATCACAAATCGAGATGGAAATGAAGAGATCTATGTCATGAATGCAGACGGGAGCAATCAGGTAAACCTTACGAACAACCCAGGAATAGACATATTTCCTTGCTGGTCTCCCGATGGGACAAGGATCGCATTTGTATCAGATCGAGATGGAAATGAAGAGATCTATGTCATGAATGCAGACGGGAGCAATCAGGTAAACCTTACGATAAACTCTGCCAGTGATTTCTCTCCAGCATGGTCACCAGATGGAACGAAGATTGCCTTTAGCTCGGAAAGAGATGGAAATGCTGAAATCTACGTCATGAATGAGGACGGAAATGATGCGAGAAGACTGACTCGCAATGATGCCCTCGATCTTTGTCCTGTATGGTGTCCCTTTCTTCCTCAAAAAGAACTCACCCTCGTTGAAGAATTCTCTCCAGGGGAACTTCTGGCAGTTCTTATCACAACTCTTGCAGTTGTTCTTGCTATTCTGCTGTACACGAGAATTGCTCTCAAGAAAAAATCCATTTATTCTTTTCACATTTTGCCTCTTCATTGTATCTGCACTCATCAAAGCCCTGTGGGTGCATCGATGAACACGGTTTCTAAGCCAAATTTCTCTTTTATTTTTTCCATTAAGGCTTTAACACCCAGAGTTTCTGTTTTGTAATGGCCAGCAAAGATGATATTTATAGCGTTCTCTTCTGCCTTATGGTAGGATGAGTGTCTCGCCTCTCCCGTGATAAAGGTGTCGCACCCTGCCTCTATGGCAGAATCCAGGGCAAATGCACCAGCACCAGTGACAATCCCTATTCTTCTGCAGGAATCCTTACCGAATTTGAAGAGGGTACAGCTCCCTAATGCTTCCTGTATTTTCCGGGTCAGCCCATATACTTCTACATCCCCACGGCACAATGTCCCTATCTTTATGTTTCTGTCAGGGCAGAAGTCTCCAACAATGTCAAATTCCAGGAGATGAGCCAGTTGAACATTATTTCCCACCTCTTTATGAATATCTAAGGGAATGTGGGCAGCGTACAGTCCAATCTCTTTTTCCGAGAGAAATTTTATCCTTTTATACACATCTCCCCGCACGTATTTGATGCCTCCCCATATGAGGCCGTGGTGGGTAATGATGAGCTCACATTTTTCTTTGTGTGCTTTTTGGAACACGTCCATGCAGGCATCGACGGAAAATCCAATTTTCTGTACGTTCCCAGGTGCTTCTACCTGCAACCCATTGTTGCTCTCATCTTCTATCTCGGAGATGTCCAGGTATTCATCCAGAAATTTCACGAGTTCTCGTGCATCCATTTTGTTCACCTGTTCTGATTTCTTTCAACTCTTTTTTAACCTTTGGCAGAAGTCGACGTTCAAAAGGACGGGGTTGTCAAATTATGTGGTGCTAGAAATGGTGTGACCTCTCAGATTGTCAGTCTTTCTCTTAATTGAATTACTCATAGGAGCAACTTCCTCTATTCTGCGCTGCAACGTGAGGAGCACCATAAGACTTGACAACCCCAAAAGGACATCACCTTTTTAAGGAGTCTCACCTCCACAACAAAGATGATCCACATTCGAGAGTTGATCCCCTCAGACTACGATCTCCTCGTCTCTCTCTGGGAAAAGGCGGGCCTCCCCTACCGCTCCAGGGGGAGGGACAGCAGAGAAGCTCTTCAAAACCAGATGAGAGAAAATCCTGCTTTTTTCCTGGGAGCTTTCATGAAAGATGAAATGGTGGGGAGCATCATTGCCAGCTACGATGGGAGAAAAGGATGGATAAACAGGGTGGCTGTCTCCCCGGAGCACAGAAGGCAGGGCATAGCGCAGCAGTTGATCTCTGCTGCAGAAGAGGCTTTAAAGAAGAGGGGAGCTGAAGTCATTGGTGTCCTCATATTTGAATCTAACGCACCTTCTTTAGCCCTTTTCCAGAGACTGGGTTATGAGACAGATGAGAGCGTTCTCTACCTGAGCAAGAGGAAAAGCACAGAGAGTTAAACTTCTCACAGAAATGAAAAACACGTGTTGCTTTTTTTCCTTGCAACCAATTAAACCTGTGAAGTTGGGCTAGTCAAGAATGTCATAATTGCCTACTAACCCATGATGTGAAAAATAACAGATTCCATTGAACTGTAATTTATCCACCGAGTTTCGAAAATAGGTACACATTTCAAAAGTCGGTGGATAATTCAAAGTCCACTTTTGGAGGAAGATCTCAGCAACGTATTTATAGGTTCAGTCCATACAAGATGATGGTGATTATATGATATACTGTCCACAATGCGGAAAAGAAAACGAGGACAATGTGAAATTCTGTGGCAACTGCGGCTCAGATCTCCACCCCACCTTGCCTTTTCAGCAGACCGGAGCTCCAGGTGCAGTGAAGTATGCAGGGTTCTGGAAAAGATTTGTAGCAGGTCTCATTGACATCGTTATTGTGATCATCACCGGCTATATCACTGGATTTACTATAGGATTCACCCTAGGAATATTCTTCATAGTGATGGGGAAATATACTTCTTCCTTTCTCAGTGAGAGCTCAGTCCTCATTTTGGGGTGGCTTACAGACTTTCTCGTCGGATGGATTTACTTTGCAGGAATGGAGCACTCCACCAGACAAGCAACTCTTGGCAAGACCTTACTGGGGATCCACGTCACGGATCTTAATGGAAATAGAATCTCCTTTGGGAGAGCTACTGTGAGGTATTTTGCCAAAATCGTCTCTTTCGTGATATTGTTGATTGGCTTCTTCATGATTGGCTTTACTGAAAAGAAGCAGGGACTCCACGACATTATAGCAGGCTGCCTCGTAATTGTAAAAATGAATCCCTCTCAACAGGAAATGAAGTAACCACACACACAGGTAGAATTCTTAAGCTTTTCTCTTCTCTTCTTCTCTTTCTTTAGTGAACCAAATTCCTCAGAGACAGAGGTAATGTGTTGAATCTAACACACCTTCTTTGGCCCTTTTCCAGAGATTGGGTTACGAAACAGATAAGAGCATTCTATATTTGAACAAAAGAGAGAGCAGATAAAGCTAATTCTTGAAATCAATACAATGCCACCGCAGCCTGTGATTAACAGGTCACATACACCTCAGATCTCACTTACCTTGCCTTTTCAGCAGATCGGAGTTTCAGGCGAGCGAAGCGCAGGTTTTTGGAAAGGTTTTTCCATCAGGTTGCTCCCTATTATTCGTGGAAAGGATAACGAGTGAAAATCACCTTAAAGTACCCAAAATCTCTCTCAGCACTTCAAGAGTCGTCTTTCCTGGTGGGGCTCTTTCGATGAACCTTCCTATTTCTTCGAAGCTTTCATCAAAGAAGACAAAAACTGGGATTTTTCTCTTGCCCTCAGTAGTGTATTCATCCATGAGGGCAGGGTTTTCCTCTCTCCCAAAAATCCTCAAATCCCATCCTGCCGTATTCGCAATGTGTGCCAGAAGGGGGACCTCACGTCTGCAATCTCCGCACCATTTCTCTGATATGACGAGCACCTTTAACGCGAAAGAGGAAAAAAACTCTTCATCCTCTTCCGATAGTGACGTACTTTTGTATGGTTCTTCAAAGTCTGAAGAGCTGGCATACTCATCGAATAGCTTTCCTGTTTTGAAAAAATCTTTGTCCACATACTTTGTGGCATCCCTCCATTTTTAAGCTTTTCTTTTCTCTTTCTTTAGTGAAATAAAGTTCCTCAGAGACAAGGTATTGAATTGAAGATCACCTTCGAGGGGTGAAATAGCATGGGGCAGTGAAGAAAGAATTCTAAATCTCAAAAAGAATAAAGCAGGTATCAAATTTCCAAATTTTTCCTCAAACTGAAAGGAAGAAAATCACTCCTTGAGCCACGCTACCATAAACAGAAAATTATTTAAATAGTGTTCACCTAATAGGTACTGTGTTTGGAAGGTGATGTGATAGTGACACTGAATTCGAGATCACCGGCTAGCAATGTCCTCAATGAAAGAGCTTTCTTCTACTCCCTAAACCTTACTGACGCCTTGGAAGCCCTCACGCCTCACGATCATCTCTCTATTATCTATGAGACGGAAGAAGAATGGCGCGCTGTTGTAATCCCTTTTGTAGTGAAAGGTCTGCAAAAGAATGAGAAATGTATTTATGTTGTGGACAGCCATGCTGCAGAGTATGTCCGTACCTGCCTTCGTGAAGCAGGTATTGACGTGGCAGCTTTTGAAAGGTCGGGGCAGCTGGTTATTCTGCATGAAACTGAAGCCTATACCCGAGACGGGTTTTTCGATCCTGATAAAATGATCGCACTTCTCATAGAGGAAGCCAAGAAGGCTTTGTCTGAGGGCTATTCTGTTCTGCGTGCCACTGGTGAAATGAGCTGGGCACTCCGCGGCCACCCCGGTTCAGAAGCTCTCATAGAATATGAAGCAAAATTGAATCGAGATTTCTTTCCCCATTACTCCTGTATCGGCCTCTGCCAGTACAACAGGTGGCAGTTTGATCCCAAGACTCTCAGGTACGTGATCATGACCCATCCACTCATGGTACGAAACTACCACATCTATTTAAACCCCTACTACATCTCCCATGAAGACTTTCTCAGTCAAAGACGCAATCACTTTGAATTGGAGCGCTGGTTAGAAGGCCTTGAACACCAGTCTTTGGTGGCTGAAGTCATGCAGCGCAACGAAGAACTGGCAGCCCTCAATGCAATTTCTGAAAAGATTACGCAATCTCTTGAGTTAAAAGAGGTCTTAGACGCTGCATTGAAGAAGACAGTGGAGGTATTAAACGTTGAAGCAGGGATAATCTACCTTCTTGATGAACCCAGTCAGAACTTGATACCTGCTGTCCATCATGGGTTTTCGCAGGAGATGATTGAGAAACTTGCAGTGTTCAGGAAAGGGGAGTGGTTAACAGGAAAAGCAGCTCAGACTGGTGCGGTGTTGGTGTCCGATCTGGCAAAAGATTTACTGTCTCAAGACATCTCACCCCTCTATGCTGCGGGAGGATGGCAATCTTTAGCGAGTGTGCCTCTAAAAGCCAAGGATAACCTGGTGGGGGTCATGACCCTTGTCAGCGGTACAAAAGAACGATTCAGGCCAGATTGTGTGAGCTTGCTGTGCTTGGTAGGCAACCAGATCGGCGTGGTAATTGAGAATGCCCAACTGTACGAGGCGAGGCAGAAGGGACTGACAGAACGTGAGCGCGCAGAGGAGGCACTCAGAGAATCAGAAAAAAAATACCGCGATTTAGTTGAAAATATGAATGACGTCATCTATAGTGCTGACACAGATGGAGTAATAACCTATATCAGCCCTGCCATAGAATCAATCTGTGGGTATACTCCTTCAGAGATGGTAGGTCGGTCTCTCACCGAGTTCATCTACCCAGAAGACCTTGAACGTGTCATTGAAGTGTTTAGTAATGCCGTTACGGGACATCTGCAGCCAAGTGAATACCGGATTGTGACCAAATCTGGTGAGCTTCGCTGGATACACTCTTCGAGTCGGCCCATCTTTGCAGAGAGTACTGTCATTGGGATGCAGGGAATGATGAGAGATGTCACTAAAAGAAAGCGAGCAGAAAAAGCATTGAGGGAGAGTGAGGATCGTTATCACCGTCTGTTTGAGGATTCTCCCATTTCTTTATGGGAGGAAGATTTCTCCGAAGTTAAAACGTACATTGATAATTTGCGAGGTTCGGGCGTCAGAGATTTCAGCACCTATTTTGAAGATCACCCTGAAGCGGTGGCGCAGTGCGCACGTATGGTGAAGGTGATCGACATAAATGAGGCCACCTTAATATTGTATAAAGCTGAAAGGAGGGAAGACCTCTGTGATGGATTATACACTATTTTTGGCAAAGAATCATACGATGTGTTTAAAGAAGAACTCATTGCCATAGCTGAAGGGAAGACGTTTTTTGAAAGCGAAGGTGTAACCCAGACCGTGACAGGTGAGAAAAATTACGTTGATTTGAGGTGGACTGTTGCTCCTGATTCTGAGAGATCACTATCCAGGGTGCTCGTCTCCATTATTGACATAACTGAACACAAAAAGGCGGAAGAAGCACTCCAGGAAAGTGAAGAAAAGTACCGCACGTTTGTGCAGAACTTGCGAGGGATTGCCTATAGAAGTGATGTAAACTGGGTACCTTTCTTTTTCCATGGGACTGTAGAGGAAATCACCGGTTATTCAGAACAGGAATTTGTTGCTGGGAATCCGAGATGGGACCAGGTCATCCACCCTGATGACTGGCCAGCCCTTCAGGAATCTGCAGAAGAGCTCAGAACGATTCCAAACTATTCAACGAGTCGTGAGTATCGCATCATACGAAAGGATAATGAAGTTCGATGGGTTCAAGAATTCATTCAAAATATCTGCGACGATTCCCAGAACCCTGTATGTGTCCAGGGGATGATCTACGATATCACAGAACACAAGAAAGCTGAAGAAGAATTGATGCAGCTGTCTACTGCTGTGAGGATGTCCACTGACAGCGTCATCATCACTGATATGGATGAGCGTGTCATCGATGTGAATGGGGCAGCTCTGAAAATGTACCGCACACAGAGAAGGGAAGACTTCATTGGGAAAAATATCATGGAAATTATCGCTCCTGAAGACCGCAAGAAGGTGAGAGCAGCTCTTGATGAAGTGATGCAAGGAGGATATGCAAAAAGTCATGAATTTGACATTATCACAAGTGATGAAACTAGAATAACGATTGAAATTAATATAGCTATCATAAGAACTGCTGAAGGAATCCCCAAAGGTATAGTGGGTACAAGCAGGGACATCACTGAGCGCAAGAAGGCAGAAAGAGAGATGAAAAGGAAGTTGATGAGGTACGATCTGGAGGAAGGGAATCTATATTTAGTGGAAGAAGATGTACCCTGTACCTCAGTAGAGGCTTTTCAAGACCTTCTCACGGTGAATTATCCAGGACTTGCCATTTCCAGAACACCTAAATGGGAACTTAAAGAAAAATTTGAAGAAGAATTTGACTATTTGTGGATTGCTGAAAAAGGTGGTGAATCTGCCATACCTCCTGATTTTAAAGAAATCCAAAGGAGAATAGAAATCCTGAAAAAGCCTAGTGCCATCTTCATCGACAGGCTCGACTATTTACAGTCTAAAGCAAGCTTCAAGGAAGCCCTCTCCTTTGTTCAGAGCTTGAGAGAGATTGCCTACCTCAGGGGTCATACTATCATCCTGTCTGTAGACCCTTCCACGTTGAATCAGCAAGAGCTCAGGCAAATAGAAAAAGAGGCCCGGAGTGTCGAACCTCTGTACAAGACAAAGCTCCCTGGAGAGGTGGTGGAGATCTTGAAGACAGTCTATGAGCTGAGTAACAAGGGGGTGAAACCATCCTACACCCGGGTGGGACAAAAAATAGGGTTGAGTAAGCCCACCATCAGGAAGAGGATAAGAACTTTGATCAATTATGGTTATCTGGAAGAGACCAAAAAGGGCAGAACGAAATCAGTGGACCTCACAGAAAAGGGGAGACTCTTTTTCTTGAAGTAAGGTTCTCTTTTCAGATTCAGAGAAGGAAGAAAGAACTGGTAAGATGTAAATAATTTTAGAGAATGCCTTATGCACTGAATTGCTAACTTCTCACTAATACTGTATAATTTCATTTCTATTCCTGATCTATTTCTTTTCAACTGCACGAAACACCAAAACAGTGCCAAGAAAAGTGCCTGATTCATCACGGATGGGAGCACCACTGTCTGCTACAGCCCTCTCTGTGCCATCTTTTGCCACCAGAATGGTGTTGCTGGCAAGGTTTATAATTTTTCCTGCTTTCACTATTTTGCCGAAAGGATTTTCATGCTCCTTGCGGGATTCTTCATCGATGATGTGAAAAACTTCAGACACTGACTTCCCTACTGCCTCTTCCTGGGTCCAGCCAGTCAGGATTTCAGCCACCGGGTTCATGAAGGTTACACTCCCTCGTGTATCAGTGGTAATGACGCCATCTCCTATGCTTTTGAGAGTCGTCGTCAACCACTGTTCTCTCTCTCTGAGTTTCTTTTCCATCTTGTGCTTGTAGAGAGCCATCTCTATTGTTACGAGCAGCTCCCTGGTATCCAAGGGCTTCAGTAAGTACCCGTAGGGCTCTGTTGTCTTTGCGCGCTCCATTACTTTGTTGTCAGTGTAAGCTGTAACATATACAATGGGGACATGGAACTTCTTCCAAATGATTTCAGCAGCTTCAATGCCATCTATTTCCCCTTTTAGCACGATGTCCATCAGCACGAGATCCGGTTGCGTCTTTTCAACCTTTTCAATAGCTTCTTTCCCGGAAAACACCATTGCTGAGACTGCATACCCCAGCTTGTTCAATCGATTTTTTATGTCCTTGGCGACAATACTCTCATCCTCAACAATCACTATCTTTACCATCTTCTCACCTCTCGAACGTGATGAAAAACGTGGTTCCTCCTCTTCTGTCTAGAGTAATCTCACCATGCAGCTGTTCTTCTGCCAGCGTTAAAACCAAATCTAACCCCAGTGACTCTGTGGTTCTAAAGTCGATGGCCTCTGAGATGCCTACACCATTATCACTGACGGTTAACTCAACCACACTGTTAGTAGAACGAAGGACTATTTTAACTTTACCCTTCCTCCCATCAGGGAAAGCATGTTTCAAAGCATTTGAAACTAATTCATTGATGATCAGCCCGCAGGATACAGCAGCGTCGATACCCACAGAAACATCCTCCACCTCTATTGTTACTGCAATGCGATCTGCAACATTGTAGGATCGAACCAGTGCATGCACCAGATTGGTGATGTATTCATTGAAATCGATGTGTGCCAGGTTTCCAGACTGGTATAACGTCTCGTGGATTAAAGCCATGGACCGTATACGATTCTGGCTGTCTTCGAGCATTTCAGCAAACTGCTCATCTTTGATGTGCTCAGACTGCAAATTGAGGAGACTGGATATGACCTGCAGGTTGTTCTTGACCCGGTGGTGGACCTCCCGCAGTAAGACTTCTTTCTCTTTCAAAGATGCCCTGATCTGCTCTTCCGCTTTTTTGCGGTCGGTAATATCCCTCGTGATGGCAATAAAACCCAGTGGATTGCCGCCAGCATCTCTGATCAGGGTGGCATTTAATTCTCCGATGAAGCGAGAGTGATCTTTCCTTAAGAAGGTGTATTCCACATTTTGGACAACCTCATCCTCCAGTGTTTTCTGGATGTTTTCCCTTGCTTTAGTGTGATCTTCCGGGGCAATGAATTCAAGAGCACTTTTTCCCAGCACCTCATCTGCAGTGTCAAATCCATAGAGTTCGAGTGTTCGGCGGGATACGTGGGTGATGCGTCCTTCTAAATCGGTGGCAGTGACAGCATCGGGGGACGTCTGTATCAGCTTTTTGTACATCTCTTCAGATTCTTTGAGTTTTTCTTCTGCCTTCTTGAGTTCAGAAATATCCCGGAATATTTCCTGGATTATGGGGGTCCCGTCAACAACTGTTACAGAAGCTGTTATGTGCACCGGTTTTATGTCACCTGATGCAGTGATGACCTCAGCTTCAACCCCAGTAATATGTTTTGAATGTACATGTTCTTTGAATACCTGGGTGTAATAGTCTCTTTTCTCCGGCGGATGCAACTCTGTTTGATGAAGACCTATGATGTTCTCTCTTTTTTTCTTTAAAAGGATTTCTGCAGCCTTATTGCACCTTATAATCAATCCTGTCTCAGGATCTGCCCAAAAGATTGCATCTCTTGCATTTTCGAATATTAATCTGAATTCTTCCTCCTGCTTTTGAAGTGTTTTCTCTGTCTGGTTGCGTTCTACCAATGCGCCTATCAACCGCGCCAATGTCATCAGTAACTGCTTCGCCATGTCGATTATGAAGGGCGGCCGGGATTCATAGGAGGTAGCGTATTCTAAAAGTTCGATCTCGCTGACATGAAATCTTTCTGCGATCTTGTGTAATTCCTCAGGATCTGAGGGGGGGTCACCGTACCCAAAGTTGATAGACCCGACAACGTTTCCTTGAGCCCAGATGGGGACAGCGTAAAGGCGGATGTCGCCCTGACATTCAATATCTGTAGGTTGACCCGTTTCCATGGAGACCTTGGACGATTCAGTCCAGCACGACTCGTGACAGAGCCACTTCCCACTCGCGAGCGCTTCTCGGTTATCATCAGTGCTGCACAGGTTGCGTGAAGCCCTATCGAGGAATCGACACCACCCTGATGCAAAAATGCCCAAAGCGTAATCTCCATTCCTCTCGTAGACTGCTGCCGATGTGTCGAGCAGATCGAGGAAGTTGCCCACAATGCCAGAGAGAACATCTTCTCCCACAGAATCTCGTAATAATCGGTGTGTGTTCAATGCAGCCAAGTTGCCGTAGGGCTGCCCATAGGCTCGTCTTTGGTGAACAGGTTCAGGTTTTGTACTCTTTCTTACGAGCCAGGCAATGTGCTTCAACTTTTCCTCTGCTTTTTTATGCTCAAAAAACTCTCCCAGTTGTTGAGCTATAGCAGTTACCATAGTTTTTTCTTCTTTTAGAAATGGATCTTCGTCTTTGTCAGTTTTACCCAGGTAGCACACTTCTACTCTTCCAGCTGGTTTCTCGTTGACAGTAAAATCAGCTTTCAGCATCTCTGTTGTTGTCTTGAAATTTCCTGTCCCATACTCTTTACCTCCAAAGGTAATACAGCTGCCTGTCATGTCAGGATTCTGCCAGAAAGAGGGGATAGCATGAACAATTTCTGTAAGGATTTCTTCTATTGCTGTGTTTTTTTTCATGATCTCGTCAATGTGGTAAAGACAGCTCAATTCTTTCACTTGTCTTTGAAGACTATTGAGGGCTCTCTCTTTTTCCTGTTCTGCCCTTTTGCACTCAGCATCTTTGGAAGATAGCTCCAGTGCAGCTGCAATAGTTTGAGCAAGAATTTTCACGGGTGGAATTGAATGTTCGGCCAGTTCAGTAGATGTCGTGGCAATGATCCCTATGATGGTTCCCCGTCGCTTTAAGGGAGTCATTATGGCGAATTTCTCAGTGCCCAGTGGTTCTGACAGTGACAAAGCTACAGACTGCGGAAACAATTCAGTCACGATATCATGCACACAGACGTGGACCGTCTTTCCCTCTTTTACCACGTGGCGGCAAACGGGTGATTGGTCAAGATCGATCGTGTACCCTTTAAGCTGCAACCCAAAAGCTTTCTCTACAGCCTTCACCTTTTGAGGAGAGAGTGGTACTTCGGCAATTGTAAGCTTCGATCCATCACCTGTCAAGAGCAAGATGCTTACTGCGTACTTCGATTGTGCAGATTCCTCATGAACGATTCTGTAGATGTGGGCTTCGTCTGAAATGCCGTTTATCTTTGTGGATATATTCTCGGTAAGGCGGATGACCTCCATGAAGTCGTGGGGCAGTGTGTCTGTCTGCTGTCTCATGGGTGACCCTCCTGTGATGAGGATACCTCAATAAGCTGGACCATTCCTTGACCACTGAAGCGTGCAGATTCTAAAGAAATGGGCGGATGTAGATCACCCTTCCCGATGTGTTCTTGTACGTATTGATTGCCTTCAGCTCTTACGAGATTGCTACTGTAGAGAAACCTTTCAGTGATGAATTTGTCCGAATAAAGATTCAAGATTACTTTAATCATGAGATCACTCTTCATAATAATGTTTTTCTGCGCCGATACTTAAATAACTTTCCATCTTCTGGTTCGTATGAGTGCACCTGTTAGAAAATGGCCAATGAGAGTACTATGGCTCATGAGCGAAAGACAGAATGGCTAAAGGCTATGAATTCCCGAAAAGAAAATCTAGAATTTCAATTTCCATGGGATTGCTGCCATTGATTGCTCAAAAGATGGTGAATCTGTCTGAAGTAACCTTCAGGGGGAGCCCTGTCCTTTGTCCAAAATGTGAGTGAGGGTGCCTGTCTCAAAGGGCATTTATTAATTGTCTGTAGATACAATATAGGGCAAAGCTCTCTGAAGAGCTCTTTGAAGTCTTGAAGGTAATTTACGAGCCACGAGCTGGGTATTAAGACAAACCCTCCCACACCTCGGTGGGACAAAAAATGGGTGTGAGGAAGCCGACCATCAGAAAGAGGACAGAAACTCTAGCACTTATTCTTGAAATAAGGTCAGTTTCACTATTTTCACTATTTTTTTCATAACACTTATGCTTAGGGAAAGTGCAAAGGAGGAAATAGCGAACACCAATGAAGCCCAGATTGTAGATAGGTGTATCACAGGTCTCAAAGGGAGAAAATAGATAGGAGCGAAGAGAGGTGAGAAAATGGTAAAAATACAGATTGTAGAGGATGAAAGAATCGTTGCAGAGGACATACAAAGGAGTTTGAAGCGATTAGGATATACCATTTCTGCAGTAGTGTCTTCTGGAAAGGAAGCAATTCAGAAGACGGAAGAAGAGAATCCAGATTTGGTGTTAATGGACATTGTATTGAAAGGTCCTATGGACGGCATAGAAGCTGCTGAACAAATCAACTCCCGATTCCACATCCCGGTGGTGTACCTCACTGCCCACGCAGACGAAAAAAAACTGCAACGGGCAAAGGTGACAGAACCATACGGCTACATATTGAAACCTTTTGATGATAAAGAATTACATACAACTATAGAAATGGCCCTTTACAAAAATAAAATGGAAAAAAAGGTGAAGGAAAGCGAAAAGTGGCTTGCCACCACGCTCAAGAGCATAGGAGACGGCGTCATTACCACTGACATGAAGGGGAGTGTAACCTTCATGAATCATGTTGCTGAGGCTCTGACAGGCTGGACGCAAGAAGAGGCTGCAGGAAAGCCCCTAGAGGAGATCTTCCACATCGTTAACGAAGAAACGCGCATGCAGTGCGGGAATCCCTTCGAGAAGATAGTAAAAACAGGTAAGATCATTGGTCTTGCTAACGGTACTGTCCTTGTTGCCAGAGATGGCACAGAGAGACGTATCGCAGATAGCGGTGCCCCCATTTGTGACGATGACCACACTATTCTGGGTACTGTTTTGGTGTTCCGTGATGTTACTGAAAAGCGGAAAATGGAAGAGAACCTTCTCAAAATGAAAACTGAGAAAATGGAGTCGCTCAGCATTCTGGCGGGGGGTATTGCCCACGATTTCAATAACATTCTGACTGCAATTTTAGGAAATGTTGCCATTGCAAAGATGAAGATAGCTTCTGAAAATGAAGTATCTAAGATATTGACAGAAGCAGAAAAGGCAACGCTCACAGCAAGGGATTTAACCCAGCAATTGCTCATGTTTTCCAAAGATGAAGTGTCTATAGGAAAACCTGCTTCAATAGCAGGGCTACTCAGAGACATAACTGAATTTGTACTGAGAGGTTCTGGTGTTGTGTGTAAATTTTCGGTACCAGATCACTTATGGCCAGTCACTATTGATGCAGGGCAGATCAGCCAGGTCATCAATAATCTGGTCATCAATGCTGAGCAGGCCATGCCTGAAGGAGGGGTACTGAGAATTGGTGCTGAAAACGTCACGGTGGGAGAAGAAGATGGACTACCTCTCAAAGAGGGAAATTATGTGAAGGTTACCATAGAAGACGAAGGGGTTGGCATACCAGAAGACTATCTGCAAAAGATATTCGACCCTTACTTCACAACGAAACAAAGAGGGAGTGGTCTGGGGTTGGCTATCAGCTATTCAATCATCAAGAACCATAGTGGGTACATTGCCGTGGAATCTGAATTAGGGTTGGGAACAACGTTTTCCGTGTGGTTACCTGCCTCAAAAGAAGTGGAGGCAGAAGAAGAACCTGATGAGCTGGTGAGGGGAACTGAGAAAGTCCTGGTGATGGATGATGATGAGAATATTCTGGAAGTCACCCACAAGGTACTGGAGCATCTCGGTTATACAACAGAGTCTTGCAGAGATGGGAAAGAGGCTATTGCAGTGTACAAGAAAGCACTGAAGGCAGGGATGCCCTTTGATACAGTTATCATGGATTTGACTGTTCAAGGTGAATTCGGGGGCACAGAAGTCCTGAGGGAGCTCGTGAAAATCGATCCTCACGTGAAAGCAATCGTCTCCAGCGGGTACTCAAACGATTCAGTCATGGCTGAATATAGAAAGTATGGGTTTTGCGGCGCTGTCACCAAACCCTACAGTATGGAAGAACTGAGCACGACGTTGTATGAAGTGATACACACAGGCAGGCCTTGAAGGTCGTGCCATTTTCAATAGAATAAAAGGTTGTTCGATTTTCCCCGCATTTGTAAACCAACGAACTGTAGATCTCCAAAATTGAGAAATGACAAAAATGATGAGTGGATCTCACAGAAAAGGGAGCCCTCTCTAATCTAAGATTCAGTTTCACTATTTTCACTTTTTTTTTCATAAAACTTATGCTTAGGGAAAGTGCAAAGAGAGAACGGAGAGAATGTTATGAAAAGCGATTCAATAAAGACTTTAGGCCATGTTCTTGAGAATGTGGGAATGTCTGTTCTCACCGAAGGTGTACCAGATACAGTGAAGGATATTCGGGTGACTGTCAATATAAAAGACACGAGAGAAGGCACGTGCGAAGGTGCTCTCAGAGAAATTGAGACAATTCCATCAGCTGCCAGTACTTGCACCTGCTATGAGACAAAGGAATTCATAAAAGGACTTGAACGGAGAATTGAGGAAAAATCAAGAAGGATTGAAATTTTTCTCGACATGGAAGAAAGCCTTCAGAAAGAGAAGAGTTGGGAAAGAGGATTAAAAATCATTGTCGAAAGTATGAATGATCTCGGATTCGAAAGGTATGGTATCTTCCTGGTGAATCCTGTGAGAAAGACGTTGGAATTCCATTCTGGTACTGTTGATCTTTCAGTTGTCAACACCCCTCTTTTCCTGGAAGATTCTGAGCAGCCTGCTGTTCAATGCGTCCTTGAAAAGAGAACTGTATCCACGAAAGAGAACACAAAAGCAGAAGGGAACCCCACTGCATTTGAACCCGATTCCCTTGTGTGGGTTCCCATCATCGTAGAGGATGAGGCATTTGCCACACTTTTAGTGTACAACGCAGAGAGCACTATGACAGAGGAGGACACCAGAGACCTGGAAACTGTAGCAAACATGTATGCATCCTTCATTGACAGGACCAGAATCCTGGTAGAACCTGCTGCTGAAGAAGAGTCACAGACGAAGCCCAGGTACTGGCTGAACCCCATGGAAATGTACACCATCTTAGAGGAGAGACCTAAGTGGTCTCTTGAAATATTCTGTGAGTTGGTGACCCACGGTGTGCCAGGGTTTGTGATTTCGAGAGCGTATCCAGAAAGAGTCAGAAAGAAGTACGAGTTGGTGAAGACTCCTATGGTGTGGTTATCACAGTCTGAAATAGAAAACTCTGTGACCCCGGATGATCTTTTCAAGTTGCAGTACGTTATCTCAGATTTCACTAGAAAGAGTAAGTGCTCTGTCATCTTCCTCGATGGGCTGGAGTATCTCATAATACAGAATAATTTTGAGAAGATTCTAGAATGTGTGCAGGAACTGGGAGATATCATAGCTAGTAACAATTCACGATTGATCATTTCTCTCCACAAAGATACACTGTCCCCAGAAGAGTACAGCATGTTGGAGAGGGAGGTCACAATACTAAAATAATCGGTGAGATTGGGAAAGAGGGCCACAACGAAAGAATGAACTAAAAAAATGGAAATAGAACACACAAATCAGTTCTCATGAGAGGAGGTAAAAATGGAAAAAAATCAACAAGATCAGGACAAAAGACATCATCTGAGGCTGACATCGTTGGAGGGAAGAGTACCCCCGTATGTGAAGGTGATGACATGGTAGATTACAGCTACAGAACAGAACACATAGGGATGAGGGAGTTTCCACCCTTTATCAGGGTGACTCTCAACGGTGATGCACGGAAGGAGTTGTTTTCTCGTGCCATGAAAAGGGTAGGAACAATTGAAAGAAAGTATGAAACGTCTGATGATATCTTTGATGTGTTGTATGGTGAAAAGAAGGGTGTAATCTTACGATTCCTTTCAAAAGGCCCTCAGACTGCCAGAACGTTGATGGAAGTCAGTGGATTGAGCCACAGTATAGTTTATCATTTTCTCAACTTCTTGAAGGAAAGACACATAGTTTCCAAGAAGGGCTGTATGTACTATTTGGAAGAACATGATTTTCACTCATTCTCCCTGGAGGAAATTGTAAAACTGGAAGAAAACCCTCTCTCGAGAAGAAAATATGGATTCTCCATAAAGGAGCTGGAGTTAGCCTATTTCCTGTGGGATGCGTGCATGAAGATCACCTCCCGAGAGAAAGGCTACGCTCGGCACTACAACAACATGTACACATTAGCAGACGCGGTCCACCGCTGGAGGACTGGTCGCACTGATGTTCCTGTGTGGGCATTGAATGGGCTGGTGCAGCTTTCTGGATCAGATATTCTGCAAAAATGGGGGAGTGTGGCCCAGTACCACCTTCCTCCCGGTACACCTGTCAGTCCCTCCTACTATGACGAGTACAAGCTCCCTGTTCGGGTAGATGGTGATTTAGACAAAATTGTCATCCAGCTGCTGCAGAAAATGTCAAAGAATAACATGTACATGTTCCCCAAAAGGAAAAAATGGCTCTTCAAGAGGCTGCATACCTTATTTGGAGGATTTGATGATTCCAATTCACGGATCCCCTTGGCTATTACTGAGATCATAAAATTTCACTACAGAATAAAAACACTGGATAGATACTCAGCATGCATTCCTCCTCGTATAAAGGCCAGATGGTCAGAGCTGAACTCCTTGTTAAGAATCAATGAGGAATCTTCACTTTTGCTGCATGTTATCTCATTGTCCAGTCGATCAAATGGTGGGTTCGAAATTACCTCCCGTTCCAGATTATTCCTACAGGACATCTCCACCTTCCTCTCGGACCTGGGATTAGGAAAGCTGAGCTTGGGTACAAAACATGGAAGGCCACACTTTAGGGTGTATCTCTCTGAGGGCAAGGTTGCCGTTCTCAAGAGATACACTCATCTTTTTGAAGAATACCCAGATCTGGAAACATGGATGAGGATACCCTTGAATCAGATCGCGGAGGAAGTTATTTTGACTGGTGTTGATTTTGAATCGGTGGAAAGAATCTGCCGTGAGGAGCTGTCCCGGTTTGTGGAATCTATTTTGAGATCTTTGGAGAAGAAGAGGGTCTCGAGAAAGGATTACCTGCAGTACAAAGAGGAAGTCACCTATTACTTCTGGGAACGGAAAATGATTCCCTCTCTCAGAAGAGTAGAAGAATTAACAGAGATGCAGATTGCTGAAGAGGAGAACCTGCTTTACGCATGAGGTGGATACACTTTAGCTGAGGTCTTCTTTTTTGTCTTTCCAGATTCTGCCATCTCCTCCATCTGAACACCTCTTTGTTACTGAGACTTCCTTCACATATCAGATCTCTGTCTTCAGGTGTTCTGCTCCTCTTGAGATGAGGCTACCTTTTTTTTACCACGGAGACTTAACCTTTTGATAGGTTGCGGGGCGAACTCTTTATAAACGCCGTAGGTATGGAGGTGCATGGATTCCATTACATGCCAGAACCTGGTAAGAACGTTCAAGAGTAAAGGGAGAACTGTTGAAGCTCTCGATGACGTGACCATTAGCGTGAAAAAGGGAGAGCTCTTCGGACTCCTCGGCCCCAATGGGGCAGGCAAGACCACCTTAATCAAGATTTTTACCACCTTACTTCTCCCAACATCGGGGAGTGCTCACATTTATGGTTATGATGTCACTAAAGATGAGAGTAAGATCAGGCCCATCATCAACATGGTTTCTGGCGGCGAATACTCCGGGTACGGTCTTTTAACCGTGGAGGAAAATCTGTGGATGTTCTCACAGTTTTACGGCATACCTGGAAAGGAGGCTAAAGAAAGGATATACTCGTTAATGGACCGTCTGAGCATAGGAGAGCTGGCAAGCAGGAAAGTGAGGACTCTTTCAACTGGTGAAAGACAAAAAGTGAACATAATCAGAGCTTTTATGACCAACCCCCTCGTTGTTTTCTTAGATGAACCCACTTTGGGGCTGGACGTGGAAACTGCAAGAATGATCAGGAATTTCATACAAGAATGGCTCAAAAATAATTTGGATCGCACCGTCCTTCTGACTACTCACTACATGGTGGAAGCAGATGAATTGTGTGACAGGATTGCTATCATAAATGAAGGGAAAATCGTGGCTTTGGATAAACCGTCAAAGTTAAAGAGGATGATCAAAAAAGAGATTTCTCTAAAGATTGAGATCCACCCGGAAATACCTACTGACTGGCTCAGTTCTGTGGAGGGGATCGCAGGGTTTAATGGTAAGGAAAAAGGTGGAAACCTCAGTCTGAAAGTCATGGTCACTAATGAGACTGCTGTAGGTGATGTCCTGGCAGGGATTAACCAACGGGGAGGCAGAATCCACTACCTGTACAAGGAAGAACCCACATTAGAAGATGTATTCCTCAAACTGACAGGGAGGGGGCTGGAATGAATGTCATGTTAAATTTACGAGCAGCCAAGGGGCGTGCCTACCCGCGGATAATCGGTGCACTGCGAGAGCCCTCCTGGATGTTTTGGGAGACCTTTTTACCCATTTTGAGCATAGGTGCCTACGTCTACGTGTACCGGAGTTTAAATGCACCCAAGGAGTTTGAGGGGTTCGTCATCTTGGGCGGCGTCATGACCACCTACTGGCTGAACGTTCTGTGGGGAATGGCCTCCCAGTTGTACTGGGAGAAAGAGACGGCTAACCTTCAATTGTATTTGGCAGCTCCCATGTCAATGATGTCTATCCTGGCCGGGATGGCTCTGGGTGGGATGTTCTCCACGACTGTACGTGGGTTGAGCATAATTTTGATTGGGGTATTCATATTTAAAATAGAATTTGTTATTATCAATTTCTGGCTGCTCATCGCCATATTTGCCGTGACCCTGATCGCGCTGTACGGTATGGGCATGCTCTTTGCTTCCCTCTTTTTGATGTGGGGCCGTGAAGCATGGCACCTGAACATTTTATTAGAAGAGCCTGTTTATTTCTTATCCGGTTACTCCTTCCCCGTGAAAGCTCTGGGGTCTGTGTCTGCCCTGGCCTCTCTGATTCCTTTCACGCTGGGGTTAGACGCTATGCGACAGTTAACCTTTCCCACTGTGGCTGCTGAATGGGGGTTGGTGTCACCCTTCATAGAGCTGCTCCTCCTCATTGTCATGGGAGTCGTCCTCTTATACAGTGCACGATTTGCCCTCAATCACATGGAACGGCTCGGAAGGCAGAAGGGGACCTTGACCATGAGGTGGCAATAATGTCGATGAAGAGTGCCATGTGGTTAGAATACCAGGTGGAGGCCAACTGGACATCCCCCATAATATTCGTGCTGTACAACATATTGAGGCCTGTGGGCGGGTCACTACTCTTGCTGGCCATGTACTACGTGGTGACGGGAGGGTTTCTCGGTGGTGATGCTTTGTACTACCTGTACATTGGGAATGCATTCTACATGCTGGTGTCTCAAACACTCTTCTGGATGGGGGCTATCGTCCACGATGACCGCGAGCACTACCAGACCATGAAGTACGTGTACCTTTCTCCTATGTCGTATTTCAAGTATCTGATAGCAAGGGGTGCTATGCGATTTGTGCTGAGCATGCTGCCTTTAGCAGTTTTAATTGTTATTGGCCTGTTTCTGAGAATACCTTACGACATAGATCCCTTCCTCCTGGTGATGACCTTTTTTTTGGGGTGGGTCTTTATCGTGTCTGCGGGATTGTTGTTGTGCGGTATTAACATGCTGACAGCACGGCACGGCATGTCGGTGGGGCAGGCATTTGGAGGGATTTTCTACCTGTTCTCTGGCGTCGTATTCCCCTTGAAGGTTTTGCCGGGGTGGGCGATTACCTTCTCTTTAGGGTTACCTTCAACGTACTGGTTTTCTTTAGTGAGGAGGAGTGTACTGGGAGGAGAGGTCGACAGTGTCATGAGTGGGTTCACCACAGGAGAGGTGGCAGGAATACTGGTAGTGATATCGGTTGCATTTTTTGCGATCTCCTACGCAGCGTACCGGCTCATGGATTTTCTGGCAAGGAGGAAGGGGGCACTGGACATGTCGACGACGTATTAGGGTTGTAATTCTCCCTCTTCCATAACACTCACTTACCCTTTTTCATCTCAGGATGCAGGCACTTCGTTGACCAGTTCTCTGAACTTCTCAAGGCATGCCTCGATGGAATGTATTCAGAAACACGGTAGAACGGTCATAGCCAAGGTTACTTTACCCTACCAGCGTTAGCAGCACGCCTGCAGCCACCACAGACGCAATCTGTCCCGCTACATTGGAACCCATGGCGTGCATCAACAAGTGGTTCTGCGGGTCTGCCTTCAACCCTTCCTTCTGGACGACCCTCGCTGCCATGGGGACGGCAGATATACCCGCCGCTCCCACTAAGGGGTTCACCTTCCCTCCTGACACCACATACATGATCTTTCCCAAGATCACTCCTCCAGCAATTCCCACGGAAAAGGCCAAAAGCCCCATGAGCAGTATGAGTATAGTCTCTGTCTTCAAAAACTCGGATGCATTCATGGTCGCTCCCACAGACACTCCCAGAAATATGGTCACCACATTACTCAACTCGTTCTCAGACGCCTTCCACAACCTGTTCACCACGCCCGACTCCCTGAACAAGTTCCCCATCATCAGCATACCAATGAGGGGAAGAGCTAGTGGTACCAGTAACCCCGTGACCATCGTGATCATGAGAGGGAAGGCAATCTTCGTCTTCTGGCTCACTGGCCGCAGCTGCACCATTCGCACCTTCCTCTCTTTCTCTGTCGTTAAAGCCCGCATGATGGGGGGCTGTATTACAGGCACCATGGCCATGTAGGAATAGGCAGCGACAGCTACAGGTCCCAGCATGGTGGGTGCCAGCCTGCTGGTGATGTAGATGGCAGAGGGTCCGTCTGCAGCCCCGATTATCCCGATGGAGGCAGCTTCAGGAAGAGAGAATCCCAGATAGAGGGCACCCCACAAGGTGCCAAAGATCCCCACCTGAGCAGCTGCTCCCAGCAGGAACATTTTAGGGTTTGCCAAGAGAGGCCCAAAATCAGTCATAGCGCCAATCCCCACGAAGATCAACAGAGGGAAAATCCCGTATTTTACACCCATATAAAAGAAGGAGAGGATGCCGCCTTCACCCATCATTCCTGTCAGAGGGATGTTGGTCAAAATGGCCCCAAACCCTATGGGAAGCAGAAGCAAGGGCTCATAACCTTTGGAAATCGCCAGGTAAATTAAGAAAAAGCCCACCCCCATCATTACTACACTCCCGAGAGTGAGGTTAGAGAACCCCATCGCCTGAAAGAATTCCGTGATTACATCCCACATCATATCACCCTGAAATCACCATCAATAGGTCGCCTGTGTTCACTGATTCACCTTCTCTCACACGTATTTCTCTCACGACGCCAGAGGTGGGGGATGAGATCTCATTTTCCATTTTCATGGCCTCCAAAATGAGTAGAACATCTCCTAAATTCACGTCACCACCCACGGAAACGCGCACCTTCAGAACTGTCCCCGGCATGGGAGCAGTGACTGTACCAGGTACACTCACCCTCACCTCTTCTGTGGGGGGAGTCACCACGGGCAAGGATACGCTCACGTGGTCACGCGCCCTCTTTTCCCCTGTCTCTTGGATGCGTGCCCTGTACAAGACACCATCTACCGTCACTCTGTAACCTGACCCCTCCTCCTCAACCTCCACTTCATACGTCTTCTTGTTGATCTCAATTTTGTATTTCATTCATACACCCTCGCTTTTTGCATCCACACACTTTCCTCTACCCTTTCAAGGTGAATCGGGCCCTTCCTTCTTACGTGGTACGCCAGTGCTGCCATTATGACAATCTCGGTCTCAGGGGTGCCTTCCTTCTCTTTTTCCGCTTTTTTCTCAGGTTGAGTCCTGAACAGGCGTTCCAATCCCCATGCTAACACAGCCAGAAGACCTAAGATCAGGAAGACCACGCCCATCCCCACGATTGTTACAATAAAGCCTGTCATTTCCATTGAATCACCTACAAAGGTATGCTGCCATGTTTTTTGGCTGGCCTCCTCTCTTTTTTCCTGCCCATCATCTGCAGCGCTTTCACCAGGCAGTACCTCGTCTTCCGCGGGTCAATTACTGCATCTACGACACCCTTCTGGGCTGCAACATACGGGTTGGTGAAGATTTTCCTGAACTCCTCAACCTTCTCCTGTCTGATCTTTTCAGGGTTCTCCGCCTTTTCGATCTCCTTCCCGTAGACAATGCTTGCAGAACCTTCAGGCCCCATTACTGCAATTTCTGCTTGAGGCCACGCCAAAATGACGTCAGTGCCCTGGGACTTGGAACACATACAGATGTAGGCCCCTCCGTACGCTTTTCTCATGATGACTGAAATCTTGGGGATCGTGGCTTCTGAATAGGCGTACAGCATCTTGGCACCGTGACGGATAATACCCCCGTGCTCCTGGGAGACACCAGGTAAGAACCCGGGTACATCTACTAAAGTTATCAACGGAATGTTGAAGGCGTCGCAAAACCTAATGAACCGAGCTCCCTTGTCAGAGGCGTTGATGTCTATACATCCTGCCAGCACCTTGGGCTGGTTGGCCACCACTCCCACGACCTTTCCATTCAATCGCGCAAACCCTACTACCAGGTTTTCGGCAAACAGGGAGTGGATTTCGAAGAACTCACAGTTATCCATGACCGCACAGATGACATCTCTGACATCATACGACTTCTCGGGATCTTCTGGCACCATCGTCAGTAAAGCTTCTTCTTCCCGGTGGGGAGTATCGACAACGGGTACAGCGGGAGGATCTTCCACATTGTTGGAGGGTAAATACGTCAGCAATTTTTTCACCAGTGTCATGCACTCTTCTTCACTGGTGGCAAAGAAGTGGGCCACGCCGCTGATCCTGTTGTGGGCTAAAGCACCTCCCAACTCTTCAGAAGACAGCTCTTCACCTGTCACCGTTTTGATGACCTCGGGTCCGGTGATGAACATATTGGAGATTTTGTTGACCATGAACACAAAATCGGTGAGAGCTGGGGAATACACGGCCCCACCCGCACAGGGGCCCAGAATGATGGAGATCTGGGGGATGACACCTGATGCAAAGGTGTTCCACTTGAAGATCTCACCATATCCTTCTAAAGACAGAACGCCCTCCTGTATCCGCGCACCTCCTGAGTCATTGATCTGAATGAAGGGTAAACCATTCTTCAAGGCTAAGTGCTGAACACGTGCGATCTTCTTGGCATGCATTTCCCCCAAAGAACCACCGAGGACGGTGAAGTCCTGGCTCGATATATAGACTGGTCTCCCCTCTATGGTGCCGCACCCTGTCACCACGCCGTCTCCGTAAAACACTTTCTTGTCCATGTCAAACTCACGAGTCCTGTGTGTGAAAAAAGTGTCGATTTCTTCAAAGCTTCCCTCATCAAGTAAGAGTGAAATACGCTCCCTGGCAGTCAGTTTGCCTTTTTTGTGTTGGCTCTCTATCCTTTCGGGTCCTCCGCCCAGGGATGCCTTCTGTAGGTTTTCTTGCAGTTCTTTAAGTTTTTCTTCCATCGAGTATCTTTTCAGGTACACGTTAAATAGCTTTTCGGTTAGAGTGGGAGAAGAGGGAGGCTGACACCCCTACGGCAGAGGGTCAGTGAGGTATTCTGTCCCAAAGCCCCTTGAATCGGTAACCTTTATATGTTACTAAGAGCATAGAATGAGCAATCCTAGGTCAGAATAACTATGGAGGGAACGCTATGTTTGATTATCTCGACCTGAACAAGCGTGCTCGTAAATCACGGGAAAAGGAACGGAAAATATATGCCTTGGAAAATGGAAAAGAGATCCAAGAACAAGCTCTCTCTGCAGCTCGCCAGGTTGTCATGTATTTCGGCGTGTTCATCGGGGTCCTCTTGAGTGAGGCAGTGCATGAATTCGGAACTGGACGGCACATCAAAATATCTTTAACCGTGGGTAAGGTCATCGCCTCTGCACTCATTGCACTCATCGTTGTTCCGTATGTGTACGAGAAACTGAGACCAGAGTCACCATTCATTGTTCAGTTTGGGCTATTTGTATAGAACGGTGTTTTCTGGAGTTTCATCATGAATTTGATCGGTAAGACTTTCTAATTTTCTTTCTTTTCTCCTTTTCCCTGTGGGAGGTGTATTCTTGCTGTTCTGTACTGCAGTTTATACCCACATCAAAACCTTTATATTCTCAAGTGTGTAGAAAGAAAAGGGGTAGTGGGGTAGAATCCCACCGTCCTTCAAAGCTATCACCCCGTTCGCTTTGAGTTCTGGGCTACAAACTCACTCTCCCAGAAAAGACCAGTCAACTCACACAATCTCACACAATCTAGTTGTGCTAGAGATAGCTGTCTGGGTTCTCTTCGAAAGCATTCTTGCATCCAGGGGCGCAAAAATAGTAGGTTTTGCCTTTGTGCTGTGTCTTCCACTTCGCTGTTTTTTCATTGACTTCCATTCCGCATACAGGGTCAACTGCCATACAATCACCTCTCAAATTCATCCATCACTTCTCCTCTGCAGTGCATCTTATTAAGGGTTTCCATTGACGGGGTCATTTCCTGAAGCAATTCAGAACCTTTCAAGGCTCACGGTGTATTGATGCTGATTCATGTTAAGTGTGGTTCCACGTGTTCTCAGTTAACACAGTAACCCACTCTTTTTCTCGTGCTCTCATGAGCTTCGCACGACCTTGCCACGTCGGAAAGTGACATCCCAACGTGAAGACGGTACAGAAAAGAAAGAAATTCCTGACCGTAATGAGCAGGGTTGATCTTTACGTAGTGAGGGCTCTTCGCAACACTTTTGAGACTCAAAGCATTGTGTGGGTTCTTGTATGAGATCTCAATTTTATCCACGTACAAATTCCGATCTTTAGGAGGCTCCCAGAAATCATTGGTGAAGGCAATACCCACCTCGTGGACCCCTTTCTCTATGAAAACCTCCACCATGTACACATCCTGGGCTGTGACCTCCCTTTTACCCACCGGTCTCCTGTCAAGGCACACCTCGACCACAGCACCTTTCTCATTGACCACATCTGCCCACCCATAGATTCTGAACGTGTACACGCCAGAATCTGCGAAGTTGACAGGAGTTCCCAGGTATCCGTTCGTGTAAAAGGCATAGACTCCTTCTCTTTTTTCTCCCAACTCAACTTCTTCAACTTTCATGGCTTCAGCTTCAATGACGACTCCTGGTTGCCCAATAGGAACGCCCAGATTCGTTAACAAGACAGAGTAGATCCGGGAAACACTAGTCCTGTTGGTTTTCCACTGCAGGGTGTCGACGATGAAGTAACCATTCCCGTACGGAACCTTGAGGAGAATGCAGGGTTTGGTTAAAGGAGTTCCATTTCCTGAAATAAAGTACTGACTGATTTCTGGTGATAAGGGAATTGACCATCTATTTCTTTCCCCCGTCCAGTAGAATTCCTGGTTACTTAATCCGTAGGTGAGCTCATTTTCAAGGAGCAAAACAGGTAAATCTCCAGGATTCACCCTTTCAAAGTAAACATCCACCATTTTTTTGAGTTCATCAGGTTCCAGGTTCAGCCAGGCTACACCGCCTCCAGAGACAAAGGTTCTTACCTCATCAGGGTCTGCCCGTCCCGTCACGAGGAGAACCCTGTATTCTGCAAAATCAGAAGCCTTTTCGTAGTCAACTTGCAAAAAGTCTGCCAGTTCAGTGTCTCCGACAACTCCTAACCTCTGTGGAGACCAGTTCGTATTTACGGCATAGTCTAAGACTTTCTGGAACAGGAGACGTGCTTCAGGCTCTTTGTCGTATTTTTCTGTCACCAGTAACTGACAGAACACCATGAATCCACCTTCCTGGTAGCAACCCAGCAGAGAGACGTATTCCAGGCCACCACTCCCACCACTGTCGAGTAAGGGTATGAAGTTTCCACTCCTCGGTTTTGCAATATCCTTCCTCGAAACGATATTGTCATCTCTCCAGAACTGCAGGTCATTCTGATCGAGCCCGAAAGGAACTCTCTCAAAGGTTATGGTTGAGGAATGGGTTGTCACTGTCAGCCCGAAAGGAGAAAGGGTCACCTGTTCAAAACAGAGGATTTTTCCCTGGAAACTGTATTTTCTCACAGTGGGAATGTCTTCCTCTTTTATGGCGTGGTATCCGATGATGAAGAGGTCATACCCTTCAGGTGGGGCTAACGTGTCTTGAAGATCGTATTTGATTCCATGTGCATCCAGTATTTTTCTTGTCTCACCTACAGGGTCATACAAGGCTATCTTGCCGTGCAGGGTGATTTTCTCTGCGGGCTGGACTTCATACATTTTCTTGACTTCCAACTTCTCTGAACCATACCGCACGCTCATAGTGAATGTGAAGGTCTCTTTCTCATTGGTAGAAGGCGTTTTAAAACGCACCTTAACTTCAGTGTGTTCTGCAGCTCCTAATGTCAATTCGTGCTCTCCAGATTCTGACCCAGCAGTCCAGGTGACAGTGATGTCCTTTTTCTCACACGTATCATTACAGACAACGAGTGTCCTTTCCACGTTCTCTCCAGAGTAGAAATGGGTACTGTATTCTTTCACAAAACAAAAGAGAGGTTCATAAAACTCTTTCACCGCTTCTGACAGGGGCGTGGGGAAATCTCCACCCTCCAGAACATTCCAGGGACAGTACCCGTTGACGTCCTGGGAACGGAAGGCCTCCACATACATTTTCCAGGCTTCACCTTTTGCTTTGTTCCGGTACAATTCGTGGTTGGTAAAGGCTTCATCGCCAAAAAAAATGGTGTGAGGGTGAGGAGAAAAGAGAGGAATCCACAAAAACTCTCCCACGTACAAGGGTTTTTCCCTGTCCCAGGAAATTCTTGTACGAGGGTAGGTATCAGGGTCAAAGGGATTGTCCAGAAAATAAGCGTCATTGGGGAAGAGGTTCCAGTCCGGGTACTCGTGGGGGTAGTGCACATTGATGATGTCTGCATTGGGGAGGTCAAAGTCCCCCTCATACATTAAGGGTCTCGTGGGGTCAAAACTTTTTATTAAATCTCCCAGCTTTATCAACTCCTCTCTTGTCCTCGATTCGTGCTCTCCTCCGCACAGGAGGATTTCATTTTCTGCAGACCATATTATGAGCGAAGGATGGTTGCGGTCTCTGAGGACGAGCTGGGTGAGGTGGTTCTGCGCATTCTCCCAGAAGACGTCTGAACCCAGGTCGTACTGATCTGAAAGGCACCACAAGGCAGATTCGTCGATGATTAAGATGCCTGTTTCGTCTGCTGCATCGAGGAATTCGTGGGGGTAGGGATTTGCGTGTAATCGTAAAGCGTTTGAATTAACCTCTTTCACTCTTTTTAAGGTTTCTTTCGCATCTTTCTCGTGATCCCCCGTCCATGGATCTCCCATAGTATGTTTAGATGATCCTCTCAGGTGAATTGCAGTGCCGTTCAAATAGAATTCTCCATCCTCAACCCAGAACTCTCTGAATCCGAACCTCGTTTCTAAAGAGTCGAGAAGAGTGTTCTTTAAAACTAAAGAGGTCTGCAGATAGTATAAGTGAGGGGTTTCTGGGCACCACAAAAGGGGATCTTTCCATTCTGTGGTGATGATAATTTTTTTCGTTTCAGAAGATTTTAAAGTAACTTCTCCAGAAGGAAATTTCAGGTCATTTACAGCGTTTTCAACAGTCAAGGTGACTTCATTTTTGTCTTCATTGGTGAGGGTGATCTCCAGCTCAATGGTCTTCTGGCGAAAAGATGTCTTCACGTAGACATCTTCAATGCGTACGAGGGGGTAGGTCTTGAGGGAGACTGACTGCCACAATCCAAAGAGGTGGTAGGTGCTCCCCACAGGGCATAGAATGTTATCAGGGGCCCCGTCTAAGAGGTCTAGAGAGGATTCGTTCTCAAAGACTGCTGTGACGTCCTCTACTCCGATGAGGAGTTCATTATTCTCTCTTATGTAGGGTGTTACCTCAAATTCAAAGGGGAGGTATCCTCCGGTGTGCTCTCCAACGAGTTGGCCATTAATGTAGACGATACACTTGAAATTGACGCTGTCAAAGGCTAACGTAATGCGGGGGGCTTCTATGGGGGCAAATTTGCATTTATACCACACCCTATGAACGTCATCCCACACGGAGAGGTAGTGAGGCACCCTAATATTTTGCCAGTTGTGGGCTTTCGTCTGCTTGAAGTCCAGGTGATCTTGTCTTACGGGGAGGAGTTCCCAGGTACCATCTAGGGGGATAGTTGTCCTCGTGGGAGTTTCTGTCATTGATTTCTGTGATGGTTTTAATGGTTGTGACGTCAGTGAAGGTGAAGAAGGTGAGGGTTCTGATGAGTGCAGAGGTTGTGATGGTTGGTTAATACAACCTGTGAAAAGCAGGATTATCAGGAGGATACTCAGTCTTGACATGGGTTCCCTTTGTCACGAAGGTATAAATGCCTTTTGAACAGAAAAAGGTGATTCGTAGACGTTGTTCAGGACCTACGTTGTCATAAAAAGTAATGATCTATGACCAAAGATACTTGTTTCTCGTGTCAAATCGAAGCTTTCTTAACACAGGTCTTAACTTTCTGATGAGAATTTGTAAGGTATTGCTTTCTTAATAGCCTTGACCAGGGGGACTGCAATCACCAGCCCCGACCCTGCCTGAAAGAGATTTCCCGGCAGTTCAACGAGTGCATTGGGAAGGCCAGCCAGAAATGTTCCTGCCACAAAATAGCCCGAAACCATGATGCATCCCCCTATGACGACAGCAATGATGGATCGGATGACAGAATTCTTTCTTGAGACATGGCCTACCACGGCTCCTTCTATTCCCTTTATGATCAGGGTGAAGGGAGCCCATTGGCCGTAGCCTCCAATGAGGTCTGCCATGGCAGAACCAACTCCTCCCGAGATACCTCCTATTCTGGCCCCAAATAATAAAGCTGAAACAAAAACGAGGGAATCTCCCAGGTTAATGTAACCGCTGGTAGCGGGGACGGGAATGCGTATGACAAGGGTGGCTGCACACACAGAAGCTGCGAATATACCTGACGTTATGAGCTCGCGGGTGCTCAGCATTTTGAGGATTCTCTCTGACATGGAGGGTGTGTAGTTTTTTTTCTTATAACACTTGTACCTTACAGGTAAGGTACAACGTTCAAGGATTCCTCATTTTCTCTGTGTCATTCCTGCTCATCGTAGACTGCAGTGTCAATTCTCACCTTTGCCATCAAGAACTTTGCGGGCACCCTCACTCGTTTGCTGTCGCGTCATACTGGGTGACCAGCACAAGCTCCTGCTACTGTAAAGTCTCCTTTCAGATGTTTGACTGGTGATTCATTTAGAGTAACTCCAAGAACCTCTGCCCGCCCTATGCTATTGAGAGAAGATCTTCTTATATTGGTAAATCCAAATATATCCTGCAATGAGCGAACAAACAGCTATAGCAACGTGCAAGGTGAGATGGTAATGCGGAGAAAACAGCTCAATTACTTCAGGAAATGTGGGTTCAGTTAATGCACTGTAGATCAGGTACATTTGAAGGAATACATTCAAGAACGTCACCCTACTGCCTGTGAGAAGGAGAAGAGGTAAATAACGGGCGTGTTTCCATGCTGTTCTTCCCGTGTAGTAGCCATGGCCACTTAATGTGTCCTCCACCTTTTCTCGTACATTTTCGGGAATATTCTCATCCAGAAAGGTGCGACTTCCTTTCTTGACGCAGGTCTTAACTCTCAGATGAGAACAGAGTTAAGGTTTCTCTCTCTTTCTCTGTAATGACATACCACTCTTTCCTCACTTTATCCCTTCCCAGGAAGTGGTTGATGAGGTTTAATTTGGTGAGCTCCTTGGGTCTTATGTTCAGATGCACTGAATTTTCCCATAGAGATTTCCGGGGTTGTCAAATTTTCGGGGGATGGAACTGCTCACCTCTATAAATACCCTTTTTTATATCTAAATCTGAAATGAAATGATATACCAACTAAAGAAATGCGACACATGTAACACGTCCCCCATAGTCTTGACAACCCCGATTTCCGAAAGGTTTATATTGACCTAGTGTTATGAGAGGTGTGCATTCTAGGAATCCAACAAATTCAACAAATCCTAGAATCCAGGTGACAAGGTTCTTTCTTGTCACCACTATGAGTGTTTAGCCACTCAACGAGGAGGAAAGAATATGAAATTACGAAAGATTGGAGCTGTATTAGCTGGAGCTGCACTGTTAGGTGCAACCTTAGCTGGTGCTGTTGCTGCTCAAGAAGTGCCAGGAAAGGATTTCTTTGTTGATCCAGCAACAGGACAGC
>JADDYB010000029.1_pt1 | contig 37978 bp, 31 predicted proteins | sample 8641941 | NCBI WGS metagenome assembly JADDYB01 (sample SAMN16275377, study PRJNA637457) | freshwater sediment metagenome | isolation source: Lake Kineret sediment | place: Israel: Lake Kineret | collected 2013
TCTGAAAAATGGCCAATCAAAACTGGATAGTTTACGAAATGCTCAATTAGAGATGCTTCACAATGAAAGGTTCAAAAACCCTTTCTACTGGGGTCCTTTTGTGTTGATGGGTGACTGGCACTAGTACGGTAGAGGTTGTACTGGTATATCCAATTCGAAAGTCGGTGGATAATTCGAGATCAGAAGCGAGGTTAGCACTCATTTTTTTTGGGTTTGATGCGCATAAAGGTTTCTCATCTGAGTCTTTATCTTTAAATTTCTCTGAATCATTTTCATTTTCCGTTTTAATCAAACATTATTGTTTTATTCATTAATCATCTTGCCATACTTATTTCTATACAGTGTATCAGATTTAGATTCCAAAAAGCCAGCTCTTGAAACCATTACCGACCATTACAAAGATGGGGATAATAAACGTTTGAGGTAAAAAAATGAATATTAAGATGAATATTTATACGGAAAATCTCTATATAACGTTTTTAAGAAAAAATACATCTTTAAAAAAATATTTTTTGATAAATTTATTCAAATTTAGTCTATTATATCTTAGGATTTATTCTTTTGCCTTTTCATCCTTTTATTTTCAAAATTTTCACTATTTGATTTCATCCTATTTAACCCCCTAGCATTGTATCAGATTCTGATTCATCAGGATCAGAGTCTGATTCTCATAAGATCGATGAAATCTGATAGAAAACGATAGTTCTGTATGAAACAAATACAGACTATCGGAACATCTGGTTTAACAGAAAACACATTCAGCATCGGAGGGGTACCTCTGGGACCCATACCAGGAGGACCTCCTGTTCCATTGGGAGAAAACACATTCAGCATCGGAGGGGTACCTCTGGGACCCATACCAGGAGGACCTCCTGTCCCGCTATGAAGTTCACGAAACAGAAACTCCTCTTTTTTCTTTTTTCTCTTTCAACTTTTTTATTTCTTCTTTGAATTCAGAATAAGGAAAAATCCATCTCTGACTATCAACATCGAAGTAATCATCATTGAAGGTCTGGACTGATAATTCGGTAGATGGATACGATTTGATTCCATAAATATTAGCGTAGGTATCATTATTCTCGAACATTCCAAGTATCTTCCCTTCAAGCAAAGGATGTGCTAAGAAATATGATATCACTTCTCTGCCAACAACAACAAAAACTTTAGTCAGTCTCAAATCTTTCCCAAAACAGGTAATCATTTTCAGATGGGATTTGAAATTTTTCCCCTTTGAAAAGAGAAAGAAGAGAGAACACATATCTGCTGGTAGAGGGAACATCACATAGTTCTTTTTTATGAGAATTCCACTCTTTTCTAATTTCTCATAACTTCGCTTAAGATCGTGATAGTTTAACCTGAGACCGTAGTAGTGATATTCGAGATCACGTATCCTTGTCAGGTGGCATGTCTGCCTTGATAGGTGCTTTATTATGATAAGATCAGTCTTCGTAAATTCAAAACCAACATTCAAATTATCATACTTGTAGGGAGGAAGTTTTCCTTCCGGGATATGGTACTCTTTAGGAGGTAAAAAATCTCCAAAAAAATTAGGATTCTGAATGAGTCGTCGATGCTCTGTTTTGTGAACAGAGTAATCCTTCAGCCACCCCCACTTTTTCATGAGATCAAACAGGCTGGCAATGTAGTTCCAGTTATTGCACCGGTAAATGCCCAGGTAGCTCTCTGCAGTCCTTACAGGGTAGATCATGGTCCAGCAGTTGATCTTCCGCATAGCTTCCAGGACAAGATCTTTAGAGAGCTGATTATAATCTGCAAAAACAAAAATTGTGAACAACTTGTTTGCACCAATAGCATTGTAGTTGATATCAAAATAAGGACCAAAAAGATATTCTTCCTCTCTGAGGTTTCGAATTCTATTGTATATTGATGATTTCCTCCTGTATTTTGTACATACAAGGAGCTCTGAAATAGGCGTATCTGCATTTTTTCCCAGGTTATTCAGGATAATTTTATCATTTTCAGGGATATCTTTGTTGATAAACATTGCAGATCAACTCTCCGGGAGCTGACATCCCAATATTCCTTTTAATGAAATAATTTGCTGTCCATCTTTTTAAATCTTACCCCTGAAAAAATACTTGTATTTCCTACTCATTTCTTCAATACAAGAGGTTATGGCATGAATTCGGGAAAAATGGCAATGGTGCTGATCGCATTACTTGCGGTTGGCGCCCTCGGGGGGATCACCATCGGGATTGCTGAGTCAACTGATGGGGTAAGGGTACAGGGATGGGGTCTCATCCATGAGTGTGATGGTGATGACCCACCCCCAGACCCCAACGGTATACCCAGTGGTGATCCAGAACATCCACAATAATTTTTTTCTTTTTTTCTTTTTTATTTTTTATCGATAATTTTTTCGATCTCTTTTTTCACATTCAAGTAGGGAAATGTCCACTTCTGCTTCTCAATATCGAACAATTCTGGTTCAAAGGACAACCCATACAAGTATTTATCTGTGTGCATCCTCAGGTAATACACCTGTTTTATGGTGATATTCTCGATCTCATCGAAGAGTGCAACAATTTCGGGCACAATTTCGGTGCTTGCCCAGCAGAATAAAAACCCTATGTCTCCTGCCACAGTATAGGACTTGTGGATACGGCACCCTTGACCAAAATTATGCAGCACTCTTAGGAGGGATTTCTCCTGTGGTGCTTTCAGAAGGAGGAGGAAGGTACAACACCTGTTTCGTGGGTAAGGAGATATATGGAAATCTTTGGATTGGAGGATGCCGCTTGCCTTTATTTTTCTCAGACTGTTCTGTATTTCACCATATCTCCAAAACCGTTTGTATACTTTATATTCCATGTCACGAATTCTCGTTATTGCTTCTGTTTCAGCCTGTAAATACTGCATAAAGATGAGATCTGCTTTGTTCCATTTCACCTTAGGCTTTATAGAGGGATAGGACAGGTCGGGGAGCGTACAGGGAGCTAATATTGATGTGGTATCCGGGATGGGGGAACCGAAGAAATCGGGATTCATTTTTATCCATCGATTTTTTGATGCAGTCATCCAGTATTCCAAGAGCTTCTTGTTCTGGAGAAAGGTGAGGAGCCTTCCTGTTAGACTGTAGTGGTTACATTGAATCTGGATGAAAAATCGATCTTCCTGCTGGACAGGGAAGACCCATCGCATTCCCGGAATAGTTTTGAGTATGGTAAACACGGTGTCGCGATTTTCAGGGTTGTAGGTGATGTCTGCGTAGATGTTGTAGATTTGATTGGTCCCTACAGCACTCAGGTTTATGTCGTAGTAGGGACCGCGTATTATGTCCAGTTCTCGCAGTTTTTTTATCTTTTTGGAGACTATTTCCTCTCTTTTGTATTCGGTCAGGGTTAGAATTTCTTTGTATGATAAGTGGGCATTTCCTCCAAGAATATTCAATAATTTTTTTTCTTTTTTACTGATTTCTTCACTTTTGGTCATTTTTCTTCCCTCTAGAGTTTTTTGATATTTTCTGCAGCCATTTCAGATTTTCATTTCCTCTCAATCATGTCCTACAGTCCTCTCGAAAAATAGATGAAACTCCTCCATTTAAGTAGTTTACTATGCAGCCGACTATAAGTGAAGAATCTATGGATCCCACTTCAGGGGAAGATGTCGACTCTAGCAAATTGGATCAGAGAGACTTTTTCATAGGACCTAAAGGGGAAAACCTGGATTTTGTTGAAGAACTCATAAGGGAAGTTATAGATGGGCATAAGGAACATAGAAAAAATATCCAGACTCAAAATGAGGAAAAGTTGAAAAGTAGATATGAATACAAGCACCACAGTAACTCTCACTTAGAAGAAAAAATCAAAGATAAGCTGAAAGAGCTTAATAATAAGTTAGGTGGTGGTAATGATGAGTTTAATGATGAGTTAGACAGCGGTAGCGATAAGAAAAGTGGGACACCTATTTTCTCTCCCCATTACATAGCCCACATGTTGACTGATCCTATTTTTCTTTCAGTGGTGGGAAAAATCGCGGGGGATCTGTGGTATCAGAATAACATTGACCAGGAGGTCAGCAAAAAGACAACAGAAATTGAGCGCGAGGTAATCAAGATGCTTCAGGAAATAGTGGGTTACCACCCATTTGAACTTAAGTCAAACAAAGATGGATACGCATCTTGGGGCAGACTTTCAAGTTGCGGGACAACTGCAAACCTTGATGCTTTGTGTATGGCAAGAAACAAGGCTCTTCTTGTCGAAAAACTCCATAGAATCCTCATAACAGAAGATTTTGACATGAGAAGTGAGTGTATGGATTTTCGGATTCCTGAAAAGTATATTGATAAGAATGGATTGCCAAGAAAAGCTTCAGCACTGCTAAAGACCGTGGCCAAAGATAATGGTGAAATTGATAGTCTATATTGGAAAGCCATCGAGAAATTGGAAGATGGTTGTTCTAGAGAATTAGACAGGTTAAGAGATGAACCAAGGGAGGAATCACGTAATATTAGTAATATAAGTGATGAAGAATTTGAAAAGTTGTTCAACAAAGAAAAGAAAAAGAATATTAGAGAGAGAATGGAGAAATTAAATCTCCTTCAAAATCCCTATTCTCTCATAGATCTTTATTTCAATAAAAAAGAAAATATCAGACAACCAGTGATAATCTATACAAAAGAAGCTCACTATTCAATTAAGAAGTGTATATCAGGACTAGGATTGGGTTTTTGTGAGGAATACATCGTCAACGTCGATAAACATGGTCGCATGGAAATGGCCTGTCTTGAAAAGAAGATTAAAAAAATTCTCAATGATGGGACAAAAATCCTCGCCGCTGTAGTAGTTACTCTTGGAACTACAGAATTAGGAGCTGTTGATCCTCTTCACAAGGTACTCAAACTCAGAGAAAGGATTCATGATGAAACAGGAGAATGGTTCCTGATTCATGCTGATGCAGCCTGGGGTGCACCTCTGCGACTCTTGGATGAGCATTCCTATCCCTATCCTTCTTTACTGAAAGAGGACAAAAAGGAATTAGAAGCCCTTGATAAGGAATCCTGGGAAGCTTTTAATGCATTGAAGGACGCTGACAGTATCACATTCGATCCCCACAAACTGCTATTTGTAGTATATCCTGCAGGAGCTGTTCTCTACAAAGATGGGAGGGATCGGCACTTTGTAGGAATCAAAGCTCCTTATCTTTGGACTAAAGAAAAAGAAGACATCTCACAGGGTAAGAATAGCCTTGAAGGTACAAAACCATGCTCTTCTGCCACTGCCGTATGGCTCACCCTGAAGGTCCTCAAGGAAATGAATGACTATGAAGTGTATAAAGCCTTGTTCCGACAGCAGCTTTCCAACACACGATATCTATACGCCAAACTAAAAACTGTACCTGGTATTGTGTTTGAAGGACCGCCGCAGACAAACCTTTTGTGCTTCAGACTTCAGGATTTCTCTGAGGATCAGCTCTATCAGAACAAACTGACTGAATATCTTTACGAAAAACTCAATGCAGGGGAGGAGAAAAAAACTCCTGAGGAAAATGGCAAGTTTTTCATATCAAACAGTGATGAAGTCGCAGGTAAAAAGCTCTATGTTATAAGAGTTGTACCCATCAATCCATTTATCACCACAGAATACCTGGACGAATTTATAGAAGATGTAAGAGACAAAACAGAAAAAATACAATCAGAAGGGCTCTCCCAAGAGAAGAAAGTATCTCTTATCATAGAAAAAGCGTTCAAAAAGTCTACTGAAGAGAAAAAACCTATGTATGAATATCCTATTCAACCTCCTGCAGAGGTGATGGCCGATGGAAATTAAAGGAAAATCAATCATGATACTTGGTGGCTGGGGGCAGGTTGGCATGGCCGTAGGTCGGGCAATTATACAGGAACATCCAACAAAACTTGTCATTTCTTCTTTAAAAGATGAAGAAGCTGAAAAAGCTGTAGAAGAACTCAAGAAACTACCAAATGCCTCCGAAATAGAATTTTTCTCCTTCGGAGGAAACATCCTTGTTAGAGAAGGGCTTGAAAAAATTCCTTCCAGTGAGTTGTTATCAACCCCCAACATTCGAGCCATGTTGATAGAGGACATCTTTGGTGAGAGATTCTTTGAGATTGCCGAAAACTCTTTCATCTACAAACAGTTTCATAAGTACCAGCCAGACATCGTGGTTGATTGTATCAACAGCGCTACCGCCCTGGCATATCAGCCACTCTACACGAGTGTTGGAAGAATTAGAAAGACGATAAAGAACCTTGATAATAAAGAACTAGCGGATGAGGTTGAAAAACTTATCTGTACCCTATATATCCCTCAACTCATCCGTCACGTCCAGATAATGTATTATACGATGCGGACGTTCAGAACGGCTATGTACATTAAAATTGGGACTAGTGGGACAGGGGGTATGGGGTTGAATATTCCCTACACCCACAGCGAAGAGAGACCTTCCAACGCCCTCCTGAGCAAATCATCTGTTGCAGGAGCCCATACCCTTCTCCTCTACCTGATGGCCAGAACACCTGATGCACCCATTGTCAAAGAAATCAAGCCCACAGCAGCTATCTGTTGGAAAGAAATTGATTATGGTAAAATATTGAAAAAGGGAAGAGAGATTCATCTCCATGACTGTCCACCAGAAACTGCCTTCACACTCAGTGGTCAGTTAAAACTGAATGATGATGAATTCTCAAATCCTATTGGAGATGTTCTGCAATCCATTTACATTGATACAGGGGAAAACGGACAATTTTCTCTCGGTGAGTTCATGGCACTTACCACATTGGGCCAGATGGAGTTTGTCACCCCTGAAGAAATAGCAGCAATTGTTGTCTCTGAAATCAAAGGGGGAAATACTGGCCATGACATGATCAGTGCCTTCGATGTAGCAAACCTAGGGCCCAGTTATCGTGCAGGTGTCTTGCGGACCTATGCTATCGGTGTGATGAAAAAGATGGAACGTGACTTAAAAACAGATAGCGTCGCTTTTGAGATTCTCGGACCACCACGGTTGTCGAAGCTGTTGTATGAAGCATTTCTCTTGAAGCAGTGCTGTTCAGGCATTGGTGATTTAGCCACTTCAGATCCAGAGACACTATCACAACGTGTTGAACAGCTCATAATCAGTGACACTGGTCTCAGGGCAAAAATCCTCTCTATTGGAATTCCAATTCTTCTTAAAGATGGAAAAAGTCTGCTGAGAGGGCCTGAAATCTGTATTCCTGTAAGCAATGATAATGTTGTGGAGATCACTGAAGTTTCTCTTGAAAAATGGACAGAAGCGGGGTGGGTTGATCTGAGAAAGAAAAACATGCAGAAATGGATAAATCGTGCACAGAAAATTCTCAAAGAAGCGAAAAATTCTTCCAATGACCTAATCAGTTCACAGTTTGACCGAGGAGAATGGTTCTGGAATGCCGAATCCCCTCTTGAGATCGGTGAGATAGTGGGTTGGATCTTCATTACAGAAGACAATGGCGTGAGAGCGAAAAGATGAGGTGAAACTTCTATGGAAGTAAGCAGAGAAACGTATGCAATCCTGGAACACATCGAGGGAAAAGAAAAAGATCTCCATAAGCTTGCAGTAGAGCTGGGCAAAGACCAATCCAGTATCCTTGCCGTTCTTCAAGAGCTCATTAATTCCAAAAAAGTAAATGTGAACACTACTGCAGATAAATTATGTGTATTAACAGACGAAGGATCTGAATATGCTGTATCTGGCCTGCCTGAAAAACGATTAGTTCAAATCTTAATTGAAATCGGAGGAAAATCCACCATTGAGAAATTAAAGACCCTCTCAGATAATGTTGCTATTGGCATTTCTTGGGCAATCAAAAAACGATGGATCTCCTTTGATGAGTCCACAACTATCCTGACTTCTGAAGGGAAGGATGCTCTCTCAGAGAAGACACCTGAAGAAGCCCTCCTTCATCGCTTAAAGAATGATGGCCCCATCATGTTGAGTGTTCTGGAGGGAAAATGGAAAAAAGTCCTGGAAACTCTGGAGAAAAGAAAATTGGTGGAAACAAAAGACAGGTCCGTAACAACCCTTTCACTTTCAGAACAATTCCCAGGTCTTGATCAGATAGGGATTGTGGATGAAGTAACTGTGCTGACCCCGAAAATGCTTCTAGAAGGGTCATGGCACTCTGTCCGGTTCAAGCAGTACGACATTAAAACACTTCCTAGGAATGTCCCCCTGGGAAAAGTTCATCCCTTGGTGAAGATCCTCCAGGAGACCAGGAAGGTCTTCCTAGAAATGGGATTCAAAGAGATCGTATCTCCCTATGTCGAATCGAGTTTCTGGGATTTTGATGCGCTGTTTCAGCCACAGGATCATGCAGCAAGAGAAATGCAGGATACTTTCTATACATCTAATCCGGAAGAAGCAGAACTTCCACAGGAATTTGTCCCAAAAGTAAAGGACACTCATGAAAATGGAGGCATCACCAGTTCTCTGGGCTGGAGGTATGAATGGAAAGAAGAGGTTGCCAGAAAAATCGTCCTGAGAACTCACACTACGGCAACAACTGTTCGGTATATGGCATACCACCCTGATGAAATAAGCAAGGTCTTTATCGTTGGAAGAGTATTCAGGCGAGAAGCTGTGGACTATAAACATCTACCAGAGTTCCATCAGATTGATGGTATTGTTATCGATCCAAATAACAGCCTGGCAAGCCTCCTAGCCATCTTATATGATTTCTACCACAAAATGGGGTTCGAAAAGGTACGGGTAAGACCTGCATTCTTCCCCTATACGGAACCCAGCGTAGAGGTATTTGTCTACTTCGAGCCTAGAAATCGGTGGTTTGAGCTCGGGGGGGCCGGCGTATTCAGACCAGAAGTGACAGAGCCTTTTGGATGCAAATACCCTGTACTGGCCTGGGGGCTGGGCCTGGAGAGGCTCGCCATGCTGCGCTACGATATTGAGGATATTCGTCAGCTCTACTGGTCAGACCTCACATGGCTGGGAGGTGTTCCACTATGCCGATGATCAGTATACCTAGGGATAGGCTCCTGAACCTCTTGGGTATTGAGATGGAAACGGAAGTGCTGCTGGAGAAACTGGGGGAGTTAGGTTGTGATGTAGAAGATGTGATTGAAGAGAGCCTGTGTCGCTGTCCAACGTGTGAAACCATAGTCCGGATTCTGGGAGACACACCTGTTGTGTGCAATTTCTGCCAGAACGTGATAGACCCAGCTTCTGAGCAGACGCGTGGGGAATTTCTCTCATCACGCAAAGTAATTCGGATGGAGCTTTTACCCAGCAGACCCGATTTATTTGACATAGGAGGACTGTCCCGATTGTTAAAAGGGTACTGCGATATAGAGACTGGCCCTGTGGAGTACAAGATTCATCCTTCGGGAAAACGGATTACTGTCAGCGAAGAGCTGGCCATGCATGAGGTGTGTTTCAGACCTTACATTGCGTCAGGTATTATCACAGACGTCACCATCGATGATGAGATGGTCAGACTTATCATGGAGTTACAGGAAAACCTTCACTGGGGTTTGGGCAGAAATCGAAGAAAGGCAGCCATAGGTATTCATGATCTAGATAAGATTACAGGTGATATACAGTACATGGCTGTCAACAAAGAAACGTTCAGCTTTGTCCCATTAGGTATGAAGGAGCAATTGACTGTAGAGGAAATTCTCAATGAACATCCTAAAGGCGTGGACTATAACTTTCTTCTGGCAACGTATCCAAAAGCCCCGATCCTCATCGATTCACAGGATGTGGTGCTGTCAATGCCCCCTATTATTAATTCAGAATATACAAAGGTAACAACTGAAACACAAAATATCTTCCTCGATATTACTGGTCTGGACAAAGAACTTGTGCATGACATTGCCAGGATTGTAACCACTTCTTTTATCGAGTTGGGAGGAAAAGCTGAATCTGTTGTTATTGAATATCCTGGCGGAGATGAAATAGTTTCACCTGAACTGGGTGATAAATTCTCTTTTGACTTATCTCTAGAACAGACGAAGAACCGTATTGGTGTGGAGATATCTATGGAGGGCTTATTGAAATATCTGACCAGGATGCGATACAGGATATTGCAGCAAGATGCAGACATAGTGAGAGTGTACGTGCCATCCTATAGAACAGACATCATGCACCCTGTAGATATTATGGAGGACGTAGCTATTGCTTATGGATATCATGAGATTACACCTAGGAAGGTGTTTGAATACACAGTTGGAACCCCTCAACTTCTGGAGGAATTCTGCAATGTGTTGAGGAATGCCATGGTCGGTATGGGGTTCTTGGAAACAATGTCGTTAATGCTCACAAACAGAGATATTCAGTTTACCCGATTTGACCTTGAAGGATATAATGTGGTGGAGTTGAAAAATCCTATTAGTAATAACCAGGCAATCCTCCGCACATCTCTCAAAGGAGGTTTGTTTGAGATTCTGAGTATTAATACGAAGAACAAACTTCCACAGAAAATCTTCGAAATTGGGGATGTTGTGGAGCTCGATGAAACTCGCGAGACACAAACAAGAGATATCCGGAAAATAGCAGGTGCTATTGTTGCATCAAAGGTAGATCTGGCAGAAATAGCTGGAGTGGTAAGTCAGCTACTGAGAGAAGCTGGAGTCGAAGCGAAATGGGAAGAAAGCTATTTTGATTATTTTATGGAGGGGAGACAAGCTTTGATTATGTTCAATGGGATAGATTTGGGAGAATTCGGTGAAATACATCCCCAGGTGCTAAAAAATTTTGGAATTTTGAATCCATTGGTTTTCTTTGAGATTGATATTTCAAATATGTCAGAATGTAAGGATCGTGTGCCGCAGTAGCTCAGTTCGGGAGAGCGCCAGACTGAAGATCTGGATGTCGCCGGTTCAAATCCGGCCTGCGGCACCTACTGTATATCCATGAAAAATGATGAGATAGAATTTTTCAGAGGAACATAGCTATGAAAGAGGAGCTGGAGATAAGGATACTGTCAAAAGACATTTCACAAGCCATGAAAGAGATTCTCAAATATGCTAGAATGCAGAAAGAAGTCTCTTGGGGATCGAAAAGCTGGAAAAAACCTGAGATGCATTCTGAAATTGTACCTGCACATATACTGTGCTGATTCCATCAATCTCGTCGATGGCTCAATTAACTTAGGTTACGTCTTAGTGACCATAGATAAGATCAATGATTCTGTGGCAGGGTTTGCTAGAGTGACCTTCACACGTGAATTCAAAAACACTGGCTTTGATCCCTCTTTTTGATGAGCCCTCAAAAGAGTTTGCACTCCACTTTTACGAGAACCTCTTCCACACGCGTTCAGTAACAAAAGCTTTAAAGGAAGCACGTATAAGGGTAAGAGACACCTACAAAGCCCAGGTATACTGGGTACCCTACATCCACTACGGACCTTTGTAGGTAAAAGGTGAGGCAATGAACTGGAAAGAAACAATTATATCTGCTATAAAAGGCAAAGAAGATTTAGATTCAGTTGCAAGAGTGGTAGTAAAAGTGAATCCAGAGGAATTACTTTCTTTTTTAAGAACTCTCTCAGATATAAAAGAAGACCACATACCCTACGTTGCTGCACTTATAAATGAACTTGGAATCTTCTATCAGAACGCCCAGAGATTCCCTGAAGCTGAGAGAGCCTTCAAATTATCTGTAGAAAAGTGCCAAAATCTTCCCCAAAAAACGCCTCAGATTCTCATGTGCCTCAGTAAAACCTTAACAAACCTCGGAATTTTCTACAATGTGACAGGAAGATTTTCTGACGCAGAAGTGGCCTACGAAGAAGCCTTGCAGATCGTAAAAAAGGTGAAAGGAACCTTGGAGACTGCACCTGCTGCCATCATTTTAACAAATATGGGAAACCTCTACCATGACACACAGAGGTTTTCAGAAGCTGAAAAGGCCTGTACTGAAGCTTTGAAAGTGATGAGAGCTCTTGCTGATCAAGAACCAGAGGTGTACACGCCTGATGTTGCGCTTATCCTTTCAAACCTTGGACTCTTATACTGGAATACAAAAGAATTTTCCAGGGCAGAAAAGGCTTACACTGAAGCAGTGGAAAAGTATAAGTATCTTGCCAGCCAAAATCCCGCCTTCGTACCTGAATTTGCTTCCACGTTAAGTAAGCTAGGGATTCTCTATCAGACTACACAGAGGTTTTCAGAAGCGGAGAAAGCCCACAGAGAAGCCCTGGAAATGTATGAGGACATTTCAAAATCTTTAGACGTCCGCGTGAGTATTGCTGACACTCTGGCCAATTTGGGAAACCTCTACTGGAGTACAAGAAGATTTCTTGAAGCAGAGAATTTCTTTAAAAAATCATTAAAAATGAAGAAAGAACTTGCTGAAAAAAACCTTCTCTACACACTTGACGTGACATTGTTATTGAATAACATGGGAAACCTCTATAAAGAAATGAAGAACCTTGGTGAAGCAGAAAAATACTACAAAGAAGCTTTAGAAAAGTGCAGGGACCTTGCAGAAAAGACTCCTGACGTTTACCTCCCGTATCTTGCCCTCATCTTAAACAATCTGGGAGTTCTCTACAAAGAGATGCAGCAATTTGAAGAGGCAGAAAGAGCCTACACTGAAGCTTTACAGATTAAGAGAGGCCTTGCTGAAAAAAATAGGAAAGTATATGCTGCAGATGTTGCTATGACCCTGAATAATGTGGGGCTCCTCTACAGAAGTATGGGGAGGTTCTCTGATGCAAAAAAGGCTTATGAAGAGGCCTTACAGCTCTACTGGAGTTTTACAGAACCCACATTCTATTACCCAGACATTGTCAGGACATTGAATAACCTTGGAACTATCTACGCTGATACCCACCAATTTTCTGAGGCAGAAGAAACGTTTAAGAGAGCTCTAGAGCTCTATGGAACTCTAGAAAGAGATAATAAAGGAATGTATGCACTGGATATTGCGGGAACGTTAAGGAATTTAGGGACCTTTTACAGGGATACACAGAGATTTGACAAAGCAGAAAAAGCGTACAATGAAGCCTTAGAAATGTATGAGGAGCTTGTCAATCAGAACCCAGAGGCTTACAACTCGTACAGTGCTTCCCTCTTGAGTGATCTTGGAATCCTCTACCAGGATACACGGAAGTTCTATGAAGCAGAAAATGCGTACAAAAGAGCTTTAGAAATAAGAAGAGACCTTGCCAGGAGAAACCCACGAATCTATGCAGCTGACGTTGCGGGAACGTTGAATAATTTGGGGAATTTGTATAATGATGCACACCTTCATGGTGTCCAGCGGTTTGAGGAGGCAGAAAAGGCGTACAGAGAAGCTTTAGAAATCTTTGAAACCCTTGCAAGAGAAGACCCAGATGTGTTTACTCCACAGGTTGCGGGGACATTGAACAATGTGGGAGCCTTTTACAAGGACACACAACAGTTTGAGAAGGCAGAAAAGGTTCATAAAAAAGCTTTAGAATTGAGAGTGGAGCTTGCAGAGAAAAATCCCGATGTGTATGCTCCTGAAGTAGCTGACAGTTTGACCAGCCTTGGGATTCTTTACGAGGGCATGGGAAGGGTTATTGAGGCCGAAAAAGCGTATGGAGAAGCTCTCGAAGAATACATGAAAAGAGGGTTGTGGTCTAGTGCAGCGAATGCAGCGTATAGTCTGTCACAGGTTCGGTCTGATAAAAGAATTCTTGAAACAGCGAGGAGATTAATGGAGATGGCAATTTTGTTCTCTGCAGAGAAGAAATATACGTATGCTCAGAAGGGAGCGTATGAACCAATATACTGGGGGTTACTGAACGAGGGGATGAGTAGATTTGGCGTGCTTGAAACCTTGCGAGACCCTGAAATTTTATCACTTTCCTGGAGTCAAGTTATTTCAGAAAAAGATGGCGAGAGAGCCAGGAACGATGTGGAGTTTCAGAAAAAGGTGGTGGAAAGACTTCTAAAAGAGGAGATACCTTCTGTGAAAATCCCTGCAAAGCTCCCACAAACCGTACTTTTCATCTATGTGCAGGTATTTGAGGACGATATCTTCTTTTTTGTAATTGAAAGTGGTGGTATAAGAGAGTTCAGATGCAGGAGGGAATTTTTTGTAACTGGCAGGAAACTGCTTTATCTCCTTGGATTCCAGCTGAGAGCTGCAGGGAAATCTCATAAGACTTATGTAGAACAATTTGATGGACTAGCCGCAGAGTGGTGCACGTTATTACCTCAAGAACTCAGACAGTTGATTCAGGAAAAAGAGTGTATAGTTATCTCTCCAGACTACTATTCTTCCTTTCTTCCTTTAGAAGCATTGCAAATGGATGGTGAATCCTTGTGTATAGAGAAGACGGTGGTACGAGCCACAAGTCTGCATCAGTTTTTGACACTTTTTGAAAAGAAACCTTCTTTAAATTCAAGTTTGATCGTGGGAAACCCTTGGGTTAAATGTGGTGAGGATGAATTGATCTATACTCTTCCTTTAGATTCCGAACAGTTCAGGGTTTCATTTCTTCAGGGTGCACAAGAAGAAGCTGAAGCTCTCAAAAGAAGACTTCCAATCCCCACAGTTCTCTTGGGACAGGAGGCTACAGGCAAAAAGTTCCTTTCTGAAGTTTCGCGGCATTCTTTGATTCACTTCTCTGGACATGGGAGTATGGGGCGCATTTTGTTTTTGTCTGGTCCGCTAAAGGGATTTCCACCGTCATTTGAACCCAAGGAATTTTCTGACTTGCGGAAGGCTGCAAGGACTGAAGGAACGAAAAGAGTTAACATGATGGAGGAATGGCACCCGGTGACTGATTTAGATCTTTTTGATGTTAGATTAACGGAGGGTGCTGTCATCTTTCTCAATGCCTGTGAGACTGGGCAGCACAAGTACGCTGGAGGAGGGTACTACCAGGGATTATCAGCAGTATTTCTGAAAAATGGAGCCCACTCTGTTGTGTCTTCCTTGATTCCTCTCTTTGATGAACCCTCAAAAGAGTTTGCACTCCACTTTTATGAGAATCTCTTTCGTACCAATTCGGTGGCGATCGCGTTAAAAGAAGCACGTGCATGGGCTAGAAATACTTATGAAGCCCACATTTATTGGGTGCCTTACACCCATTATGGATCTCCCACCGATAGGTTGAAGGTGAACAAATGAACTGGAAAGAAATAGTTACATCTGCCCTTACAGGCGAAGGAGACCTGAACTCAGCTTTAGGAACAGCAGTAACGGTAGATCCAGAAGAATTATTCTTATTATTGCGAAATCTTCCAGAAGAGAAAGATCACGCACCACATATTGCCATGTTTTTAAACAAACTTGGCATTCTCTATTGGGATGCACAAATGCCCTTTCTGGCAGAGGAAGCCTTTAAAGAAGCTTTAAGAAGATACCAGTGCCTTGCTGGCCAGAATCCAGATTTCTACGTGCACGAAATTGCTGCGACACAGAACAACCTTGGAACACTCTACAGTCAAAGAGGAGAGTTCCTTCAAGCAGAAAAAGCCTTTAGCAAAGCATTGAAGATAAAAAGAGAGCTTGCAAAGAAAGATCCTGAATCCTATGCCCCCGATCTTGCTTTGACATTGAATAACGTGGGAGCTCTCTCCTTGGATAGAGGAAGGTTTCTTGAAGCAGAAAAGTTTTTCACTGAAGCATTGAAGATAAAAAGAGATCTTGCAAAGAAAGATCCACTCACCCATCTTCCAGATGTGGCCATGATTCTGAATAATTTCGGAACAATGTATTGTCAAACAGGGAAATTTCAGAAATCAGAAAAAGCTTACAATGAATCTCTGGAGATCAAGAGAGCTCTTGCAGAAAAAAATCCCGAATACATGCCTCAAGTGGCCATGACTCTGAACAACGTGGGACTTCTCTACAAAGAAACACGAAAATTTTCTGAAGCAGAGAGAGCATACAAAGAAGCTCTCAAAATAAGAGGGGATCTTGCAGAAAAAAATCCCGAATACATGCCTCAAGTGGCCATGACTCTGAACAACGTGGGACTTCTCTACAGAGATACACAAAGGTTTTCTGAAGCTGAAAGAGCCTTTCTTGAAGCTTTGGAGAAGTATAAGGCGGTTGCGATATACTTGAAAGCTTACAATTTTCAAATTGCCGTCACTTTGAACAACGTGGGAGCCCTCTACAGGATTATAGGAAAATTTTTCGAAGCTGAAAAGGCTTTTACTGAAGCTTTAGAAAAGTGTAAAGAATTGGCAAGAGAAAATCCAGAGGCATACACGCCTCATGTGGCTTTGACTCTGAACAATTTGGGGCTTTTCTACTGGGATACAAAAAGATTTGACAAAGCTGAACGGGTTCACAAAGAAGCACTGGAAAAATACAAGGCTCTTGAGAAAGAAAATCCAGAGGCATACACGCCTCATGTGGCTTTGACTCTGAGCAATTTAGGAGCTACCTACCTGGGTAGAAAAGAATTCTCTGAGGCAGAGAGAATCTACAAAGAAGCACTGGAAAAGTACGGAGAGCTTGCTGACCAAAATCGAGAAGGTTACACATTTCATGTTGCAGGGCTCTTGAACAACTTGGGACTCATCTACAAAGACACACAGAAATTCTCTGAAGCAGAAAAAGTCCTCAATGAAGCTTTGGAAGAATACAAACGGGGAGCCTCCTGGTTTTACGCAGCAAATACAGCTTATCATTTATCACAAATGAAGGGAAGAGAGATTCTTGAAACCTCACGAAAATTGCTGGAGTTGGGAGTCTTATTCTCGAAAGAGGAGAAGTATACCTATGCACAAAAAGGGGAGAAGGAACACATATACTGGGGATTGCTTGAACAGGGCGTGAGTCCTTTTAGCGTTTTGGAAGCTTTGAGAGATCCTGAAGGATTGTCACTTCGTTGGGATCAAATTCTATCACAAAAAGAGCTTGAAAGAGCACAAGAAGATGTAGAATTTCAGAAAATGGTGGTAGAAGATGTGCTGAAGAAGCCAATACCTGCTATCAAGACTATAAAACTTCCAGAAGATTTACTTTTCATGTACATTCAGAAAGTCAGAGATAGCATTTTTTTCTTTATAGTAAACAGTGATGGTGTAGAAAAATTCAAGGGTGAAAGGAAATTTTTCACAACAGGTATTAAGCTGCTTTATCTTCTGAGGTTTCAGCTGAGAGCTGCAGGAAAGCCTCGGTTAAGTACCTATGTGAAGAAATTTGAAGAATTGACCAGGGAATGGTATGAGACACTGCCTCAGGAACTCAGAGAACTGATCAAAGAAAAAAATGAAATAGTCTTCTCTCCAGATTATTACTGTTCTTTTTTTCCTCTGGAGGCACTACACGTAGATGGAAACCCCTTGTGTATTGAGAAGACGGTTGTAAGAGCCGCAAGTTTGCACCAGTTTTCAAAGATTGTGGAAAGGAAGCCCAGCTTAGATTCAAGCCTTGTTGTAGGAAATCCTTGGCCTGAATGTGATGAAAAGAAACTGATCTATTCTGTACCATCTGATTCAGATTCATTCAGAATTTCGTTTCTTCAAGGTGCACAAGAAGAAGCTGAAGCACTCAAAAGAAGACTTCCAATCCCCACAGTTCTCTTGGGACAGGAGGCTACAGGCGAGAAGTTCCTTTCTGAAGTTTCACGGCATTCTTTGATTCATTTTGCTGGACATGGAAGTATGGGGCGCATTTTGTTCTTATCTGGACCTTTGCGAGGATTTCCACCACCCTTTGAACCCAAGGAGTTCTCTAGTTTACGGAAAGCGGAGCGAAGTGATAGTAGAAGAGTTAACATGATGGAGGAATGGCACCCAGTGACTGATTTAGATTTGTTTGAGATTAACCTGACTGAGGGTGCTGTCATCTTTCTCAATGCCTGTGAGGCAGGACAGCACAAATACGCTGGAGGAGGTTACTACCAGGGATTACCCGCTGTATTCTTAAAGAATGGGGCACACTCTGTTGTGTCTTCCTTGGTTCCTCTCTTTGATGAGCCCTCAAAAGAGTTTGCGCTCCACTTTTATGAGAATCTCTTCCATACTCATTCAGTAGCAAACGCTTTAAAGGAAGCACGTGTATGGATAAAAAACACCTACAAAGCTCAGATATACTGGGCTCCCTACATTCACTACGGGCCACCATTATAGAGCACAATTCAGGTAATTACATGAACCATGGAAGAACCTACAACCAGTTGCCCCACCCTAAACCGTTTGGTGCTGAGGTAGAAGAATAGAGTAGATTGCTACTATGAATTGTTCAATTAATAGAAAAAACTGACAATCCCCCTCATTTAACCTTTTTATTGGAATACGTCCACCTTCCTCTATAGATGAGCATATTATTCAAGAGATTAAGATGATTTCACGAGAAATCGTGAAGAATGAATCCCCTGAAGAAGAGAAATACTTTGATTTTCTCTCCGATCTGACTATACAAGAAATTTAGGAACTGAAATCCATGAAGGAAGCAGAATTTCTGGGGGAAATAAGTTAATATACTCGTTATGGTCTGTCTTCGATAAGTTTACAAAAGAGTCGATGGGTCAATTTTACATAATCTCAAAACAGCCAACCTAAGATAGAACTAAGGAGACCATCAGATTGTGCTCAATGTGCTAACCTTTTTATACACCTTTACCAACGAGTATCATGGACGAGCAATTCATCCGCGAAGTAAGAGCAATTTCCCACGAAATTGTGAAGAACGAATTCCCTGAAGAAGAGGAGTATTTTGACTTTCTCTTTGATTTAACTATGCAAGAAATTGAAGAATTGGAACCGGGGAAAGAAGCAGAATTTCTGAGAGAAATACGGGCTGTACATCCAGAATTAGTTCTGGGATACACACCAGTTATCATCATCCTTGCTGTTCAGATTTTGGGCGATTTCACCCATGATAAACTGGTTTCAGAAGACATAATTAAGAGGAAAATTGAAAAAATTCTAGGGGGTAAGGACAGCAGAGAAATTCATGGACTTTCAAAATACTTTATAAAAGATAAGCGAGATGATATAAAAAATAAAGAAAATAAGGGAGAAAAATAGAAATTACGAAATCTCAAGGTCTCTTTGCAGGGTTTATCTTTCAGTTCTATAAGGAGTTTTTCTTCCATCATTTAGGTTCTTACTACATAATTCCAGCAGCTCATGTACTTCCTGCAGTTCATACTGCAATTTAATGGTGCTGAGAATCTTTTCACTCTTCTTGAGAGCTTCGTTGGCTTCTTGAAAGTCTTTTCTGCGCAGGTGAATCTTTCCTCTGATTCGGTATGCTCCAGCACCTGGACGGCTATTGCCAGTCAAATTCTCCTGGAGAACTGCGTGAGATAACTCCCAACTTTTTTCAAGGTCTCCCATATCGATGTATAAATCTGCCTCGCTGATGTTCAGATTCTGGATCAGGATTGAGTTTTCAGTGCTTATCAGAGTACGAGCTTTTTCGAATGCATCCCGTGCTTCTTCTACTCTTCTCAAGAGCCTGAGAGTATTTCCCAGATTGATGAGGATTATCCCGTACTCTCTGGGATTACGCTCTTCGTCTACCAGTTTCAGCGCTTCTTGGTGACATAAGAGTGCTTCTTCATAGGCTTTTTTCCTGTTCAAAAGATCGCCCAAGTTTGTTTTGGCAATAGCTGTTATCAACGGGACCTGCTTTTCAGTAGATTCCTGAATGATTTGCTTCAATTTTTCATCAGCTTCATCCCATGAACCAGAATCAATCAACACGTTCGTGAGACCAAGAAGTGATTTAGCCCGCAATTCGTAAAATCGTGACACATCTGCAGGTTCATCCATTTCAGGAAGTGGATTACTAAAATCAACACTTGCAGTGTAGTACGTACGTGCTTTCTCCAGTTCTCCAGATAGCCAATAAATATTAGCTAGGTTATGGTACAGCGTGGTTTTCCAGTAAACAGAACCCACTGAATCCAGACATTCCTTCCATGCTTTCTCTGCTTCTTTGAGATCGCCTCTTTGGTACTGTATTAAACCCACATAAAAAAGGGCACCAATTCTCTCTTTTCCGCTGGATTTTTCAAGAGCTTTCTTAAAAGGAGCAATAACATGCTGGAATTCATCATGTTTACGTATATCCCATCTCAACATTTCCAATCTTCCTTTCAGAACCCAGAAGTCTGGAGATTCCCACACCAAAACGTTCAAACAATCAAAACACTGGAAAGCTTTTTCACGTTCGTCGAGAGACAGATACGCCTCCGTTAAATTGAAATAGTGTTCTCTCGCAATCCCATTATAGTAGATGTACTCTTTTTCTGAAGGAGGGTGCGGTACAGGATAATCTTTGAGCACCTCAATAGTAATGGTTGGGGGTAGTAATCGGGAGAGAATACATGCACTAATAGATTGTATCATCTTTTTTTCCCACACATTTGTTTCTCCATGAAGGTAGCCTGACAAAGCTATGATATGGTTTATCCAGTAGTCAGGCGACTTCTGTGATATGTCTTCTTTGCACTGATCAATATCATCCAGTGCCCTTTTTATAGTGGACGGGACATCTTTATCGATCTTGTATTTCTCGAAAAATTGCTCTATTGTTTTTTTGAAGTCTCCAATGTCGTGATACATAATTTCCACCTTACCTGAAAACAAGGATTCTACAGTTTCCCCAAGACAGTACATATGCCCTTCCTTCAATTCAGTTCCTCCTCTAACTCTCAATAATCCTGAAAAAACCATTTTGTTCAAAGTATTTCTGATTGCTCTACTCTTATTACCCCTTATCCCATATTCGGACTGAAGATGGCGGATGATCTCTCCAGAGGATATGCATTTGTAATCTACCACAAGTCTCAAGATTTCGTATGTTCGAAACTCACTGGAAAAATCAGATTTGAGGTTTCTCAGAGTAAGGAATTGGTGAAGTGGAGGTTCTCTTAGGAGTGATTCGCCTTCAGAACTAAGTATATAGGTTACACGGTTTTTTTCTTTTTCCTTTTTTCTAGATACGTAATCGCTATCTACGAGGATTCCCAATGATGCTTCAACCAATAGGAGGGACCATTTCATTTGATGTTGTTCTTGTATTCTTTCATTGATTTCGTCTCCACTCATTCTCCTGTCGAGAACAGTTAAGATGACTCGTTTTCGGTACCATGGAGGAACTTCCTGTTCGAGTTCTTTGAGTCGGGAATCAATACGAGAAGGATTATCATTTATCTGTTTTTTTGTTTCCTGCGTCAATTCCAGCTTTGTTTCTGCTGTAAGCTCTGCCCTCTTGACTCCTATATTCTGAAGAAACTCAAAAAACACTAACGTATCAATGTCGCTGAGGATATTTATAGGATCATCAAACTCAGACATTTCATCGAGGATCTCTCTGTAGCTTACAGATCCCTTCATTTCAAAAATTTCCAGGATTTTTTTTCTTCGCTCTGAAACATGCATAGCATCACCTTGTGATTATCTGCAGTTATGATACACAGTACTTAACCATTTGTGTATGTATCAGATTCTGACCCTCATCACCCTTCATAGTAGAAATCACTCATGAAGGAAATAATCTGAAATCCTTTGAGCTATACAAAAATCAGTAACACTCTGCAGCCCTTTCCACCCTGGAATGGAGTTGACCTCAACGACGTAATACTGATCTCCGAGGATGTCTACACCAGCGTATTCACATCCTACAACTTTAGAGGCCTTCACTGCCATATCAATAACGTATTCTGGTAATTCCACTCTCTCAACGCGTGCCCCCTGAGAAACATTAGTCTTCCACGTTTTTCCTACCCTCTTCATCACAGAAATCACCTCGTCCCCCAGCACAAACGCCCTGAAATCTTCATTTTTGTGCGGAATATACTTCTGCAAATAGAAAACAGATTTCCCATACTCCAAAATCCTGAATAACCGGTAAGCTAAATCTCTATCCTGAACTCGCATGACACCAACTCCTTGAGAGCCAAACAAGGGTTTCACCACGACGTCTTTCATCTCCTCGAAAGCTCTCATAGCCTCTTCGTACCTTTCAGTGCACACAGTCTCAGGCGTGGGAATACCTGCATCTTCCAGAAGACTGCACGTGTAGTACTTATCCGCACACCGCTCTATAGAGATGGCAGGATTAACAACTTTGACCCCCATGTTCTCCAGTCGGTGGAGTACATCCATCCTGAAAAAAATCTGTTCTGCAGACCCCCCCGGAACTCCTCTCACGAATACACACTCCATGTCCTCCACAATGACATTCTTCGACTGCACCCGCGGGACACCAGAAACACGGGCAAAAAACTCAGTAATAGAAAACAAAGTAACCTCTTTCCCCTTCACGCCAATTTCTCTCACCAATTCCTGGACATTCCAGTCCATTTCACCCGTTATAATACCAATCACACAATCTCCTTCCTGGCTTCAATCATGCGCTTTAACTTCTCGCAACAGATGTCTAAGGCCACCTCTTTAGTCAGGTTCCCCTTGACATACCTGCGCAACCCTCCAAACCCGCAGTCAGGATCTAAAATTATGTTATCTCTCCCAAATTGGTTAACAGCCTCCAGAATCCTCTTTTTTATCACATCAACTGGTTCCACCACCCTCTGCCAGTTACCATCTTTCTGGATTTCCACTAATAACCCCGGCTCCATGTTAGATACCACACAGCCGTACCCGACCATTTTCTTGTAAGACTCCAGACTATCACGGGAATACATGGGTAAATTACCGGGTATGGAAGCAAACTCGTGATCCAAGATGACTGCCTTCGTTGACAACACAATGTCTGTGACACCAGTGTTCAGCTGACCGCACACGTGTATGGACGGTACAGCATGGTGCGTCCTCTGTAACGAGGTGTTAATAACCTCAGTCAGAAACGCAGGTTCTAACCCCAGGTACAAGGCGTAGGTTAGAGAGGGTTCATCCACGCAAATGATGGAAGCACCTCCCTCATCGTAATGCTGGGTCATGTGCGAAACAAACGCAGCCAGCTTCGCCACAATTTCAGGGTACTCTAAGGCTGCCTTTTTCCCCACCTTTACGGTAGCAGCCAAGGTTATGGGCCCTGTTACAGGCATTTTCACTCCCTTGAAGGAGAAGTACTTTCTGGCAACCTGTAAATACTCAAGAGCAGGTGTCACGTCAGGCACCTCGATGTCCCCAACTACCTGGAATCCATTGTCATATTCTAACCCGTGGCCCAGTAAATAACCTAAAAACATGGAGCACATGTCCTGCGGCTGCCCATACGTAGGGTAGTCGATCCCCACCCTCTTCTGAAGAGTTAAAGCCTCGAATACTGCAGGGACAAAAGGGTTATCCACGTACGGCTCACCATCTGGGACCTCATCTGTGTAAGGGGGATAGTCCCACTTCACCGGGTAAAAGGGGAACACAGGAAAGCTCCCCGGTACGGTCGTATCCATGGGGGTTATTACCTTCATAGGTATCTCTCATTCTTTTATCTCAACACGGCAACCCGAGAGATTGCCGCAGTGTAGGCTTATTCACTCTTCCAGCATGATAAATCTTTCCCGTCTTCACGTTGTTCACAAAGATCTCTGCTGGGGCAAACAGGTTCGGATCTACCTTGCAGAAGTCCCTGCCGCTTTCTGTGAATATTTCATGAAAAGGTTTTCCATACTCTCTGCTCGCAGAGGAAGGCACCTTCTCTATGACAGCCTCAATGTCAGTGTCTTCGCAGTCAACGAAAAACCGGGTCTGTCCCCCGTACAGGATGCAGTCGTTGGTAATCCCCATGGCCTCTTCATCCGATTTAGCTACAGGGGCCACAGGACAGTTCCCGAACCCGGAAATGACTGAGCTGAGGGGGAATCCCAGCACATCAAGCTTGTGGAGTCCTGTCTCCACTACACGAGCCGAAATCTGTATACTACCCACCAGAGACGCAGTGGGGGCCACCAGTACATACAATTTCTCGGGGGATATTCCTGCTTTTTCCGCAACGTAATCAGCGACCTCCTCATTGGGCATATCCCTCGTCTCAAGGACAATAACTGACTCTTTGAAGTCATCTTTATAGGTTATCTTCCTGAATACTTTTTCATCTCTGGCTAGAGCCCTCACAGGACCACTCCCCAGTGCTGAAAAGCCTCCAATCACAATGTTCCACCCGGCCATCTGAGAAGCTATGCACGCCTCTTGAGGGTAATCAGTGGAAACATTGATCTGCATTCCAAAGTCAGAATAATAGAACCCAATTTCAGCCAATCCACCCATGCATGCTTCTGAGAACTGCTTTCCAGCTATAATACCACCGTACTCTTCAATGCCACAGTCAAGTACAAATGCTCCGTTTCTGAGTCTTTTTACTCCAATTTTCAGCTCATTCTTGTAGAGCACCATCTTGCGGGCGATGTCTACTGCTTTTTCATTGACGCTGACCACGAGATCACCAGGACGATAGAGGGTGGGGTTTATATAAATTTTGTGCAGTCCATTTCAGTTCTGCTGCAAATCCCAAGAATACGTGAACCGAAACTCGGTGGATAATTAAAGGTTGAAAAGGTAGTTTAGACACTTTTTTTTAGGTTATAGTAAGATGAAAGAGTGAGAAGAGCAGCAATTCAATGAGAAAGAAGGAAAAATTCAGAAAGAAAGGGGCTCAAAGGAGCCCCTTGCTGTCGTTCCAGCTACCATCGACGCTATCACAGCATAGGATGTTCTCCAGTCTCTCCTGCGTCTCCCCTCCCGCTGGACATATTACCTACGATGCGAGAGTATTTAAAAATAACTGATGGTTATGAGAGCAACTTGGATCAAGGTAGATCACGTCACCAGAGGGAGTTCCAGCTCTCCAGTGAGGCAGCCCTGTGGGGGTCATGGAGCCTGAATATGGATTCCCTCTTCAGAGAGTGGAGAAATGAGAAGGACATTGTCCAGTCATGACGTCAAATTTGAGCGATTCAAATCACCAGAGTTCGAATCTAGAGTTGGGGAATATGCCCTTCTTGATGACATAGAACTCATCGCGAAAAAGAACTTGTCCAGTGCTGCAATTGAGAAAATTACTCGGAACAATCTGCACGGACCAGCTCTCAAGAACTACATCAAGCTGAAAAAGTGGTAATGTGTCCATCACTTCCTGAGACGTGATGATTTTTTCTTTTTTACTGTCTCCACTGTCAGATATACAATTTCTTGGGGTCGATCTCCTCTCGCAAGATTCGTAATTCCTCCTTTGTGGGGGGTTCATTCTCACTTACTTTGTCAGGGATGAGCAACTCAAACCCCGTATTTTCTTTCACCTGCTCTACGGTGACCCCGGGATTTAAAGCCAGAAGGTTCATCCTCTTGGTCTTCTCATCAAAGCCCATCAAGGCCAGATTCGACACCACCCGGTAGGGTCCCGTCCCTGGAGGTAACCCTGCTCTTTCTCGCGCCCCAGCTCCCGTCAAATACCCTGGCGTCGTGATGAAGTCCACCTTTTCTACAAATCGCCTATTATCCTGCGTCATGATGGCAATAGTCCTCCACACTAATGAGCCAATGTCGTTTGCCCCCCCACTGCCCGGAAGCCTCACCTTCGGTCTGTCGTGGTCTCCAATGACAGTGGAGTTCAAGTTCCCGTACGGGTCAATCTGTGCGCCTCCCACGAACCCGTACATGATCAGCCCTCGCTGGGCCGCCTCCATGACGTCGCAGATACTGGAAGCTGCCAAAGCCTTGTAAAACGTCTGCGCACCTCCCACCCCCAGGGGGAGCTCCTCCAGCCTGGCACCTGTCCCCCCAAACTCGAACACGGTGATCAAGTTGGGGGCGTGCGTCTTCTGCGCTAAAGCTGCAGCCAGCATGGGTATCCCTGTCCCGATGAAGGCACTGGTCCTGTCCTCCATCTGCCTCGAGGATACACATATTAGTAATTCTGTCTGGTTGTATTCCATGAAATCACCTCCCCCTATCCTGACTCTTGATGAGGTTCAGTTTCTCTTTCCCCACTAATTTCAAATACGCGTCGTGAGAATTAACGCCCCATACCCACTTTTGCAGATACTCTTGCGTGGTCTCCTCCTTTTTCGCTGCTTCCACATACCAGGCGAGGTGCTCTTCATCCCGCCAGTAGTGGTACGGCATCTCCCCCGGGTGAGATCCAAAAGGAGCCTCCACCACTGCATCCACCAAATACCAGGGAATCAAGGTCCTTTCAGGGTATTTCCGTATCTCGTCGGTGGAGATGATCTCTTCACACGAAATGATCAACCGGCGTGAAGCCCTGGACAGTTCAAAGGCAAACCCTGAAATCCCATCCAGCTGACAGTTACCATACTCGTCGGCGCGGTGCACGTGTATGATACCCACGTCCAGCATGGTGGCAGGCAGTAAACACAACTTCTCTCCTGTGAAGGGGCACTTCACCACCTTGGCTGCGCTGTACTTGAAGGTGTCTGTCCCCATCATCACCCGCACTGGTAAAAAGGGGACACCCAGAGCTGCAGCCTTCAGCCGCCACGCCAAAGCGGCATTACTCCATTCATTGACCTTTAACTTCCCTGACTCAGCCGCTCTCCTCAAAATGGGGGACAACCCATACACTTCGTGGCCCAGGTAGGTCAGATCAATTTTGTCGACCAATCCTGCAGCAATCAAAACATCAATTTCCATGATGCCCTGCCCTGCAACGTTCAAGTGTCGAATTCTCTGCCTCACTATCTCACGGGCAATGGACATGGGGCACCTGACAAAGCCGTACAATTCAGTTCCAATGTAGTCTCCCTCGTGAACAAATTTTTCGACTGCTTCTTTTTCTTTCATGACCTTGGGTTCTAGGGCCCAGGATTTGTTCTTCCGCATCCATTCGCGGTCCTCGTTCATACGAGGGGGCAAGAACAGCTCTCTTTCACCGGATTCCAGAACTTCCATCGAATCACCTTGATATCTTTGTGAGGTGTGGGAGGTGGGAGCTTAAAAGGTTTGTTATACTGTTGTATCTGTAAGGATTGCACTCATTTTTTTTGGTTGTCAAACGTCTGTATTACTCGTGGAATCTTAGGATGACAGGGAAACCTTTGCAGGTGCAACAGAAGAATAACCATTAACCTCCAGACATGAGTGCCAAGCACCAATAGATTATGACTATGTTATCCAGTAGGTACTATGATATCTGACACTGTTACAATTTCCAGCAGAAAAAAATGGAACGATCCATTAACATAGCTAAGATCCATATTCTTGTGATCATTTCATTCAAACAGGTGCCTTACTGTACAGAAAAGTTGCAACCAACCCCAATGAAGGGTAAGAAAAAGTTTTTATTCTCCCCATCCACATCATAAGAATGCACCACGAAATTTTAGGAGAGCAGTTCCAGTGGTTGAGAATACACCTACAATTAGAATCTGTACGAGGAAATTACGCAGCCCTCCTCACTAAAGGTCAGGGAATAAAAGTTGAAAATGAAATGTTTTCAGGCATTGGTTACCTCATTTTTGCAGGCAATGGAAAAATTAGAGAGTTTTCCCTCGGTGATGCAGACAGCATCATCGTTTCACAGGAGAGCATCCTAGCACAGGACATAACTACAAGGAATGAACCTTTATCTACCAGTTTTTTATCCTTGGTAAAGATCTCTGGACCAGGCATGGTCTTTGTGCGTGGAGAGGATTTTGTAGAGTTCTACCTTGATGAAGAGGAAACCACGGAAGTGAGAACAGTCTGTATTGTTGCCATGGACAGTACCATCACCTATCAGCTCGCCAGCCCTTTTTCAGCACTTTCCGGGCCTGGAGCAGTCCTCTTGAAAAGTGCTGCAAGAGAGCCAGAGAAATTCCCCTTCTTCGAGCAGAAGACTCAAAAAGAGCCAGAGAGATTTCCACTCTTCGAGCAGAAGACCGAAAAAGAGCCAGAGAAATTCCCCTTCTTCGATCAACTATGAGGGAGCTGGCCAGAAAGTTCGGGTATAAACAGGAAACCATAAAACGGTACACCGACTTATTTGGTGAAGATACAGAATTACTCTTGAAAGCCAATGAAATTGAACCCAAAGTTTATATACGAGTCAATACCTTAAAGATTTCCCAGCAAAGGTTAGTGGAACGATTACAAAACAGAGGGGTTAACCTAAGTCAGGTTGAAAATGGATTACTCGTTGAGAGGAGTCCTTTCTCTATCAGTTCTACCCCTGAAAATCTGCTCGGCTATTTTTACATACAAGGTGTTGCTGAAATGCAGATTGCACCCTTACTACACCCTGAGGGAATAGTCATTGACATGTGTGCAGCTCCTGGTGGGAAAACTACACATTTAGCGCAAATAATGGAGAACAAAGGAGTCATCATAGCAATAGATGTGAATGAAGAAAAAATAAAAGCCTTGAAAGCAAATGTTAACCGACTAGGTGTTACAAACTGTATTATTTACCTAATGAGCGCTCTCAAATTCTCTTATAGATCCAAAAGAATCTTGTTAGATGCCCCCTGCACGGGCTCGGGCATCATCAGGAAAGATCCTACCCGGAAGTATTCGCGGGATTTTACAGACATTACGTTTTGTTCACAGCTGCAGAAGGACCTTCTACGGAAGGGGGTCGAGGACCTGGAAGAGAAGGGGGTTTTATTGTATTCCACGTGCAGCTTAGAACCTGAGGAAGACGAGATGGTGATAGACTGGGCATTGAATAATCTACCGGTGAGAGTAGAGCCGATACATTTTTCAGTGAATGGCTTCCCCGCTGTTGAAGGGTTTACCCACCCCTTTGGGAACCCTCTTCGTGAAGACATCCGACATTGCAGGAGAGTGCTCCCTCATGTCCATGACTGCAATGGGATGTTTGTGGCAAAATTGAAGAAAACATAACACAAACAGTTTTAAGGTGCCATGCCAAAGGTTTACCATGTATGAAGCTGGCCTTACCTACGCTGTTATTGCTGGGTTCACCAGTGTGCTCCTCCTAATATATGCACTGGAAAAAAAGAATGAATCTTTTTTTGTGTTCTCGCTCCTGTTCCTGATCATCTCCTGGAGCGGTATTGAATGGGCCTTGTGGCTCAAAGGGTATAACCTCTTTGAGATGGTATTCACCCCTATCGTGCCTCTGGCAAGTTATTTCGTGGGTTGGACACTCTTTGTCATTTACGTATCAGAAAAATACTTCAAAAGGAGGTACTGGATTGCATTCTTGGTTGTCATTGCATTCTTCACCTGGATATCTACCTTTTGCATGAACTGCCTGGCAGATTAAAGTGAATGGTGAATCTAAATGAAAGATAGATAGTAAATAACGTCTCATGTCATGAAATTACATCATGTTCTCAACTTCTTCTTTGACCCTGGCTTTTACCTGGGAAAGCTCCCCATTTGTGTCCACCTCAACCCACTTTTGAGCCAGAAAGTTCTCATCGCACAGTTCCTTGTACGTTTTATTCACCTTTTCCAGAAATCCTATGTCAGCTTCATGCCTGTCCAATCCCCCTTTTTGTCTTTTTTTCCGTGACATCCCTGTCTCTGCGGAAACATTCATATAAAACACAACATCAGGTGGAATAAACTCAAACATAGTGACAAATTCCACTGCTTTCTTTCTATCAAATCCACGAGAGCACTGAAACGCCACGGTAGACGTAATGTATCGGTCTGCAAGTACAAAGTAACCCTTCTCAAGGTCTTTTTTTATATCTTTTTGGTCCTTCAAAATATCGGTAGCGTAGGTGAGGAACTGTACAGAGACCTCAAGCTCTTTAAACCCTGAGAGAAAATCAGTGATAATCTGCCCCCAGGGGCTCTGGTAATCTGGATACTCGTAGGTCTTCACCTTTATGACTTCCTTCTCCAAAAGCTCTCTCACGTAATTACATAACGTCCTCTTACCAGACCCGTCAATACCTTCAAAGACGAGAAACGTTCCTCTCATACAGGTGAGTACCCTCCTGTATAAAAAGGGTTTTCCCTGGTAACAGACACAGCCAGGCCCACACAGACACTGGCACTTTCCCAGAGTCCCACATCCTCTCAGAGCCCAGAGCTGTCGCAGAGTCCCGAACCACCACACCTACGCAAGAAGAGACAACCCAACTGTCAGAACAGGCAGAGCCTTTTTCTCATGAAAGGAATCCTCATTGGTGGTGTAGTTGTTGTTCTCCTCGCAGCTGTATTCATCCTGGTGAAGAGACACGCATGATCTTTCTATCTCTGAGCTTTTGGAGAATGTGGTGTCTCTGTGCACCATTTTTTTGTTTCTGAATCTCTTGCCAAGAAGATGTCAGGAATTACTTCCACTTCCCGCTACGGAACTGCATCTTTCCGAAAGGTTTATAAACTGTCCTCTACCTGAACATTTATATGAAAAAATGCTCAGATATATACAGCATAGAAAGAAATACTGACATATTTATACCTTTTGGTGATAAACATGGGTAAGATTTCCCACGACAAAAGAAAGGAAAACTATTTCAAAATATTTGAGCAGATATTCGAGGAGCCCACCATGTCCATATACGACATATCGCAGAACTCAGGGTTGTCCCGGAATACCATAGCCAAGTACCTGAACGAAATGTACGAGAGAGGCGTGCTCGTCGGCCCTCAAATGAGAATGAAGCCTGCCCCCAACTACAGGGAGTACATGTATTTGATGAATTTTAGAAACCCCTTCCAGGTGTTCGAGGGGTTGAAGCAGTTCCCCCACGTGTTGTACCACGTGATGACCTTTGGGGAGTGGAATGTCATGGTGGTGACGGACAGGCCTCTTGACTTCTCCAAGCTGGTGGGCTTTGAGAGCATGGTCAAACAGGGGATTAGAGGAAGATCCTACACGCCGCAGGTGGAGTGCAGGTCATGGAATGAGGGATTTAAAAAATCGTACGAGCAGGTGACCCAGTTCATGCCTGCACGAGCAGAGGCAAAAGAGCGCACAGCAGCTCCCTTCCTGGACTGGGAGGAGGACGAATGGATGTTATTTCACACCTTCAAGTACAACATGCGAAAGAAGGTAACCCCTACTCTCCGCAGGATCAAGGTGAGATACGAGGTCTACGGCAAATGGATTGAAGATCTGCCAGATCACGCCACAATTCATGTGGGGTTCTACCCTGAAGGGTACGAGAACTACATAACCTACTGCTTCTTGATCTCTTCAGACCACGAGGATGCGGTGAGGCAGTTGTTTTCCTCCTTCCCGACGACACCCTTCGTGGTGGAGGTGGGGGACCATTTGATGGTTTTTATCAACATGGTCTCTTCAAGGATGACCCGTTGGTTGTTCTGCACTATTTATGACATGAAAAGAAAAGAAATGATAAAAGGATTCAACCAAGCTGTGGCAGTCTTCCACTGCCAGCACTGACGTGTCGCTACTGAGGCCAGCCGCCGCCGCCACCTACGCCGCCATCATCGCCCCCACCATCAGGTGTCGAACCGGGGCCATGAGGATCTGTAACCCCTGCATCGGGGAGTGACGGTGCGTCAGCCAGGGCTGAAGTGAGCCCTCCCACGACCAAAAGGCAAATACAGAGCAGGCAAATGATTTTTTTCATTTTTTTTCACCTCGCTTTCATTTCAAAGGAGAGTATAAAAGTGTTGCTATTAAAAAATAAAAAATAATGCATGAATTAAACAAAAATATAAAAATAATTCATTTTTGGAAGAAATGCTAACAATAAGTACGCAAATTTTTGGATTGCAAATGTTTAAAAATGAGACAGTAAAGGGAAGGCATGCGCGACACCTTTCTCTTTGACCTGGACGGGACCTTGGTCACCATGGAACTGGACTTTGTGAGTATAAGGAAAGCTGTTGACAGGATACTGGTGGAGAAGGGGTACCCTCCAGAGTTACTGGATGCCGAGAAGTCTACTTTAGAGGCGATAAGAACGGCTGTTGAGCACCTGCAGGCTCACGGATTGGACTGGGAGGGGTTGAAAAAAAAGGCTGATAGGTACCTGGAAAAGGTGGAAGAGGAGGCAGCTTCAAAAGCTGTGCTCATTGATGGGACTGAGCGAGTTTTAAGATTACTAAAGGAGAGGAAAAAGAAAGTAGGTGTTATTAGCAGGAATAACAGGAGGGTTGTGTCAAGAGTTCTGGAAAAATGTGGACTCACCCAGTATGTGGATATTATTCTGGCGAGAGACGATGTGGAAAAGGTGAAACCTCACCCTGATCACGTCATGAAGGCTGTAAAAGAATTAGGTTCTTCTCCTGAGAGGACCGTTGTTTTGGGGGACCACCATTACGAGATCTGGGCAGGAAATGAGGCAGGTTGTCTCACGGTAGGGTTTTTGACAGGTTCAGGGACGAAAGAGAGTTTGAAGGATGCTTGTATGATATTAGGTTCAATTAAGGATTTGGAAGAGGTTCTGCCTTTGCTGGAACAATAATAACGTCTTTTGTGCCGTAGGATTTGTATTCTCCCTGTAAATAGTACCTTCCGGTGAGAGCAGCTGCTGCTGCGTCCAATTCGTGAGGATTAGAAGCGAAAACAGTGATGCCGTAACGGAGGAGGTCATTCGGTGTTTTGATGGAGAGCACCTCTTTTGATGCATGAGGGTAGACTTCTATGATGGGGGCAGTTATCAAAGATGTGAGGTTGATACCTCTCTGGGTGAGGGCCTGCATTCCTCTAAAGGTTAAGGGGAGGATGGGGTAGTGTTTTCTGAGCTCCTTGTCACCGTCTCTGAAGTGTTCTCCGTGGAAAGAGAGGGGAGAATCAATGGCTAATAGAGAGGGGGAGGACTCATGAACGAGAGACAAGATTTCTGCATCTTTATAGACAGTGCAAAAAGAAGTAATCTCACCCAGCATGCAGATACCAGTGGGGCGCGATTCCACCCCCGCAAGGTCTATACCGCAGATCACAGGGGGTCATTATTCTCGTACTTAAAAAATGTTTTTATGAGTGAATTCTCTATTCAGATAACTATCTCTCAGTAACGAATAGTCTTTCCCTTTCGTACTGTCTGAATTTGAATTTTCCCCAGCCATTGCAGTTGGCACAATTTATTACTCCCTCACCCCAGCATAAACTGCACTTATTCCACACTTCTTCGCCTCTAGATATTCCCCACCAACCTCCCACCCCGCCGCAGGACCAGCACTTCACTCCTCTCAATCTCAATAATTATCTCCTGCTCAGGATTTCGCATCTTCTCCATCATTTCCCTGTTCAAATCCTTTGCCGCCTTATCTGCCTGCACCAGCAGCGTCCTCGGGCACAAAAAAGAACTCTTCCTCAGAATAATCGCCCTCGTATCCGTAAATTCCAGTGAAGGATGAACAAACCCCGAAACAATCTCTTTGAACCCATCCACCGTTATGGTAACCTTCACTTGACTTCCCCTCCAGTTCAAGAGTTCTTCCCTCAAATCAGATAAAGCATGGGAAGCCCTCACCCCAATAATACAATCCCCCCTCTTGGTCAACTCCCTATCTTTTGTCACCTCAATCGTCGTCGGGTGAGTACCCATGACATTCTCATGACCATACGCAGTCATTCTCATGCAGCCTTCTCACCACAAGTACTTAAATCTCTTCCCCCTCTCTTTTTGTATGATCCGCAAAGCTGTCCCTGAAGATGAAAAAGCACTCAGAGACTTGTTAACATCTATCAATGAAGACGACTACGCCCTGAACCTCCTCACTACCTGGCTAAATGAAGGAGAAATCTTCGTCTACGAAAAAGACCGCATTGCAGGGATGGTCCGCCTCTCCGCCTCACCAGACGGCACAGCATACATGGGGGCTGTACGAGTACACCCCGATTTCAGGAGACAAGGCATAGCCACAGCGCTCACACAACACTGCATTGCTCTTTGCAGGAAAGATACGGTCCGGTTGGCCATCATGCAGAACCCTGCCTCTCAAGTGGTGGCTGAAAAGATGGGGTTTATCAAGGTAGCAACGTTCACCTTCTTGTTCAAGAAAGTTGAACGTGCTCCTCCCGTCTCATTGACCCCGGTGACTCCTGCTGAGGCTCTCCCCCTTTTGAAAAAATCTCCTTCATTCTTGGAGAATCATTCCCTTCTCTCCAGCTGCTTCAAGTTTTACACACCATCTGAAGAGAACATGAAATCGTTGCTCCTGTTCACTCACGGAGACAATGTGGCAGTCTTAGACTTTGAGATAGAAGAAGCTCTGAGCAAGGCAATCCAGATTACGTACTGTGACCCTGACCCGGTATTGGTGAAAGCAATCCTTCATGAAGCATCACAGAGAGGTTTGGAGGAAATGTGGGTAATCATCCCCAAAGATGAAATGGTGATCAACTGTTTGAAGTCTTATGGGTTCGAACAGGAGGAATGGGGAGAAACTATTAACGTGTTTGAACTTCGTGTAATTTGATAACCAAGTCTTTCTCGATTAAAAAGAGGTGAACACATGATCCACAAATTAGAACCTGGTTCATATGAAAAAGTACGCCCTCTCTTTAAAGGGTTAGAACACACTCTGGTTACCATTGCAGTCATTGAGGGGAATTGTCCTGGCACAATCTATGTTGATGATGCTGAAAATCCACAAACAGCATTAATCGTGTCATCAGAAGGGTATTACCTGGCGGGCAATGACTATAACAATGAATTCAACAAAGAACTGAAAGAGTTATTTGACAACATAATAATTCCTGAAAGAATAAAAGAAGGTGAAGAGAATATCAGTCTAAACTATTATCCTCCCACGTGGGAGGGAAAAGCAGAAAAAATTCTGGAAGGTAGATATCCTGTAAGAGTTCACGGGTATACCTACAGATTTGAAAAATTGAATATTCTAGACTGGAAAGAGAGAATTCCGCCCGGATTTTCATTAGTTCGTATTGATGAAAATTTCTTGGAGAGAACTGATCTGAGAAATTGGGATAAAATCATTACCTACACAAGGAGTACCTGGCATTCCCCTGAAGATTTTCTCAAGAATGGGATCGGGTTCTGCATCATACATGACAAGACTATTGTCAGCTGGTGTTTAACAGACTGCGTCAGTGGCTGTAGATGCGAAGTTGGTGTGGGAACTGATGAAGAATACAGAAGACAGGGGTTTGCCACCTTGACTGTCTCAGCCACAGCAGAGTACTGTCTCAAACAAGGATTCACCCACATTGGCTGGCATACAGGAGTTGCAAACATCGGTTCTATAAGAACTGCTGAAAAGGTGGGATTTACAAGAGTTCTAGAAGACACGTACCACTTCTGCTGGTTTTATCCTGTGGACAACTTCATTGAGCACGGCTATGTGTGTTGGCAGGAGAATAATTTCAGAGAGAGTGCATACTGGTTTGAAAAGGCAATTGCAGTAGCAGAATCGGGAGAGGACTTTGTTTCTTTCCAATTGTCTAAGTATCATTCTCTGGAATCACTCTATTTTGTTGCTGCCTGCGCCTGGGCACGAGCAGGGGAGAAGGATGAGAGCTTCAAGAACGTGTACAAGTTTGTTGAGGCAAGTAGTAACAGAGAGCAAGCTATAGAACAGTTAAGAAATAGTGAATCTTTGAAGATATATCACAGAACTGAAGAGTGGAAAACACTAATAGATGAATTGAAATGATCCTGGATATCATGGTGAGTTTTCCTATCGCTACTGTGAAAACCAGTATCTTCTGAGGATCAACTTCCACATTTACAACTATTCCTCATTCAACCCACGAAAAACGTGAGGAGCTTATCAGGTCTCAAAAGCAGGTCCACCAAGAACGTGTCATACCCACAATCTCCAACAATGAGGGCTAAAACCTTTTTCGCAAACCACACATCTTCACGAGATAACCTCACAATACTCTCCTGGTCTCTCTCCTTGTCCAGTGCTAACCTCCTCAGCCAGGGGCCCCACTTCATGTCTACCCCCATTTTCTTGTCTGTCCTCTTTTCATACTCCCGCAAGAACCTGTGAGAACAGTCTTTTCTGTCCAGAGCTTCTGCAGCAACTTCTCCCGCTGTCTTCCCCGAGACCATAGAATAGTAGATCCCCTCTCCCGTCGGAAGAGAGACAAACCCTGCTGCATCTCCCGCAATCATGAAGTTATCCAGGTAGAGAGGATGGACCACACCCGTAAACCCAATCATGGCAGATTGCGGGTACAAAATTTCAGCATTTTCCAACTTCTGTGAAGCCACCGGGTGCTCTCTCACGAATTTATCTAAGCATTCTTTCACATTTATCTTATGCTTTCTCAAATGGTTCAACCACGTCCCGCACCCTACGGTGACACCTCCTTTCTTGGGAAAGATCCAGCAGTACCCGTAGGGCATCCATCTGTGGCCAAAGTATATGCCCAGGTTGTTCCCCATTTTCTCGTCAATCTCTTTGTCATCCATCTTCATCTGATACTGATAGGTGGCAGCCTGGCTCTCATCTTTCCCCGTGTAGATGCCGAGCTTTCGTGCAAATAAAGAGGGTGTCCCATCACAGGCAATCACGATGTCAGATTCTATAGTCTCCTCTTTCGTTCTCACGCCAGTCACTTTTCCCTCTTTGGTAAAGGGTTCTACGTGCGTATTTTCCACAAATTGTGCTCCTGCCTTTTGAGCTTTCTCCACGAGGTAGTGATCAAACTTTTCCCGCATGACGAGGAATCCCCTTGGTTCCTCCCCCTGTAAAGTCACAGTCTTACCCTGGGGAGAACACAAGAAAAGTCCGGTAAAGGCCCTGTCCCAGAATTTATCGTGAGGATCTAAATTAAATTCCCTTTTGACACGACCTGCAACAGCGCCGCCGCAGGGTTTTTCCCTTCTCAAGGGGCCTTTCTCATACACTGTTACAGAGTGTCCTTTTTCTGCCACTGCTTTGGCAGCCATACTGCCTGCAGGGCCAGCTCCAACGATGATAACATCTATTGAACCACCTTTATGGGCTGGGTTTTTTGATTTATTTTCGCTAGTATCATTGAATGCCTGAAAAGGGGCACTCTTCAGGCCTTTTCAAAGACATCAGTGCAACCCTTAACGTAAGTATATAAAGATTTGGGTTCATAATACATGCGAAAATGTGAGGATATGAAGCAACCAGAGGGTTCAGAAAACCACATACTTGTGGATGAGCACGTTATTAAAACCATGGTCGAGACTTGCGAGATTAAAAAAGACGAAACAGTTTTGGAAATTGGAGGAGGGTCGGGAAAAATAACAGAGAAAATAGTGTCCCTGGCCAGAAAGGTATTCGTCATTGAAAAAAATCACAAATATGTAGAAATTCTTAACAAAAAGTTCAAATCAGTTGATAACGTTATTATTATGGAAGGAAACGTCCTCGACATGGAATTACCTTCTTCAGATAAAATAATTTCAAACCTCCCCTTTTCCATTTCAGAGCCTTTCTTCTTCAAAATCATGAAGGAGAGATACAGATTTTCCAGTTCAGTCTTCATTTTGCCTCATGGATTTGTGAAAAAAATGACTACACCCCTCTCTTCTCCCTTTTTTGGTGTAGTATCAGCCCTTTTCCTGGGGTTTTATGAGGTTGATATTGTCGAGAAGATTCTCCCGGGAGCTTTTTACCCACCTCCCCAGACGGACTCCTACTGTGTAAAGGTTACACCCAAGGTTGTGGCTCCTTCACAAGAGACCAGAGGGTTGTACCTGTTGCAGAGAATATTCTTGTTGAATGAGAAAAAAGTAAGAAATGTCTTCGTGGAGACCTTGTGGGCCCTAGGATTAGAGCTCACAGGCAATCCTCTAACAAGAAAAGAGGTTATTTCTCTCATGTATAACGTATTTGGAGGAGAATTTCATTCTTTTTCTCGTAAAAAGTTGGCGCATCTTTCTAACGAGGACATGAGGAAGGCTGTACATTCAGTGATGTCATGGCAGATCCCTGATGATCCCAGTAAGTGGTAGATATTGTAGGCACTGCTTGACTGTGTTCAACGTAGATATTTCCTCACATGCCCATGCTCAGTGTTGGATTCTCTCTGAGAGATCTTGCAGGTATCTAAGGTACTTTCGTGTTTCTTTTGTGTTTTGTAGTTTTATCTGTGATCAAATTAATCTTTTCGTTTCAAAATTCATAATAATTTCATCCGATCGAAGGTTGGTTGTACTATAATTTCCACGTCCTGCACAGGACAGCGTGAAGCATGAAGCATGAAGCGAAAGGTTTATATTGACCTAGTGTTATGAGAGGTGTGCATTCTAGGAATTCAACAAATCCTAGAATCCAGGTGACGAGGTTCTTTCTCGTCATCACTGTGAGTGTTAAATCACTCAACA
>JADDYB010000030.1_pt1 | contig 37836 bp, 41 predicted proteins | sample 8641941 | NCBI WGS metagenome assembly JADDYB01 (sample SAMN16275377, study PRJNA637457) | freshwater sediment metagenome | isolation source: Lake Kineret sediment | place: Israel: Lake Kineret | collected 2013
GAATCTTCCCATTTTGTATACTGCTGAAGTGATATACGTCCCTTACTGGGGTTCAGGGTATACGCCAGAGAGTGTCCCTGTGACCTACATACCACCAGGAAGGTACGTGGTGACCTCTCCCTCGTTTTATATGCACAATAACATGAGATTGTGGTATTTCTACGATGATGGGACAGGTCCCAAGAAGATGAGTGCAAATTTGACCCCGGATAACGTACAGTATGGAGGAGAGAATTCTACACTTTTGCTGCAGGTGAAAGACAACAAAACGGGGGATTTTTTAGAAGTGAATTCTATTTCAGGGGTAATTACGCTCCCTGATTGTACGCAGAAGACGGTGGTAACAGAAGACTGGTGCTGGAATGAGACGGAAAAACGATACGAATACGTGTGGAACTTTACCAATGATAATAATGTCGTATCTAACCCTAAAGAGGGTGGGTACACCTGTGAGGTGACGGTGAGAAAGAAATTCTACGAAGAGGTCACTGCATCCTGTTCTTTCAACGTGTGCTGCCACGCACGAATTACTCTCATAATTGATGAGGGGAGATCTGTCTATGCACTGGGAGAATCGGTAAAGATGACCGTCTACGCAGAAGAGGCGAACAATACACCATTAGAGGGCACAGTCGAGAGTGCACTCGTATTCGAGAGGAGTGTCATACCGTTTTCGTGGACCTCTCCTAACCCTGGCACCTATGTGACCACGTATACGCCAGAGAAGGAGGGAGATTACAAAATCACGGTCAGGATAAAAAAAGAGGGTGTCTGTTACCTGGAGGAGGCTTTTTCTACCTTTTCTGTTCGGGTCTGTGAGCCAGTTTTCGTGAAGTTAGAGCCTGATGAAGCAGTGATTAATGAGCCTGTAGAATTGGTGGTAACTGTCACTGATGAGAGTGGCAACCCCGTATTAGGGTGTACCATTGACCTGACTTTACATCTTCCTGATGATTCGGTCATCCCCTTGAGCTGGGTAGACCAGGGTGATGGTACGTACAAGGCGGTGTATACTCCCTCCATGATGGGGCTGCACACTGTCTGTGGCAGTGTCTTCGCATTTGGGGAGCTGAACTGTTTCTACAGTCCTGCATACGGGATGTTCACCGTTACGAAGAAGAAGCTCCCCGATTTGGTGATTCGCAATGAAGATATCACTGTGAATCCTGAACCCAAAATAAATAGTACTGTCATTGTTTCAGTGACTGTCTGGAATGTAGGGAATGCAGATGCCGAAGCCTTCTGGGTCGTCATTTTGATCGATAGTAAGGTAGTTTACAAAGAACTCATTGGGGGGTTGGCTGCGGGTCAAAGTGTCACCATCACCTACCAGTGGACAGTGCTGTGCTCAGGTAAGCATATTATTCAGGCACTTGCTGACCCACCGGAGGGATTGCAATGAAAATTACAGCTCTAACTCTGATTATAGTCCTTTTCCTGACTGTATGTGATGTTCCTGTTTTTTCTGAATCCGTATCTGAAGATCCTTACAGGGTATACAATGAATACCGCACTTCTCTTCTTGCACTCCAGCAGGATATCGCACAAGTTTATCTTGAATTAGAGAAGAATCCACAGGCTGTGTACGAGCATATGCTGCAGGTTACAGAGAGAACTGCTGTACTAATCGGTAATGCCGAGATAGCTTCCCGTTATGTGGAGGATGGGTTTCAGGGCAGTTTGAGAGGCCATCTGGAACTACTGCTTGAATTTGGGCCATCTGAAAAACAGAAAAATGATTTAATGAACCTGGGTTATACAGAGGAAGACATAGCCAAGATCCTCGACTCATTGGCATACTACAATGACAACTACCACCGAGCAGTGGAAGGATTTACCCCTGAGCAAATACAGCGCTTCTCCTCCATGGGATTAACAGATGCACAGATTGCAGATTTGCAGGCGAGAATTTCTGATCATTACGCACAGATACACACCCTTGCAGAAGAAATTAAAGAGCAGCAGACAGAATTACTGTGTATCCAGATATCTCTGTCAGCTGCTGCTTTAAAGGTGCTCTTAGATTCAAAAAGCACTGGGAAAGGCAAGTCAGATGAATTGAAAAATGCAGAGGAAAAACTCCTGGAGGCTATTACGAACGTTTCAGAGGAGCAGTCCTCTCTGGAGAAGGTGAAAGCGTATTCTAAACAAGTTTACAAAGCAGCAGAACAGAAAATTCGTAAGGGTGATAGCCAGTACATGGGAGATTTCTTCATTGGACTGCACGTGCATTGTGGTGCTGTGACAGCTTTGAATGGTGACCCCGAATTTGGGTTGAGGGAGATCAGAGGTTATGAAAGCGCTTTGTCAGAGTGCATATCAACTGAGAGGTCAGTATCGTCTCTTGTACAGAGCACACCAGGTGGTGAGTCGTCTCTTGATAGTGTTTCTGTGCCCGCCTTTGTTGGACAAATAGAAGAATCTGATGAGACCAATAATGTGGGTCAGATTATTGTCCTCGTTAAAGCTGGAGATACTGAGTTGTGGGAGTTTTTACAAATGTTAGCTGAATGGGGTGTCCCACAAGTCGTACAAGAGGCATTCAAGAATTTTTTGGCAAACTTTGTCAGTGTTGAAACAGCTAGTTTTGTAGTTAATGTCGGAGGAGTCGTTTTCGCGTTGATAATGACAGCTCCACCTGTCGGTGCTTCATGGGTAGATTGTGTCGTAGATTGTATGACCACAGATCCGAGCGGAATCTTTACAAAGATTTCTGAGGACGAGAACACAGTAAAGACTATTGAATTGGGAACACAAGTTGGAGAGATATGTGAAAAAACTGGCTTTTGGGCAGTTTACACAGATCCAGGTCAGATTGTTTATGCTATAATGTTGGCATCAAGAGTCTACAAGAGCCCTTGTAACCACTACTTCTATTACATGGTGGATATTTCAGATGCATGGGTTGTCGAGGTAGAAGGGCAATATGGATGTGGCAGAGTTGTAACAGCCTATAGAGTGGACTGTGAACCTTATCAATGTGCCAGCTATTATGATTTGACAATCCTTGAAAAATGGGCTTTATGTGATAATTTTATTTTGGTGTGGTCGAGATCATCCAGTATGGTATGGTTATAGATAGATAGAAATACCAAACTACAACTATCCAACTCATAGATTTATTTAGAAGAAAACTACGTTTTTCGAGTACTTACTTAATCTTCGTTTTTTTCAAAAATTCGAGTGCCATTCTTCCATGAAAAAATCACATCAGCGGAGGAGTGTATCACCTCTTAGACCATGTGATTTTGAGTATTTTAAGGAGAAGCACTCAGTAAGTACTTCTCCTTTAGTACTTCTCCTTTCTTCCTTCAGGTGATGGTAGGGTTCCCTTCTCGTGATAAATCTACGAGCTATCACTATGAAAGCTGTCATAATTACCACTACAAGTGTAGCTATTATCATTGTCATTGATAGGGTTTTGTTTGGAAGGCAAGCAGTGAAGTATATATGGTCATTTTTGGACGCATCTTCACCTCGCCACGTGACATATGAGTTTCCTTCTGCATCTACAGCAATCTGAGGATCCTGGTCAAAATGCTTTGACTCTTGATGGGATGAGATATTTTGAACCCTTCCAGATGTTCCTGAAGCGTCTATTTTTACCCAGCATGTTATTAGATCAAAGTGCTCAGCAAAACCCTTATTAAAACGCAGCCACGTGACATACGAGTTTCCTTCTGCATCTACAGCAATCTGAGGGCAAGAGTCATCATAAACTACACTACCCAGATAGTTCGAGATCTTTTTGACTTCTCCTGGTTCACCTGATGAATCTATTCTCACCCAGTATACATCGTAACCATTCTTGTCAAGATTTTCCCATGTGATGTATAAGGTCCCTGATGCATCCAAAACGATCTGTGGGTTGTAGTCTTCGTACATTAAGTCTGGATAATTCAAAATCCTCTTGACTGTTCCTAGTATTCCTGAAGCATCCATTCTCACCCAGTAGATGTCATTACTCTCTTCATTCTTACCAGACCACACAATATAGGAGTTCCCTGATGCATCCACAGCAATTTGAGGTTCCATTGCCATGGTATCTATGTTGTCTGGATCAGTAGGAGGAATCTTCTGGACTGTCCCTAGTATTCCCGAATCATCTATTCTCACCCAGTATATTTCAAGATCTCCGGGCTCTTTCCAACAGTTATCTTTATTACAGCCATGCCATACTACATATGAATTCCCTGATGCATCTACATCAATTTTGGGATCATAGTCATTGTTGCTTGCATTGTCTGGATGGGTGGAAATCTTCTGAATCGTTCCTACTGTTCCTGATGAATCTATTTTCACCCAGTATATTTCTAAATCATTCCCATCAGAACCTTCCCACGTGATATATGAATTCCCTTCTGCATCCACGGCAATCTGAGGTAATCCCTCATCAAAATCTGTATCTTCACGGTAATCAGAAATATTCTCAACTCGTCCTGGTGTCCCAGATGGATCTATTCTCACCCAGTAAATGTCATGATCATTCCCATCAGCCCCCTCCCACGTGACATACGAAGTCCCTCTTCCATCCACAGCAATCTGGGGCAGCCAGTCATCAGTGGTCATATTATCTGGATGAGTAGAAATCTTCTGGACTGTTCCCGGTGTTCCCGAAGCATCCATCTTCACCCAGTAGACTTCTCTATCATTTCCATCATGACCTTCCCATGTGACGTACGAGTTTCCTTCTAAATCTACTGCGATCTCAGGCCGTCGGTTTGAATATATGTTATCTGGATGAGTCGAGATTATCACCACAGGAGTCCAGGTTGAAATAGTCAAAGTCAAGATTAACCCAATACCAAACAAGGAAAGCCTTGTATTCATTTTTCTTCCTCTCACCTTGTTATGTGAACCTCTTTATAAACCTTCTGAATGCCCTGTTAACCTCAGTAGAAAATTCAGCACGTGTTGTCTCTGAGAGTGACAAAAACGTATTCAGGTAGTGACTACTTGGTGCAGACAAAAACAGGATCTAAGAACTAACATAATCCAAAAATTAAGGGGATCTCAACGCTGCATAAAGAGGATGGTCGTACTCTGCATGTTTGTACCGATCCTTCGTCAAAACCAGTGTATCTGCTATCTTGTCGTGCATTCCCTGCTTCTTTTCAGTAACCAAAACCATAGCATAGCCGCCATAGAATAAGGCTTGTGAGAGTATCTTGGAAAAATAACGCACTGTAGCCCTACCAAAATCAATTCTGTTTCCTTTCAAGTCTGTTACAATCACGCCAAGTACCATTTTGCCTATGGTGGCCTGTTTTTGGGAGCTCTCCATTCCTGCAAAGTATATCCATCTGAAGATGACTAAAAGATACAGTATTGTGAAGAACGACAGGTGGCCATACAGCATCGTGAAAAACGAGAGGTGACTCACAACCATCCAGAGAGTCGCAAAGATGGCACCCGAAAGTAATACATCGTCAATTAGGAATGCGAAAAATCGCCTCCAGAGCCCAGCGTAGTTGAGAATATTCTCCACCTGTTTGGTATCAGGTTTTTCTCTGACCTTTTCAGGCACTACCTGCACAGAGGAGCCTATCGTCCCCGGCTTCGTCATGGTATCACCGCATCCTTTTGGTGCTCCACCTTTTAATCTTTTGGAACGCACAATGAGACAGGATTTCAGATGGGTTACTTTGCACAACTTTATGTGCTCGACTGTGACAATCTCTTGCCGGAAACATAGTCTGCATTGCAGTGCTCACGACCTCATGGTGGGAGTTTCTAAAATGTTACTTGAGTTCAATTTACCCACCGAATTCTGAAAATCGTATTCGATTAACGGTGGATAATTCAAAATCTGCCTCTCCATGAAACTGTCAAAAACCATGGGTTCGGTGAGGAGCACATTCAGTACCGCGGTCGTACCCATACGCATCTCTCTAATGTTCACTACCCTTCCCACAACTTCTCCATATCGTCCAGGCACTGCAGAACCTTTCTGCCCTTTTCTGTGGGTTCATACCATTCCCTTCTCACATCATCTTTCACAAAATGATGCTCAATGAGCTTGAAATCCAGAAGGTCACGCAGTCGGGTAGATAAGGTATAAGTGCTGGCAAAAGGCTCCAGCTGCTTGTAGTGAGCGCTGCCGTGTTCAACAAGGAACTTTAATATGTCTCTTGTACCTTTTAAAACAAGAATTTTGAAAAATCTGTCTCTTCTTTTCTCTTCCACGTGTCATCCCCTCCTTTGAGTTCATTCACCAATGAATTTGTGATCCTCACCTCTCGTTTCATTCTGTCGTCTCCCATCTGGAAGACCTTCCTCCTGGAGATTTGAGTCAGTGGGATCTTTCTCTCACGAGTGCCACCGTCACCAGTGTCAAAGTTACCATGGGCACCACACTCCAGCCAGCACATGTTGTTCCATTTATACATCAATCTCACAATATAAGAGTATTGTATATATACTTTTCGATTGTTACATGCACGTTTTGATGGATACTGCACATGATAGCTCACAACATTAGCATGCCTTCTCACACTAACTGATTTCAATTCTCACAAAGAGAACCTTAATAAAAAGTGAGAATTACAGAGAATGTCCATGCGTAGTGCTGCTCATGACCAAAACCTTATAAAGAATGAGAAAAACCACTTCACATGCAAGGTGTTGTGTGCAGCAAAGATGCAGCCTGGAATGATGCACTCATCAACGGGAGTAAAGGTGAGGGAATGGAGTCTGCAGGAGGGAGGACATGAACAAGCTCAAGAAATGCGAGAACTGTGGAAGAGAATTTGACATCAAGGACAAGAACAGGATAGTTCTGGAAGGATGGCGAGATGAGAAGCATTTATCCCGTCTGTATTTCTGCGGTAAGAGTTGTTTTGTCACCTTCTTAACGTCAAAAAAGTTCATTTAGGTAAAAGATCACTCAGATTTCATTCTGCCTTCTATCCTGCTTTTCAGCAGCATCTGAGTTCAGCTCAATGGAACGGTCAGGTAAGGCGAAGGGGTCAACCTCCTGAAGGCTTATATGGGTACAACCCCTAGGAAGGGTATGAACCGCTATTCACGACAGGTACTCCTTTCTGTCATAGGTGAAGAAGGCCAGAAAAAACTGGAAACTGCAAAGGTGACCATCATCGGGTGCGGTGCCCTGGGTTCAGGGATGGCACAACATTTGACGAGAGCAGGAGTGGGAGACCTTGTCATCATAGACAGGGATTTTGTGGAGTTAGATAACCTGCAGAGGCAGCACCTATTCACAGAATCTGACGTGGGAGAACCCAAAGCTGTGACAGCAGAAGAAAAATTAAAGTCTATTAACTCAGAAATCAGAATAAAAGGGATAATAGAGGATGTAAACCAGGCAAATGGGGAAAAATTCGTCAAAGGAAGGGACATAATTCTAGATGGTACTGATAACCTCAACGTCCGTTACCTCATCAATGATGCGTGCATCAAAAATAGTGTCCCCTGGATATATGGGGCCTGTGTGTCTGTTCAGGGAATGACCATGAACATTCTACCGGGCGGTCCCTGTCTCCGGTGCTTACTCCCTCAGATTCCTGCTCCCGGGACTCTGCCCACCTGTGACACCGTGGGGATCATCAACACCTTACCCAGCGTGATCAGCTCAATCCAGTCGACGGAAGCTTTAAAGGTTCTGGTAGGCGAACCTGTTAACTCTCATTTAATTGTGGTGGATGTGTGGGAGAAAGATTTCAGAACAGTGGAGGTTTCTCAGAGAAAAGACTGCCCATGCTGCGTCAATCACTGTTACGAGTTCCTGGAAACTCCCAAAACAGTAACAGTGCTCTGCGGACGAGATGCAGTCCAGGTTAATCCCTCAAAAAGTGAGATCATCTCCTTGAAAGAGTTGGCAAAAAACTTGAAACCCCTGGGAAAGGTGAAAGAGACTGAATATATCCTCTTTTTTACTGTCGACCAGTACACCTTGAGCATCTTTTCTGACGGCAGAACTATCATCAAGGGGACACATGATGAAACTGTGGCACAATCATTGTATACCCAATACGTAGAACTACACAGAAAGAAGGGTCTTCACCTGTGAAAGGCTCTTTTGTGCATCAGCAAAGGTGTAGACCTCAATGACTAACCTTTTCTCTTTCAACTCTTTGATAATGTTCAGGTCGAGGGTGCCTTCTCCCAGGGGGAGATGGGTGTCAGCCTTTCCGCAATTGTCGTGGAGGTGGACCGTTCTCATGTACTCCTTCAACGTGAGGAAGGGATACGGGCCTCCCGCCGTGTTGGCATGTCCTACATCAAAGGTGAATCCGAAATGATCTGAGTCTGCCACGCAGAGGATTTCTTCAATTTCTTCAGCAGTTCTTCCACACAAGATGGAGAACATTGGCATGTTTTCGATGCCAAGGAAAACGTCACTGTCCTCTGCTCGGCTTGTTAACTCTTTCAGAGACTCTTTGTGAATGGTGAACACCTTCTCTGTGAACCGACTGCCCATGGGCGAAAAATGGCCAGGGTGGATGCACACAGTTTCCGCATTGTATGTGTTCGCTTCTCGAATACATTCGGTGATCTGCTTTAGAGACTCTTTTAAGATTGCCTTATTCAATGAAGCTGTATTTAAATCGGAGAAAGGGGCATGAAAACTCACCGTGTAATTGTAAGATTTCAGAATTTCCAAATTGTCATGATTTCCCTCGCAAACTACCTCTACATGGGAGAATGTACTACCCACAGTCTCTAAAACTGTTTCAAGAGGAGATTGCAGCATGCACAAAGAAGATACACCAATCATGAAAGATCACTCTTCAAAGCGTACATGATCATACCCACGAGCACCAGGATGACCTGGATTGATGCCTTTTTTTCAGGAGGTTGAGTCTTCTCAGCCACGGTGTAGGACCTGGTGAACTTCTTCCCGTACGTGTCTTCGTAAGTCACGGTCAAGGCACTCTTCTTTCCCACAGTTATGTCTTTCTTTTCTCCTGGTGACAACCAGCCCGCTGTCACCCCATCGCAGATGATGCTCTGCGCTTTTCCCGTTCCCACGTTCTTCAAGGTGATGACCAGGGTGTCTCCCTCGAGCGTGTGGGTAATGACTAAGTCTGGTTCATCCCTCACGACTTTCACAGTGACACCTTTTTCAATGAAATAGGGGACACACCCTTCCTGACAGGTTCCCACCCCTCCACTCAGCGAGATAGTCATCTGGTAGGTGCCAGCCTCTGCTTCTCTGAGCACCTGGAAGGTCAATTCCCCAATGTCTATCTGTCCAGGCCGAATCTCGTGTGAGAGTGCAGACTCTCTCTTGACAGGTTGAAGGTTCAGATGAGTCTCCTCAATCTGTAGGGTGCTGTTCCACAGCGTTTCAGCTGTCAGTGGGTTCGAAACAGTGACCCGCATCACTGCAACCTGGTTCGGGGTCACTGTTCCCATGTCCACCGTTATGGTGGGGTGGGCTTCCTGAAAACTAAAAGTCGTACCACTCTCTAAAATGAAAACAAGGAAAAGGAAAAATACCTTCATTTCGGACGCCTCGTCACAATGTAGACCACTAATCCACCTATCACGATCAAGAGCAAGATAGTGGTACGGTCGAGGTTCTTTCCACCAGAGATGATCTTGACGATCCTCTCACCAGGAGTGGGAGTTTCTCCCCCCTCTATTGGCTCCTCCCCTTTCATAGTCTTGTCGATGAGGTAAACCATTCTCTGGTCTTCCATCTCTTCGTAGAGTTTTCTGGCGAGGGCAAGATATTCAAACCCCTTCTCCGTATTCCCTGTCCCCAGGTATGCCATGGCTTCGTCAAAGTACTGGGAGGCTTTGATTAACTTGACGTATTTATTGGTTTCTGTCACCATGACATCAAAGTTCCCACCCAAATACATTTCTTTCGCCTGGTTGAACCTCTCCAGAGCAGTCTTGTAATCACCACTGTTAAATGCTGCCTCTCCCTGGTCAAAGTAGTTCTTTGCCGTGTCTTCCATTTTCACCACCAGCTGTTCTGACAGTGTTTGTGAATCACCGTACTTATCCGTGTAGTGCAAAATGACCTCCACGATGTAACTGCCCAATGCAGGTAACGCGGTGAAGTAACCGGGCATGTCTATGGTCACTGATTCTTCAGCCACCATCTTGTTGGCGACGAAATAGTTGGGTGATAACCCATCAATGGTGAAGTTCTGTGGCTCAACAACGATCTTCACATCAGATATCTCTGTAGGGCCATTGTTGGTGACCTTGGCCCGCATCAACACGGGAACCTCATAGGGGATGCAGTTGTTCACGTAGCAGGAACCTAACTGCAGGACGAAGGTGTCTGCCTCAAATTCCGCACATTCGAATAATCCTGGCACTGTTCTGGGCGTTCCTGTCGTGATGGTAGTCGTATCAGTTGCGAAATCGCTGCACTCTCGTGAGGTAGATCGGGCCGTAATTATGGTGGTGTCAGTATCTCCTTCTTTGGCTGTTTTGGGGATTTCAAGTGCAAGGATGACGGGAAAACACTCGCCAGGCGCTAGTAAATCGGTGGAGCTCACGACCCGGGTCTCGCTTGCGTCCAAGATTTTGTTGTTGTTCTGATCCCAGTACACGGTCACCTTCCATCCTGAAGTAGATTCTGCCTCTATAGTGAAGGTGTCTGGCTCTGTTCCCAGGTTGCAGATGCGGTGGGGGTAGTTGAAGGTCGTCCCAGGCTGAGCCCTTCCCGTGTTGTCAGGGATGACGCACACATTACAGGGGTTGGCAAACCAGGCCTTCATGGAGACGCTGGAGGGTTCTTTGAGCACTTCAAAGGTGATGAACTCAGTGACCACGAAGGGAATGGCGCTGGGGCACGCTTTGACCTCACCCTTGACAGTGACAGGAACGACGTACCTGCCTTCGGGAGCATTGGGTTTGAACCTGATCATGAATTCAAACTGCCGTTTCTCCCCAATCTCGTGGAGGGAGAACTTTTCTGACTGCCATATGACGAAGGTAATGTATTCCAGGCCCCGAGCACTGGGGTGCGTCTGGTCAATGAAAACAATGCCCTCGCACACAAGGGTTCCTCCTGAGATTCGCTCCACCTCCACCGTGAAGCTGGCCGTGTCACCCGGGTGAACGATCATGTGGCGGGGAGTGATGCTCACTGCTGGTGTTTTCGGCTGCTCCTGGGGAGTGGAGGGCACACCCGATAACAACATGAGTATGAGGAAGATGATGAGAATTTTGCATTTCATAAATGTAGTAAGAATTCAAGGTTTTTAAGGTTTTTCCATCGAGGTTCAAACGAAGTCACTGCGAAGGTACTTTGACAAATGAGCTTTTCCTCTCTTGAAAATGTCTCTGCAAGTCATACAAATTCACAGCTTCAATAAGTTCGCAATCGTCTTCCCCAAAATCTGCTGCGAGTCCTTGAAAGAGAGTTCCAGCTCATCGAAGGCTGCCAATGCATCGACCACCTGGTAACGAGGATAATCAGACCCGAACATAACCCGATCAGCTCCCATTTGCTCCAGAAGCCACTTGAGATGCTCCCGGTAAGGGCTCCTTCGGAACGTCACAGAAACGGAGCTCACCTCAAAGTACACGTTATCTACTCCTGACCTTCTCCTCTCCACGTAGGCGTAGCACTCCAGAAAGGCAGGACCCCCCACGTGGGCGAGAATGAACGTCGTACCAGGGTGATTTGTGATCAGCTTGTATAACCCTTCAGATTCCCCTCTATTGTAGGGAAAATAAGAATGGATAAGCAAAGGAATGTCTAAATCTTCTGCTCTTTTTGCAATAGTATCCATTTCCTCACTGTTGCAGTGAAAATTCTGGAGAAGAGGGTGGAATTTCACACCTTTCAATCCTAAATCTGGGAACCTATCCAGTTCTTCTAAAGCCTTCTTCCCCCCGTCAGGGTGCACTGATCCAAACCCAATGAATCGATCAGGGGCCCCTTTTACCGTGTCTGCAATGAAATCGTGGTATTTCTGCGTGCGGCCTACATCTTTCTCTGCCACGAAGAGAATGACGGCCATATCCACTGAGGTCATGTCCATCTGCATGATGAGGTCTTTTAAAGGTTCATGCAAAGCCACGTGAGCGTGCGCATCCACGACATCTGGAGTCATGACATGCAGTTTCTCTCTGGGTTTTAAAGGTTTCTATTCAGTCACTAATGAGACTGCTTCTCCCCTTTCCACGTTGAGAGAGTGGGCCGCATTCCCCTGGTTCTGCGCAATGGTAATCAATCCGTCCGAGTCCTCGTACAGCATGAGCGCACCCTCTCTCACTTCTCCAAAAGTCTTCACAAAAGGGAGTACACGTTCTTCACTCTTTATCCTTGTACGTACCTCTTTCTGGTGTATCCTTCTTGCCTCCACATTCAGCTGAATGTTCCCAAAGCGGTCTATTCTCAAAACTATCCCATGAATTCCTTTCTCATCCTCTTCAGGGTGTGGTAATGGTGAATTGACAAGTTCTTCTTTCTTCAGAGAGTGCCCGAACTCTGTTAAAGGAACGCCTTTCACCAAATGAGCTGCCACTGGTGCAAAAACGTCCCTCCCATGAAAGCTTGAAGAGATTTTCTCCAGTAAATATTTCCTATTTTCCAGGGTCACCGCCTTCTTGAACTGTAAAACTGCTGCAGCTTCCATTAGCACCCCATTATCCGGTCCCACGAGAAAATCGCCTCTCTCCGTCTCTACAGCTATCCCTCGCCTTTCTGTTCCCACCCCCGGGTCGATGACAGCCACGTGTACGCCCACCGGGGAGTAGAGGACGAAGGTTTTTAACATGAAACAGCCTTCTCTCACGTCGTACGGTGGAACAGTGTGGGAAATGTCCACGATGACAGCAGATGGACACAGGCGCAGAATGACTGCTTTCATAACACCCACGTATTCTTGATCGATTCCGAAATCGGTGAGAAGACTTATAAACATACAGGGGAAGAGTCACGTATCTACATAAAGGTGTCGCTCATGGAGATCAAACCCGATGCTGAGGTGCTGGAAGAAATCACTGCAGAGTACAACAAAGACCCTGAAGGCAACTGGAAGGTGACTGCTTTCCAGGGCGAGAAAGGGCGGTACGATCTGTACGTGATCAAAGGGAAGCGGTTCTGGCAGATCAAGACAGAATTCATCACACCCTACCGGTACATCGGCGTGGGGGGAAAGACTACTGCTAAAGCATCTGAGGAAGAGCATACGTTCGGGCTGCGGCCTTTGCCGCGGGAGTACGTGAAAAGGATTGTGAGGTACGCTCGAAAAGGGAAGGTGCCTGAAAAAGTGTTCAAAGAGATCATGAAGATACCACCTGTGGCGGCGACTGATGCAACGGGGGAGTCAAAAATTCTGGAGGGCCCGGTGTTGCTGTCTCCTTTAGAAGAGATTTCACCCTCTCAACGAGAACTGGATAAAAAGCTGAGTTTAGAACTGGATAAACTGGTCTTCAAAGAGGAGGGATGGAGTTCCTACCGTTAGAACATGGCCATTACGGAGGGGAGGAGCTGCAAAAACAGGTAGATAGCAATGATGACGATGAGGATTTCCAAAACCTTTTTGCTGAATTCAAATCCTGCTCTCACTAAAACGAAGATGACCAGTATACCCATTTCATCGACAGCATCAGGGGGGATGAACCCTGCAGTCAACTCTGAGATCTCTATGGCGAGTGACTCGCAGGCATTCATGATGATGCCGATGATTCTCATGATGAATTCGACTGCACTGAGGAGGATCATGTAATCACCGTTGTTAGTTAATATTGGTAAGCAACAGTATATAAAGGTTTCGGTTATAGGTTATGAGTGAGATGATGGTCAGGGGGTTAGGAGAGCATCGAGGAGGTTTTGGAGGGGTTGTTCGAGTGTTTGTCGGAGGTTGTGGTATTCTGTGAGGAGTTCTTTGTCTTCTGATAGTTTGTATTGTGAGTAGGTTGCAATGGCTGTGAAAAAGGAGTTTACGTGTTTTGGGAATGCGGGGGATGCTACTGTAGTTATGTGTTGGAGGAGGTTCCATTGGGCTTGATGGGCCAATCCCTTGGTGATTGAGAGGAGCGTGTTGAAGATTACAGATTTATTTTTTTCATCTGGTGCGTTTTCTAGGGCTTTTTTCAGATAAGAGAATGCTTCAAGTGGATTATTCTTTTTGATGAAGAGTGCGAAGATATTTGAATAGACTTGGGTTATCAACGGGTAACTGCCTATAGAGGTAAAAATTGTGAGAGCTTTTTCAAGATAGGTTAAGGCTTCATCTAAATCTCCCTTGACACCGTAGATCAACCCCATGTTTCCAAGCTGGCTCGCTTCTCCCTGTTTGTACCCTATCTCTCTGTCAATTTCTAAGGCTTCCTTGTGATACTTCAAGGCTTCATCTAAATCTCCCTTGACACCGTAGATCAACCCCATGTTTCCAAGCTGGCTCGCTTCTCCCTGTTTGTCCTTTTTTTCTCTATGAGCTTCTAGAGCTTCCCCATAATATCTCAAAGCTTCATCCAAATCTCCTCTACTATAGGAAATTATCCCAAGACTCCCTATGAAGTTAAACATCAATTTCCCCTTTAGAGTGAATCCTCTCTCAAAACACAATCTTGCTGTTTCCCATCTACCCCTATCAAACTCCTCGTACCCAAAGTTGAGTAAAATCTCCTCATTCTCGACTTCCTGTATCACTTTCCAGAGAATACTTTCTTTTCCCCTTAATTCATACAAAAGCTGTACACAATCTCCCTCTTCCTTCAGTTTTCTTGCGACCTTTACATAAGTGCCCTCTAATTTAGTAGCAATTTTACTCCTCTGTTCAGATCTTAAAAATTCACGGAAAAGAGAGTGATAAATCCAGAAGATCTCATCTCTCTCCAGCAGTATGCCCTTACTGATCAAAGGAGAAAGCGCACCATCCACATTCTTAACTGTCGCAAAGACCTTTATGATCTTGTGCGTCAAAATAGAAGGTGCAATCGATAAGTCCTTGACCAGCTGCTGAGAATCATTTTCCAACCTATTCAGTATCTCCTTGTGAATAAAATCTCGCCTATCTTTGAATTCTTTCCCCTCCAATGTTTCAATAAATGAAGACATCCCGGTGGTATCCTTATCTTCAGACTTGCTGTAGAGTAACCAGCATATACTCTGCAAATAGTATGGGTTCCCCTCCGATATCCTGTACACAGCTTCAGAAACCTCAGCAGAGAAATGCCCCTTTCCAATGATTTCCATACACTCTTTCTGTGACAACCTCCCCAGAGTTACGGGATTACAGTCTCTTATCACTATCTTGTCCATCTCTACCATGGGAACCTCCATGATCACATAAAAATTGGGAGACCTCACCAGGTTATCAAAGACTTTCTGTTCAGCAGGAGACAGGTTATGAGCATTCTCAATGAGGACCACAACCTTACCCTTCATTTTCTTCAAAAAATGTTGAACCTCATTGATAGTCTTGTAGTTAAGCCCGATAATATCAGGAGCTGTAAAGGCATGTTCAGGTTTTTCTATCTCAAAAGAAACACCCTCTTGGGAAATCTTGAATCTCATTTTGAGAGCATCCAATTTCTTCAACAGTGCTTCCAACTTACGTTTTGTTATTATTGACTTTTTTCCAAGTCTCTTATAAAGATCAGGGATGACGAACCCTGCTTCAAGCTCCTTCTCTGTTCTGTACTCAATGAAAAATAGCTGCAACCCAGAAAACTTCCTGTACAAAAGATTCTTCAGAAAAGAGGTTTTCCCAATTCCTCTCTCACCCGTTACCAGAGCAATGCAGGACTTTCCTTCTAAGAATTGCTGAAACTTTTCGTAATAGTTCTCTCTCCCCACAAAATCTTTGCCCTCTACAGGCTGTAACGAATACGGGTTAACCATCAACGTCTGTATACCCTGGATATTATAAGGGTTTGCCTCACCCTCTCAACTCTCAACCTTTAAACCTCAGTCACGTTACAACCCCTTCTCTTGTCTCTTGTTACTGCAGTAACATTTTTCTTTATAACGTTTTGCCGAGAGCACAAGAAAAATAAAGCACTCAAAGATTCAATTGTCCCGCTTTTGTGAAAAACTAAAGGTAACCCCAAAGAATACATCTTGCGAGCTGCCAACCTGAGGAAATCCTTCTTCAGTCTTACTTCAACCATGCAACAGATTTAGACTTCCTCTTTTACTGTTGAAAAACATCCACAGGTCACTGTCTTTCCAACCCCTTTTATTTCTCTGAGATTGTCTATGACGAGTTCTCCTATCTTTTCCATGGAAGAAGACCTCACCTTGAGAAGCATGTCCCATTCTCCAGATATGAGATGCACCTCATAAACTCCATGGAGGCGGCTTATTTCTTCTGCAACGTCTCTCTGTTTTGCATCCATCGTCGGCAAAAAAGAGACCAATATGAAGGCTGTCACCGGGGAGCCCATCTTTGAGTAGTCCGGTATTACGGTGTACTTTTTTATGATTTCTTCCTCTTCCAATTTTTTCATTCTGTGGTAAACTGTTGTTCTCGGCATCCTTACCTTTTTGGATATGTCCTTCGTTTTTAATCGAGAGTTTTCTTTGAGAACTTCAATGAGTTCTCTGTCCTTCTTGTCTATCATGATTGTCATAATGACCATTTTGATATATAAAGTTTTCCATTTGTTTAACAAGATGACGAAATTTTCATCGATATGTTTAATAACCTGAGAACCTCAGTGAAGCCATGATGTCTCTTACAGAATCTGTCAAGAAAAGATATATTTCCATAAGATCTGAAAGATCTAGAGCAATACTTACAATTCAACATGAGATCATGTCTTTTCTGAGGAGATTTTTGGTATCAGAGGGATTCTACGAGGTTTTGGCCCCCGTAATAGGACCTGCGACAGATCCAGGTATTCGTGGTGCTGGAATAGTAAGGTTCGACTTCTATGGAACTCCCTACAAGATCATGAGCAGCATGATCTTCTACAAACAAATGGCACTCAGTGTCTTTGACCGCATTTTTTCTATGTCTCCCAATGTGAGACTTGAGGACCCGGAAAGTGTAAGAACAGGGAGGCACCTTGCTGAATTCTACCAGCTGGACCTGGAAGCTGCACTGAAAAGCTGTGAAGAGATGATGGATTTAGGAGATCGGCTCATCTGTCTGTGCTTAGACATGGTAAAGAGGAAATGTTTTCACGAGCTGCAGTTCTTGGGGAGGAATCTACCCTCTTTCAGGCCACCTTTCAAAAGGGTGCCCCACAAAGAGGTGGCAGAAAAGTTATCCATTGCGGGGGAAATACCCTGGGAGGTGGAGAAGAAGCTCTCAGAAGAATCAGGTGAACCTTTCTGGATAGTGGATTACCCGTGTGGATCACGAGGATTCTACTATCTTGAGAACAATGGAGTCTTAAAATCGATGGATCTCCTAATGCCGGAGGGTTATGGTGAAATCATATCGGGAGGTGAGAGGGAGCATGAATACGAGAGAGTTAAAGTCCTCCTCGAAAGAGATCACATTGCTGAAGACTATGCCTGGTATCTTGACATGCTCAAGGCAGGTGTTCCTCCATCGGCTGGGTTCGGGCTCGGTGTAGAGAGACTGACGCGGTACGTGTGCGGTCTCGAGCACATATGGGAGAGTTCACCCTTCCCAAAAGTTCCAGGAATAGCGTGAGATTGGAACTGCCAAATTTCAAGAAACTCGTGATAAATCAGTCAAGCGAAACCTTTTTAGCCTCACGTTTTGTTGTGTGGCTATGAAAAAGGCAGAAAGAAATGGGCACACAAAGAAAGGTACAAATCACACCGGAAAGTCACACACATTGGGTGAAGAAGGTGACAAAATGGCTCAAAAAAGGGGCTTTGATTTGTTGAAGGAGAAGGTCCCAGAATTCAGGAACCCCCTGAAGACGGCAGGTATCGCTGCTGCAGGAGTTCTGATCTTCCTGGGGATTATGGTCTTTTTCCAGTGGTTTGATGGCTTGAAATGGTATGCAGCCCTAATCAGTCAATTCATTGTTGCACTTGTATGTTCTGTTTTTTCCCGTTTCTATGTGAAAAACGCTGAGAAGTACAGAAAGAAGTACGGAAATCGAGCGTACAGGAACTTCTTCTTCCATTTTGTCATACTGCTGCTGGTAACTGGAAACGCCTGTATCTTTCATCCTCTTCTCGTGAAAGGCCCACCCTTGCTTCCCGTGTATCTTGCTCTTGTACTTGGAACCTTCCTTGTTCTCATGCGTTTTCTCTTCGAATGGCACATACACAGATCTGGTTTTGATGAGATAGGTCACGGTCTTGGGATTTTCATGGTATTCCCCGAGGAGGCACAAAGAGTGAGCTCTGACATCTACTCATACATTCGACATCCCATGTTTGCTGGCGACCTCTGCCTGGCTTTAGGCTTTGCCGTGTTGAGAAATAATCTGCTCGCTGTTTTAACTGCTCTCGTATGCCTCATTCCCTTCCTCATTGAGGCACGGCTTGAAGATAGGGAGTTAGTAAAACGGTTCAGAGAGGAGCACAGACGCTACATCAGAGAGACCCCGGCCATATTCCCACGTCTAAGAGATACTGGAAAGTTTTTCAGATTTCTCTTTTCAAAAGGGACGAAAAAAAATGAGTAATGAATTTAGGAATATATTCTAGGTTTCTGGGTGGCAGAGACTTCCCTTATTTCCTTTTACTTTGTAAGCTGTTGAATTGAGGCACTGGTGGCCCGACACGAAAATGAGTGTTAATGAAGCGAGAACAGGACGTGAACCCAGTCCTCGATGTCACCACACACCAGGGAGCAGACGATACCTTGTGCGTGCAGCATATTCTCGGTAACCGGGGAGTTCTTCACGCAGCGTGCGGTCCTCCAAAAGTGTACGTACAATGAAGAGTACCACCATGAAGAGGGCAGGCACACACGTCACCCACGAACCCAGAATCAATGGGTATGCTCATCTCCATGAAAACCCCTCCTAAATAGCCGGGGTGTCTAACATACTGGTAGGGACCTGATGCAATGACGCAGTGCCCTCGCTCCTTTTGGATGCGTACTGTTGTTTCAAAGAAAGGGTTCGCTACCGAGGCCCACGCCAAGAGCAAACCAGCAGCCACAAATAAGGCAACTCCTCCTCCTGCCAGTGAAAGGGGCATGAGTGACCAGTGGTACCGGACATCTAACCCTGCAACTGCCACTATGATGAAGTACATTGGTGCATAGATCATGATGAAGACCTTATCAAACCCCTTCGTGTCAGATTTTACCCTCCCGCGCTCGCCGATCAATTCTGGGTTCACCCTGAACATGACAACCACCAAGGTTGCCGTAAAGGTGAGGTATAATCCAAAGTAGAGCCATCCCCTGAGCCACCTGAAATCCCCCGCTGAGAAAAAAAACACCAAAGCTTGCACAGAAATAAATACTATACCCTGGATGACCTGCTTTGCTCTTGTGCGCCTGAGAGAGGGGTGAGCGCCGCCTGACTGAGACAAGGTACCTGACATAATACTTCAATCACTGTCATAATGTCCACTCTTATAAATCCTTTCACATGCAAAGGAATTTCATGTCACTGTTTAAGGGTTCACCCAACATAAAGGATCAGGCTGTGAAATATCTTTATACACCTCATAGGATCGCGCCTTGCATCCTCCACCGCAAAAACTGCCCCATTCACACTCTCTGCACTTTCCTGTCACCATAGTCTCCTTCCTCCTGTATTTCTCAAAGACGGAGGAATGCCATGTCTCTCTCAGAGACCTTCGCGTAATGTTCCCAGCCACGTCCTCAAGATACGCACAGGGAGTTACTGACCCATCACACTGGATAGCACACGTATTGAAGCCCACCCCGCACCCCTCAAAGTCATCTGCCCGCAGCCTGAGTTTCGGTGCTGTCAAGGGCGCCAGAAGGGGGTCCATGCAGACGAGCTCCATGTCGACCTCGTTTTTCAGGCCAAGGAACCTCAAAAGCGTGTCATGCCACTCCCCCGATGAGAGTGCTGTCTCCCTCGAGTCGGGACTTGCCTTCCCACAGGGCATACACCACCTCATACTGTAGATTTTCACTCCCAATCCCGAGACATAGTGGGCAATGTCAGTGATTTCGTTGATATTCTCCTTGGAAACAGTGGTGCACACTCCAGTAGGGATGTCTGAGTTCACCAGTCTTTCTACAGCTTCCACACTCTTTTTGAAAGCCCCGGCAACCCCCTTCAAGGTATCGTGGGTTTCTTCACTCCCATCTACAGACACCTGTACTGCACCCACGCCACTCTCCTCCAGTTCACCCACCACAGCGTCGTCCACTAACGTCCCATTGGTGAACAGGAGCACCTGGACACCGCCATCAGAGAGTATTTTGATAGCATCAAAGAGTAAAGGATGCATCAGAGGTTCTTTCCCCGATATGACTGTCGTGAATATCTGTAAGTCTGCCAGGTGCTGGGCCGCGGTGAGAACGTCCTTCGGACGAAGCTTAGGCTGTTCTGACTGACCTGGGGAACAAAACCTGCACTTTAGGTTGCACTGGTCAGAGAGCAACCAGTCAACCATCAGGAGAGAGGAGACACCACTCATAGGTTCACCCTTTCGCAGCTGATGCATGACCCCGTGAACCTGAATCTCTCACCCCTTGCATGCACTCTCACGAGGTATCATTCAACCTGGAGTCTAAACTCCTTACAGTATGTTTTTATTCGCATCTATTTAAAGATTTCTGGATTTAGTGACTGTTCACCTGAGTGATGTTTGGTTTTATTGCAGATGTGGTGTCTGGACAGTATTTTTCTTTTCACAAAAACGGGCTATTATTTTATGATTTCAAGATTTTTTTCCTCCTTTTTTTATAAAAAAATCATTTATTAGTCATCAATTTTTAATAGGGTATTCATTTCAATTTGCAGCAGCACTCTCCTCTTTGTGTGAGCTTCGTCTGTAGTGCTGAAGTGAGAAAGGAACCAGGGTCGTGTAAAACAATGAGGACAGAGTTGACCGAATAAGCTCACTGTCAAATTCTCATCTTTGAAGTCAACCTCATTTCCAGAACCCCAACTTATTTAAATGAGACAATGCAACTACCCTCATGATGTTCAAGGAGCTCTACGATGCCATACGCAAAGGCCCTGTACTCAAGTCTGCTTTTGAAGCTGTCGACGGCATGCACAACCAGGCCAAATCCATGTATCGTCTCTCTTTAGCCAGTTTGATAGAAAACCGTGATGAAATAGCAAAAGACATCAGCAGAGAGGACCGCGTCATCAATGTGGCGGTGACAGAGGTTCGAAAGGAGATTCTGGAATACCTGGCCATGAACTCGTCTCCGGATTTATCAACATCTCTGACCTTGATCAGCATTGTCGTTGACTACGAGAGGATCGGAGACTACTGCAAAAACATTGCCCGGTTGGGGTTGACCTATCCTGCGAAGCTGGAACCATCTCCGTATTTTGACATGTCCATGAAGATGAAAGACTCCATCACAGAGATGTTTGACCTCACGCTCAAAGCGCTGACAGAATCTGAGGTCAAAACGGCCAAACAGGTCATGGAAATGCATGAAAAGACCAAGGAGTGCCATGCAAAGGTTGTCTCCATGCTCAATAAAGGAGATGACATCAATGTCAGGACTGCTATTGTCTACGCCTTACTAACTGAGTATTTGACGAGGATTTCGGCCCATCTGCAGAACATTGCCTCCACCATGGTGCAGCCCTTTGATAAGGTCGGGTTTGAGGAGAAGAAAGATTTAACGGGTTAGGAATATGAGGAGCACGGGAATAACGTAGAAGGATAACACCACAAAGATGATGGCCACAATCTTTCTCTGGGCCGCAACATTTGCCAGGGTGCGAGCACAGGTCAAAGGTATTCTTCGTGCCGGATAGAAGATACTCGTCCCCGCAATGTTGAAGAGGGAGTGGCAGAATGCTATGGTGACGCCTGACACCTGGCCGGTCACTAAAGATGCGAGGATCGCTGTCACAGTCGTCCCGATGTTGGCCCCCAAGGTGTAGGGGTATATCTGTTCCAGCCTCAAGAGCCCCGAACCCGCGAGGGGGACGACTATAGAGGTGGTCACCGAACTGCTCTGTACCGTCGAGGTGAGAGCCAGCCCGAGAAGAAAGCTGGATGCATCATTCCTGAACAAGTATTGGTTGAGGAGGGTTTGGAATTTGTCCATGGTGAAATACCGTATAGAAGTAACAAGCTGCCACAGGGCGATGAAGAGAAAGGCTAATGACACGAAAATACTGATTTTGGGACCCAATACAGACAGAATCTGGGAGCTCACAGGCCTCGTGATAAACTGGAGCGGACTCACAAAGGATAACCCACCGATGTCACTGAATTTTTGTGCCAGGATGGTGGCTGTTTTTTCAAGAAAATGAAACTTCATTTCCAAAGGGAATAAAACGATAATTGTTGACACGTTGAAGAAATCGTGGACTGTGGCACTGGCAAAGGCTTTCCTGAATTCCTCTTTGCGCGTGATGTGTCCGAAAGAAACGAGGGTGTTGGTGACTGTGGTCCCGATGTTGGCACCCATGACAATGGGGATGGCATTGGTAATGGTCAAGCTCCCCCCACCGACGAGAGCCACCAGAACTGAGGTGGTGACAGAAGAGCTTTGAATTACCGAGGTGGTCAAAATACCGACGAGGAGACCGACGAAGGGGTTGGATGTCATCTGAATGAGTTTTAAGGAGAACCCCTCCCCCAACTGTTTGAAAGATTCACCCATAGTGTCAATGCTCAAGAAGAAGCAGTACAGGGACAACACGAGTATGACCAGACGGATGGCTTTCCTCAGCTCCATGCTGGTCGTAGTGTAGGTTTCCTTATAAGTCTTTTCTCAAAATTTCTCCAGGATGAATTTCTTTATTATACCTTTATTCCTCACTTCAGGATAGAATAATAACCCGAAAATCTGTCTCTCTCTATGTTTTATGGCCTGAACACACTTACTAGATCGCGCGAATATGTCAAAGGTTGGAGAGGGTTCTATTCCGTAGTTATGGAGCTCATACGCTCTCAATGGTGATGAGAATAAGAAGTTCTCTTTCACTACTGCTATGTCTGTCATTCCTATCTCCTTACAGGGTATCAAGGTGGAATTGAACACCAACCCAATAATCTGCATGCCAGCACAGATTCCCAGTACAGGGGGAGTACACGTTTTCAACCACTCAAAGAGCTCCCTCCTTTTCAGGTACTCACCATCTTTTAAGCACGCACCTGACAGGATGACCTTGGTGTAGGTCTCTACCTCCTTGATCTCCGTGTAGTGGGTTACCTCACACTCTTCGATGGAGTTTGCGACATGAACGAGGGGGAGTACAAACTCTTCAAACCCTAGAGATGCTTTCTTGCAGTTCATGTCGACGATTAATATCATTTTTCCACCAATTCAGCTTTTTTTATGATGAAGACTCCCGAATTTTTGTTTATGGAAAGAGCGAAATCTTGAATGTGTATCCTCTTCTCAAAAAAGGGAGCGTCCAAGACTGTAGTTTCTATCTCTCCTCCTTCTCCTGAAGGACTCACATCGTACTTCTCTTTGAGGGCCATCAACTCGGTGACAGTTTCTGGGGTCATCTTTTTTCCAAGCCACGTCCCGTCCAGAGGATAGGCGAAAATTCCCGTGATCATGACTGTGAAGTTGTGTGCGATAATCTCTCGGAGCAACTCTTCCTGGTCTTTTAACCACAGTGGATTAAAGCACCAGAGATCAAGAGTATTGCATATTCTCTGGACTCTTTCTGCCTGGTACACTGATTCTACTGCTCCCGTAACGACACCCTCTATTCCATATTCATTCTGTGCTTTTTCTATCGCTTTTCTGAGATCTTTTAGCTCTTCTTCCTTCACACCTTCAGTTACGTACTGCAGCAAGGGTATTCGTATAGACTGTGCCTGGAGAGCAGTAATAGAAATGTTGGGAGTGTGGAACATGTAACTCTCTTCGTTTCTGGACAAAAGGGAGATGAGGCAGACGACCTCTTCTGTTTTCATGGCCTTAAACAAGGCGTAGGTAGAGTCTTTACCACCAGAGAAGAGGACACCAAGTCTCATGGTTAAAGTTTTTGTGGTAGTTAAAAAAGATTGTGGGTTCATAGAACAGTTCAAAAATCTTTGTTTTCCATTCGTCGACTGCCTGAAGACCACCCGAGATGCAGCTGAATGACTATGTTCTCAGCACGTGAAGATTCTGAATGACAGTCTGTCGACTTCTCTACGACCTGAAAAAGCTAACACCAGTCGATGAATCCTGTTTCACAGCCAGATTCATCCACTTTTATCCTCCCAAACTTGAGGGAGTCAAAGTCATGCTCCTTACAGGAAATGACGGCCATCATGTTCTCGTAGTTAATCTGCTTCACAATGCCCACATCCACCAGTCTCCCCTCCCGCAGCAACCCCACGACCAGGTTCTCTTCCCAGCCAGCATCAAGCATTTTTAGGGTATCACCAGAAAAAGAAACACGGGGGGGTTGGTACTCGTAAACCTTCTCTTTTTTCACGATAAAGAATCCTTCTGATATCTCCTCAGCATGCAAGACGTCACACTGCAGCAGTTTTTTGAAGATGTGGGTGTTCGTTTTTTTCCCAGATAGTAAATAGGTGTTCAACAGCTTCTTCTCTTCCAGGTCCACCTGACGCTCCTGTGCTTCTTCAAAAGTCTTTCTCCACCTGGATTCTCTTATGTCCTTTCTGACGTGTCGGGGGATTCTTCTAGCCTCTCTCGGAGCTTCCACGCTCACTATTTCACCTCTCCACCCCCTCAGTATGGGGTAGAGCTCATCCCCCCTCTGGAGTGCTACCACGATGTCAGGGTTGATGACCTGCAGCTTCAGTATTTTCAGCCGTCTGCCTGTGTCCCCCAGGACATACCCGCACGTATCTATGACAACGAGTTCAGCTCTTTTTTGTGCTTTTTCCACCAGCCCTTTCAACCCCACAATCATGTCGCACACTTCCTGCACTGAGGTCGTCCCCACGAAGTAGCATTCATCTTCATGAACATCATCTATGTTTGCTATTTTGTGCTGCAGAAAGGCCAACCCAATCGTGGAGGGGGGCCCTATGTTGGACTGACCAATATCAGAGTCGATGACAGCGACAGTCATCCCTCCTTCCAGTGCTTGATTCGCCAGGAAGGCAGCAAAGGTGGTCTTACCCGTGTCGGGGGCCCCCAGCACCATGACTGTCCCCTTTTTCTGGAGGATCTCGTGAGCATACTTCAACCAAATCCTGGGTGTTGTGGGTGAATTGAATTTTTCCACAATTTCTGCTCCCTGACCCAGGACAACCTCTACTTCAGATTGCTGTACACCTTCTATTGTGCAGGACTTTCCCTCTTTTACTATGTACTGGCTCCTGTCAGCACCACCAATGCGGATTCTCCCTGTTTTGAGGGTTATCCTCGCGGGTCCCTTGATGAGCAGGGTTTCACCTTCTCCCAGGTTGCGGAGTGTCTCCATGTACTCGTTTCTCGCAGGTCTTTTAAAAGGTATGCACGGAGGGTCAGCTACTGAAAAAGCCACGAGATGAAAGGTCTTTTCAGTAACCGTCATCTTTCTGGTCACCAAAAAAAGGGTTTCGACACGAAAGCTGTTAATCTAAATACTTTGACACCTTGTTTCTGTTCTGGACTACATTGAAAACCTCAGCTAACCCACAACCCACCCGCATACCAAAGAACTTCAGATTCGTGTACTTCCATTCCGTCACTGGCCAGCCACCGTACACTTTTGAATAGATGTCCACGATTTTTTCAAATATCCCCATTTGCTGTGAGACGTCCACGTACACCACGGGAAGCGGTGAATCTGGATTGTAATACAGGTACAATCTCACAAAATTGCGGTGTGCAGGTAATGAATCAGGAAATCGTGCATAGGTTAAGGCGTCTCTGACCAGGTAGCAGGTGTTCCGGTGGTCTGGGTGTCCTGCTCCTGGCTGCCAGTAGTCATTCCAGGTAATCGTGATAGTGGGTTTGACCTCCCTGATAAACTCTGCCACTTTCTTGGCTGCTTCCATGGTGTAGGGGACTTGTGAATCGGGAAATCCCAGAAAATGGGTTTTCACTCCCAGTAGTTGTGAGACTTCTTCTGCCTGTTCCTTGCGTGTGCGTGCTTTCTCTTCAGGAGCTCCCTTGAGCATGGTGGTGTTCTCCCCCGCAGTCATCCAAGCCAGGATGACAGTGTCTCCGCGATCTGCGTGGTTCTTGAGGGTACCCACCATGGCAATCTCATCGTCTGGATGGGCGACAATACCCAAGACTGTTTCTGTCACAGGGGGAAGGAGGAGTGGGTATTTAAATTGTTTCCTATCATACATCATCTTTCATCAATGAACTCCCCACATTCCTTCACCAGGTGCTCACCTTCACACTCTTCAACCTCTCACCTCCGCCTTTTTTTCTACATTAATCTACCAGGGGGGATGGTTTCTTTTCATGTGACTAAAACACATTGGTAAAAAGGGGAGAAAAGCCATGAACCCAAAAATAGTCACCAAGCTAACAGAGGGCAAACACGTAAAAATGAATGACCCAAAAGTTATAAACATGACTTACAATGAAAAGCGTAGCTTGAACATCTTGTACAGAAAGATGATGCTCTAGTTCACAGGTGAAAATACATGTCCTCTAGATCTTCTGAGGTTGGTGTAGAACCAAAAGTGCTGGCTTGGGCAAGAGAGAGCATGGGGTTGAGCATCCTGCCGGAGCCCCCTGAAGAGCCACCTCTTCCACATGACTTTCGGATGTTGCCAAAGGATGGGAATAAACCCTTTTCTTCAAAGACCAGACTTGCAATTCGACGAGCCTGGAGGCTTCAATCTCTCGCTGTAGAACTCGCAGAGAGTATAGACCGTGAAATATCAACTAAGATTGGCAGAGCTAACCTTTCAGACGATCCTGAATTACTAGCTAGTAAAACAAGGGAAGAACTTGGAATTGAGCGTACTAAATTACCTGAGCTTCACCCTGGTTTCATGACGACAACTTGAGTGCCTTGCAGGTATCCCCTACTGTGATTTTGCAGCTAATCCAATATCGACCTGAGGTAGATTACTGCTGTGTCCCCGTTTTGCTATCCATATATTTCCAATTTAATCAAGTACCCCCTCTTATTCTGATTCTAAGGCTTTGATTAGTACAGCACGATCACATGCAACCTACTTTTAACCCTATCACAGAACTGCTCTCGTTACGCTTTCCACTGAAAACCTTTTTATGCACACTGTACTAACATGCTGCATGAAAAGGATCATCCTCATGTGCTTACTCTTTACAGGATGCCTCTTCCAGAAAGATGCACCTGAGATCGTACTATCTGTAGATAACCCCCCTAAAGATTTAATCGTCTCTGACACTTTTGACTTTTCTATCTCTCTAACTAATGAAGGAGGTGCCCCAGCCCTCAACGTAAAGCTGGAGAGCAACATTCCTGCATTACTCACGTTTGAGCAGGATGAAATTGATAAAATTGAAAAAGAGTCCACCAAACAAGTTAAGATCATCCTGGAGGCAGTAGATATTCTCAAGGAAAAAAAAGAATCCGAAAGCATTGAAGCCATCATAAAGGCCAAGTACTACGACGCGCAGGGTGACCAGCGTACTGCGAAAACTGCCTTCACCTTCACGGTGCGCAAACCCAAGATAATGCTTGAAAAAGTGGAGGCCGGCCTCCTCCCTGGAAAGGTTACAGCCAAAGAGAAGGAGAAAGTCCCTGTCAGCGTGTCGGTGAAGAACCTGGAAGATCGAAAGATGGAAAACCTGTACATTGCATTCTGTTCTGAGTACGGTAACCTCACCGTCTACAGGCTGGATGTGGAAAAAGTGGGGACCTGTTTTGAGTACCGTATCCAGGATGTCTTGTGGTATAACGACATACTAGTGAAGGGGTTTACCCTGGAAGCTTCATTACCACCAGGAGCTCACAAGGTTGCCTTTGTGGTGCAGGTGAAACTTTTGTGGAGGAATGAGGGATATGAAGTGGTGCTGGATGTGAAAGAGTTGAAGGTAGAAATAACAGCTGAATAGCATTCTGAAACCATTGTAAATTGACCTGCATTCGAGAACGAGTGTTGGTAGAGAAGTGATAACCACCTCTCTACCCTCCCTAAGCTCTGAAGAATCCCTTCTTTGTATCCTTTCCCTCCATTTCCAGACCAAAAAGGAACTCGGCCTTCAGCTTGCTCTTTCCCGGAATTAGATCTCCAATCACGCCCTCTCGAGACACGGCAGCCCTTCGCTTTCTCTTACCTGTTCTCCCATTTAAACAATATCATGGACAATTTTTATAACCATGAAAAACAGGAACGATAATGAGATTTTTGCATGCATTTTTGGACGTTTGTTCACCCTTCTGAATAAGACTATCTCTTCTCAAAGGTGGTGTTCTTAACGCTGTCTGTGTGTCTCATTTTTTTTATTGGAGAGAATGAGAGAGGTTAGAACTATTTTGCAGCACAATGCGGTGATGAATTTTTTAAATGAGACAAGACAGTACACCAGAGGAGAGAGTAATCTTAATGGTAATGCACAGTCACTCCCCTTCACTATTATTTCCTGTGCTCGGATTAAATTCAGAACAGAAATGTTGCTCCAGTAACACATGACAGTGACACGGGTTAACCGTGCAACATGAAGATGGGTGAAGCCATAATTAACCTTAAAAAAAGTAAAAGAGATTGAGAAACCTCAATCTAGACGTGTCCGCCTTTCCAAGAGGCCAGAACGAGTATAAGCACTTCAATCAGGAACTGTCTCATTCCTAGTTTTGCTTTCTTTTTCTTCATCTTGACACCTCCCTAAAAGAGGGGAAGTGTCTTCAGTAGTGAACTCAGCCGAAGACACACCCGTCTCTCTCTCCTTTTCCTCGTATTCCCTTCTATGACAGGTCTTATAAGTGTTCTCTTCCACAATTTCGTAACATAACCCCCTTGTGACTCTCGGTAAATGGTCTCATGAAAAGAATTCCCTTTTTTGTAAGATTTCTCATATGATGCTAATATTTCCAATAATGTCGAAAATTTTGTTTGTGTGATCACTGAATGCAAGCTCTCACAGGGCTGAGTATGCTCAGGGTTCTTCTTCGAAGTCATCCTCATCCTCATAAGAGGGATACTGCTCAGGGTTTCTCCCCTTACTCTCAATGATCTCAGGTTGAGAAGGTCCTGGTTCTTCACGAATGTCCACCACTTCTATCATGAAACGCCATTCTGAACCAAAATCAAAGATATACAAAAACCGCTGGCCAGGAAAGAGCCTCAACCCCCCTATCTGAACCTCATGAGCGAAGGGACCTTCCCCATTTCTGGGTGCGAATATGCCCTGGTGGGACCAGGGTTTCCCATCCATGAAGAAGGCGTACAAGTGGTCTCTGTCAAAATCGACAGCCTCCTGGATAGCTTCATGCAGGTCATCAAGAGTGTGCTCACCAGAAGTCTTGATGGTGCGCCACCTTTTTACACCACTGTGCACTTTGAAAACAAAAGTGCCTGCAGTAGATTTTTCATCCCTGGGTAGAGAATTCTGGAGATCTTCTTTGAAGATGTTCTGGAAAGGGGCACAAAAAGGTTCTTTGTGTGAACCTGTCGACGTGAGAACGTGTTTACCTGTTCTCTCTCTACGGTAGGGCGTATTCCATTTGTGGAGGTTCCGCTCTTTTGCCAGAATAGGAAGGATAAACCTCCCCCTCTCCGTTACTGTCATTGAATCCATAGTGTAGAACTGACCTCTCCCATCGAGCGCTCCCCTGTAATTTGCCTGGATGAGGCCAAAAAGAGATAAATACACAGGAAGGAGTGTTCTTCTCAGATATGTCAGAGGGCCTTTCAGGTTTTTCTCCGAGATGACCTTTCCTGCTGGCATTTTTGCCAGATACTCTATGGCGGGCTGCCCGTGAGGGACAAGGGATGTAGTGTAATACAGCTGCTCTTCCCAGTTCACGTCAACCCAAAGAGTTTCCAGCATGAAGAAATACTTCTCAGTGGGGGTTAATTGTTCGTACTCTCTGAGCCTCTCTGTTTCCTGCAACTGCAGCTGACACGTCTTTATGAAGAGCCCGCCCTCAATAGCTACAGAAAAGAACAGGCTGAAGAGATAGTAAAAGTATACCTCTTCAGATACATTCTCTGGGTGGCTCAATGATTGTTTCATGTATTCTGTAGTCTTTTTGGTAAGATACTGTTTATTTCTCGACAGGGAAACCCTATTTTCTTTTAGGTAACTGAGGAACGTATCAAAATTTTTGACAATAGGTTCATTTTCTGTCATTTTTGGGAGTTCATGTGCAGCCATGGTCTCACCATTGAACGTATGAAAGGAATTTAAAAACCTTTTTCCTCTATCTCTATGAAAAACCACATTGGTGGGGGTGTATCACCTCTTCTTGATGCTTGATTTTTTTCAGTATTCTATATTTTATGAGGAGAAGCACTCAGCAAGCACTTCCCTTGTTGGTTTGGGCCTTCCTTTATAAGCGTTCTAGGGTTTTAAGCTTTTGGGTTCAGGGTTGTAGATTTTGTACCGCCGCTGCGTTGGTGCTCTTGCAGGTTTTGGGCTGGGTTCTGAAGGTGATGAAAGCTCTTCTCTGGCCGCGTGTTAGAAAATTTTAGTGAACTGCGGCGAAAGTCTTTTAAATAGAGAATCCATAAAATTATGAGAGCCTTCATTAGATCGCCTATGGAAAAGGCGATATTGAAAGCCGCTGAATTGCAAACATCGTATCGTGAGGGGATGATATGAAAAAATTCGGAAAAAAGTTCGAGGAATACCAACCCGTTGAGGTTGAAAATGTCGAAATTTCTGAGAAATCAGCTCAAGTTGAAGATGAATCTGAGATTTCCAAAAAGACTTCCAAAAAGAAAGAGAGAGATCCCAAATTGGAAAAAAAGCTCGAAAAAGAACTAAGTACCCCTATCATAGAAGTTGCCCCTGCTGCTAACGTGTACCAGATTCCCCCTGATCAACAGGACCTCGCTGATTTTGTAAAAAAGACGTTTTCCTGGTTTAACTTTTACGTGGTGGAACTGGGGTTAAATGTGGTGGTGGGCAGGGAGTACCAGGTGCCTGAGCTGCTTTTCAAGGTTGGGTTAAGGTGTGATAAAGAGAGAATTAATGCAGTCGCCTATGATATTGCGCCGAAGGACGAGACCAAATATACGAAACTCCTCAGCGGGAAGGTCAAGGTGAATTTGGGCATAACAACCTTTTTGGAATTTATTCCAATCCCATTGGGTGAAAAAATCTCAAATTTACTGAGTATTGATATTAATCCCTGGGAATTTGAGTGGGGCACTACCAGGTACAAGATTGATGCAGCTGGAAAGATGAGTTACGACATCCACTGGAAGATATATAAAACTGATATGGTACAGGGGTTCAACCCGACCATGATTATCAGGGCTAAAAAAGAGGTACAAAAAATAGATGCGAACGTGAAGTGCATCTACAAGGTGAAAACGAGCTGGTATCACCTTACATCGGAAATAAAGTCAAAGGAGCGGGAAATCCCCATCTGGCCTGTGTAGTCTTTAGATGACCTGGACCTTTTCGAGGTCTTCCGACTGGCCTTTTTCGTATGCTTTGAGCGCTTTTTCTTCAACCTCTCTTGTCCTGGACTCATTCCCCGTTTTTCGCCACAGACACGCTGCTTTTTCGTAATAAATCCCTGCTTTCTGGAAGTCGCCAGCTTCATGTGCATCCAATCCAATCTTTTCATATAATTCAGCAGTTTTTTCCTCATTTTCCTTCATTTTTTCTTTGTTATCCACCTTTTCCCAAAAACGTGCCGCTCTCTCGTAGAGTTCTGCAGCCTTTTCTATTTCGTTGATTTCTCGCTGCAGATCTGCTGCTTTCTCAAAGAATTCTCCAATTTTGTGCGACTTTCCCGTCTTCTGCAGTTCCTCAATTTTCTGAGCCAGATTACCAACTTCTTCGTAGATTTCAGCTGCTTTCTCTGAATTTTCTCTTATTTTTTCTTTGTTTCCTATTTGTCTCCACATTTTTATGGATAGTTCATAGAGTTCTGCAGATTTTCCACTGTTGTTAACCTGTCCATAGAGCGCAGCTGTTTTCTCGTAGAACTCCCCCGCCTTCTGGGAGTCACCATTTTTTTGGGACAATTGACCGGCTTCCTCGTATACTTCAGCAATTTTCTCTTCATTTTTTCTCGCTCTTTCCATGTTCTTTAGCTTTTTCCAGATTTCTACTGTCTTCTTATAGAGTTCTACAGCCTCTTCTATTTTGTTGACTTTTCGCCATAATTCTGCTGCCTTCTCATAGTATTCTCCAGCTTTTGCTAGCTCTTCTAGCTCCTTTGCCTTTAAACCAGCTTCTTCATACAGTTCAGCCAGTTTTTGCGCAGTTTCGTCAGCCTGCGCAGGGTGCCGTAACATTCTTTTTTTCACAGTTTTGTCAAATCTCAGCTTTACTGCAGCTGCAGCTGCACCTCCCAGACAGACGAGCACTGCTACAATGGTCCATGGGGGCCCCTCTGGCTCTTTCTCCACCGTCGTGTCCCAGGTTATTGAGGAGAGCTTCGTGTTCTCCCCTCCTGTCACCCGGGCAAAGCATCCCAGATCATCTTCTGTCTTTGAATTTGGTTCGACCAAAAATCCCACTATATACACAGAGGTGCCCCTATAGGATACAGATTCCTGAGATATTTTCTCTGCTGCACTGCAAGGGTCTCCATTACATGTCTCTTCTCCATCTGTGAAAATAACAATATACCATGAATGGTCTGTCTCTCCTTTGCTCTTTAGATATTCCCAGGCATACAGCAGAGAATCCGCTATAGGTGTATTTCCATGAGGCTCTATACTTTCCACAATTTTCGACACTGAGCTGTGATCGTAGGTGAATTCTGCTTCAACCAGGATAACATCACAATCATACAAGACGATCAAGGCAACTCTGTCTGTGGAGGTTAACCCATCAAGATAATTATTCACTGCATCCTTCGCCGCATCTATTTTTAGTTCACCACCAGAAGTCATATCTCCCATGGAGCCGGATGGATCGAACACAATGATAATATCCCTTTCATAGGAACTACTGGAACATACTGGATAGATAAGAACAAAAAACAGAGCAAGTAAAGCAGATAGCTTTATTGTTCTGTTCCTTTTCTCATGAATTCTCTCATTTTTTTCCATTGTCTCACCTCATTCCAATCAGTTCTGCTTGGCAGATTTCTGTCCAATCCAACTGCTATTCTTACGCCACAATGAGGATATATTTCTGCACGTGGGTTTATCTGCCTCCCACAGCTTGAACAGTATATGAGCCTGCTGTCCTCGTCGTAAGCTTTCGTTCTCTTCTCTATCTTGTCTCTGCGGCTACTGTCAGTACCCCAAGTTATTATGCTGCCATCATCTGCATTCCACGATACGTCTTCATCGTCTGTGTTCCACATTATTCTATCGTTCATACCATCACCTCTGTTTGTTTTTTTCTATGGAGATAAAGACTCTAATGTACACTTTGGATTCTCACTTTATAAACTCTCAGTCTATAATGAATAGGACAAACCTGAATAAATGAGCTGATAGCATGACCCTCAATGACTACGAGAAGAAAAGGGACTTCACCGCAACACCAGAACCTGAAGGAGACACCAAAGGCAAGGGGACTATCTACGTCATCCAGAAACACACGTGGTCTCTGTCAAAATCGACAACCTCCTGGATAGCTTCATGCAGGTCATCAAGAGTGTGCTCTTGCAGGTTTTGGGCTGGGTTCTGAAGATGATAAAAGCCCTTCTCTGGCTGCGTGTTAAAAAAATTTTAGTGAACTGCGGCGAAAGTCTATTAAACAGAGAATCCATAAAACCATGAGAGCCTTCATTTGGTCGCCTATGGAAAAGGCGACATTGAAAGCCGCTGAATTGCAAACATCGTATCGTGAGGGGACGAAATGAAAAAATTCGGAGGAATACCAACCCATTAAGGTTGAAAGTGTGTCAATCCCTGAGAAGATTGAACCTGAAAAGGGGCTAGATGAAGAAAAAAATGAATCTACAAAGAAAACCAAAAGATCTTTTGAATCGGAAGAAAAATTAAGAAAAATTTGGTACCCCTATCATAGAAGTGGCCCCTGCTGCTAACGTGTATCAGATTCCACCCGATCAACAAGACCTCTCAGATTTTGTAAAAAAGACGCTTTTGTGGTACAACTTTTACGTGGTGGAACTGGGGCTAAATGTGATGGTGGGCTGGGAGTACCAGGTGCCTGAGCTGCTTTTCAAGGTTGGGTTAAGATGTGATAGAGAGAGGACTGATGTGATTGCCTATGATATTGCGCCGAAGGACGAGACTAAATACACGAAATTTCAAATTTACTAGATATTGATATTAATCCCTAGGAATTTGAGTGGGGCATGAACAGGTACAGGATTGATGCAGCTGGAAAAATGAGTTACGACATCTCCTGGAAGATATATGAGACTGATATGGTTCAGGGGTTCAACCCTACCATGATTATCGGGGCTAAAAAAGAGGTACAAAAAATAGATGCGAACGTGAAGTGCATCTACAAGGTGAAAACGAGCTGGTATCACCTTACATCGGAAATAAAGTCAAAGGAGCGGGAAATCCCCATCTGGCCTGTGTAGATTCAGGGCCTTTTCAAGGGTTATTGATTGGCTTTTTCGTATGCTGTGAGCGCTTTTTCTTCTGTCTCTCTTGCTCTGGACTCATTCCCCATTTTTCGCCAGAGGTATGCTGCTTTTTCGTAGTAAATCCCTGCTTTTTGGAATCTACCAGCTTCATGTGCATCCAATCCAATTCTTTCATATAGTTCAGCAATTCTTTCCTCATTTTCCTTCATTTTTTCTCTGTTATCCAGTTTCTCCCAGAAGCGTGCTGCTCTCTCGTAGAGTTCTGCAGCCTTTTCTGTGCTGATTTCTCGCTGCAGATCTGCTGCTCTCTCAAAGAATTCTCCAATTTTGTGCGACTCTCCCGTCTTCTGCAGTTCCTCAATTTTCTGAGCCAGATTACCAACTTCCTCGTAGATTTCAGCTGCTTTCTCTGAATTTTCTCTTATTTTTTCTTTGTTTCCTATTTGTCTCCACATTTTTATGGATAGTTCATAGAGTTCTGCAGATTTTCCACTGTTGTTAACCTGTCGATAGAGGGTTGCTGCTTTCTCGTAGAACTCCCCAGCCTTCTGGAACTCGCTATTTTTTTGGGACAAATGCCCGGCTTCCTCGTATGCTTCAGCAATTTTCTCCTCATTTCTTTTCGCTGCTCCCACATTTTTTAGTTTTTTCCAGATTTCTGCTGCTTTCTTATAGAGTTCTACAGCTCTCTCTACGTTTTTCATGCGACGCCAGAGGTCTCCTGCCTTTTCATAAAATTCAGCTGCATTTTCTGGATTTCCTTTCTCCATTGATCCATCGCCGGCCTTCTCATATATGTTCGCCAGGTCCTGGGAAGCTGGCTCTTCTGGGTGTCGGGGTATTTTTTTCTGAGAGAGGGCTCTATACCGTAATATGCTCATGAATGCGACTGCTACTCCAGCGAGGACAAGCACAGCGAGTAATAGGTTGGTACTTTTTTCTGTGATCCCTTCTTCTACAGTAACATTCCAGGATACTGAAGAAACCTTTGTGGTCTCATAGAAGAGCTCAAAACTGACGTACTCGGGAGAAGCGCCTTGAGCTGTGACTGGAACTTCTAAGACCTCAGTGTCTCCTGCTGAGACAAAGACATTCCACGAAGTCTGGGGCAGGCTGAGACCTTTAGAAGCAGAGGCTGAGAGCCGGTATGTGATAGCTTTTTCCGATGTATTCTTTATCTGCAGCTTTAACGTGACAGATTCTTTCAGCCGGATTGTGGAGGGTGGGAAAAGTAGTTCTAGGGACCCTGCAGGAGGCTCTTTCACCAGAATGGTAGCGGAGGTGGTATCCAGAACCCTCTCCTCAACAAAGAGTAAGAAGGTGAGAGTGTAATAACCCTCTTCTTCGGAAGAGGAGATATGTACTTCCACAGTCTTGGAAGAGGTGTGAGTTACGGGCAGGGTATACGAGGTCTGTCGGACGCGTATGGCAGCGGGGGCTGTGACTTCTACTACGTAGGTTATATCCTTTAGGGTAGGGTTCTCTACCTCCAGCACTATGGAGCCCTCTTCATTGATTCTGAGGGTTTCGGGTTGAGATACAATGGAAATGATTCCTTCAGGTTCTATTTCCACGAGAATGGTGGTGGAGACACTGTTCAACATCATTTCTTCAGCCAGAAGGGAGAAGGTGATGGTGAAGTATCCTTCTTCAGAGAAGGAGAGGTCCACCGTTATTTGGTTTGAGGAGGTTTTTTCTACCAGTACGGTGTAGGAAGTGTATGCTAGGCTGGCAGCAGCGGGGGCTGCAGCCTCTACTACGTAGGTTATATCCTTTAGGGTAGGGTTCGTCACCTCCAACACTATGGAGCCCTCTTCATTGATTTTGAGGGTTTCAGGTTGCGATACGATGGAAATGATTCCTTCAGGTTTTATTTTCACGTTGAGGAACGTACAGGCGGCCCAGGTACTATTATAGGGAGTGGCCATGGGATTATATGAAGTGGCATTATAGGGAGTAGCGGCGGGATTATATGAAGTGGCGGGGTACCCACTCTCGCTGTACACAATGGTTATGCTGTACTCGTCTTCTGACACATCGGGTATCGAGAATTTGTAGGCTAGAACTGTTCGTGTGGTCCCGGATAGTACTTGGATTTCCGGTGAAAAGAGATAAACAACCCCACCCAATTCTCCCAGGTCTACTTCCAGATATTGTGAGTTGAAGTAAAAGGGATAACCCGTCTTATTTTCAACGTCTACCATGAGGATGACCGTATCTCCGGGATTCACGATCGTCTTGTTGAGGCTGACAGTGAAGTTCACATACTCATTCGGGCATTCGGTGTGATCGCCACAGGATAATACGTTGAATGTGCAGGTAGTCAGAATTCCAAGACTGGGAATGGAAATTTCCGCATACTGTACTCCTGAGGGAAAGGAGACTCTACTTTTCTTGCTCTCTATACTACTGGTTCCTGTATCTTCAGTTTTGAAGAACCCTTTCCAACTGCTCAGTACAGCACCCGTATTTGAGTAGATTTTTACCCAGTACTTGTACTCTGAAAGGGGTGCTGCCCCCGACAACATGTAAGAGAAAACAATATCTTCACCCACCAAGAACCAGGCAGCATCACCGCAGCCTTTGTCCGTCTTGATGAAAAGGTTGGGGGGTGCAGCCCCACCTTGCAGGGGCACGCTACACACGCCTAAGAAAAGGAGTGCAGCCACAACCCATATGTATTTTCTCAACATGTACCCACCTCTTTTTCATACTGCTTTTCTATGGAGATAAAGACTCTAATGTACACTTTGGATTCTCACTTTATAAACTCTCAGTCTATAATGAATAGGACAAACCTGAATAAATGAGCTGATAGCATGACTCTCGAAGACTACGAGAAGAAAAGGGACTTCACCGCAACACCAGAACCTGAAGGAGACACCAAAGGCAAGGGGACTATCTACGTCATCCAGAAACACAATGCCACCCACCTCCACTACGATCTCAGACTCGAAAAAGACGGCGTTCTCAAAAGCTGGGCCATCCCTAAAGAGCCGCCCCTCACCCCCGGCATCAGAAGACTGGCCATGTCTGTAGAGGATCACCCTCTAGACTACGCTTCTTTCGAAGGAGAAATCCCTCAAGGCGGATACGGAGCAGGTACTGTAGAAATCTGGGACAAAGGCACCTACCTTCCAGAAAAATGGGACCAGAAAGAAATCATCCTCACCATCTATGGCCAAAAACTCACTGGCACCTACTGTCTCATTAAATTCAAGGATGAAAACTGGCTTTTCTTCAAAAAGAAAAAATAAAAGGTGATGCTCCATCCCGGGAATGAACCGGGGCCGAAGCCCCGGCAAGACCCGTGAGGTAGGAAACGGAGTC
>JADDYB010000031.1_pt1 | contig 37747 bp, 35 predicted proteins | sample 8641941 | NCBI WGS metagenome assembly JADDYB01 (sample SAMN16275377, study PRJNA637457) | freshwater sediment metagenome | isolation source: Lake Kineret sediment | place: Israel: Lake Kineret | collected 2013
AATTCTTAGATGTTCACATTTATTGCCGGCAAATAGATCTTGGGCATGGGCATTGAAGAATGAGATATTGCTTGCTAGAGATAAAGCCGACCATTGCCAAAACTGCCGACTTATCCTTTGATTCTAAGTTTTCCAGCGGGCGATAAATCGAGCTTGCAGCATTCAACTTTCAGCTTCTTGTCGCAGGTCACCCTAACCCTATTTGACAGGAGCACCCAAAGCACTGACCAGTCGCCATTCTGCCAACGCTCCATCGACAAAGAGAAGATTTGCCTAAGCCATATGGCGTGGCTGAGGTGATTGTTGAACTCGGGAGGGAAATACATCGCTGGATAGCTAATCTCGATGAGTCGCTGATTATTTTGACCAGAACTCTTGGAAGCGAATGCAAAAAGAGCATGGCTTGGAGGGCTAAATCCGGAATGTGGGATCACAACCAAGAGAATAGACTCGGATTCTAGTTAAATATAAAATATAGGTATTAGGTGTCAAGGAAGATTTCACCTAATTATCTATGTATAAATTTTATATGTACTCGATAGTACAGCATTCCTTATTCACTGCTACATGTTCGGCATTTGGAAACTTGGTGAGTGTAACCTTGATCTGTCCATCTATTGGTATCTTGTCCGCCGGTATCATCAAATAGCCGATTGTTTGGTAGCCCCAGCCCATAGTATCGGCAGGTATCTGGAATTCTGGATGAGTGTTTTTCAGCGCAACCGTTGAATTTGTGCTGCCAATTTTGGTCTCATAGGTGATCTTCAAATCAGTTGAGTATCCGCTGCCCCCACCTTGCCCAGCTGGTCGAGTAACTAAAGGTGCCAAATAGATGTACAGCTTCCGATCAGTTGGAAGATTATGAAAAGTCCAGCTTGCAGATTGCCCTGGTTGCGTTAGCCATGTCCAACCAGAAACAAATTTCCCAGACGATACTTGAAAATCGCTATCATTTACCACAGAGACCACATTTACCGGACCATATTGTGCAGCGGTTGTCGAAGCAATTGCTGTAAGGGTCGTCCATGTGTAATCGAGGGGGCACAACCAGCTATACGAGGAGACATTTTCAGGCATTTTTAGCCAACCGGCAGGCGCTGTGAAGTTTGTGGCATTGGTTAAAAAAGCGCACCCTTTTGTCAAATCGTTCTTAACCATGTTTCGGCAGTCTCCTGATGCACCTGAGTGTTTCTCAGTGCAGCAATGTTCGACCTCAAAGCCTCTGCAATTGCCTCTTGCTCTCTCAGTTATCAACGTGTAGTTTTTTGGGCAAGATGCATATGAGTCCAATATCTCCCAGCCTTCGGGCGGCGTGCAGTCCATGCACTCATCGCCAGGAAGGAAACTCGAACACTGCTTCAAGTCGTGGTTAACTATTGTTTGAAGTGGCATAGGCGCAGCAAAAGCAAGTCCTGCCAACACAAACAAGAGCATAGAAAATCCTGTTTTTTCCATGGCAACTACTGTGGGGGCATCGGAGTATATTTTATTTGCTGCCTTCATCTCTCCTATTGATGGCTATCTTATTTATCTTGAAAAGCATATCATATGCATTGAGTGTGCGAGATGACAGAGACTATGGTTGAATCTATATTTGGCGTAAATGCTGGCATTGTATGGAAAGCCCTGAATCAGAATGGTCCATCTACCATTGAAGATCTTGTGAAAACTACGTCCTTGAGTCGCGAAGAGGTTTATGGCGCACTAGGCTGGTTAGGTCGCGAGAACAAGATCTCTGTGGAGATGCAGGGGCGGCCTAGAGGCAGGAGGGCAAGGATTTTCTCTTTAAAGCAACCGGAATGATCTTTGGGAAGGGATTACAGGGAAGCGAACGAATGAGCAACTATAGTCAAAAGCCTAAAGATAATACTTAATTGCCCAGATATTAAGCCCAAGCATGCCGATCGTTAGTATTGATCTTTAAGTGCTGCACTATAATACGCATTGGGACATCAAGGCATCCAAAGAAAGCTTCTTGTCAAGTCCAGCCTGAATTCAAGCGTAGTTTGTGCGCATGATATCATGCATATCAGGTTTATTGCAGCACTCCTGCTCTTCTCGCTACTTTTCAGTTGGCAGAAGCGGCGTTGTCCTTCTATTAGATAGCTCTTTTGGATCATCGTACTTCAGCTCTAGCCTCCTTTTGGGAAATAATAAAAATATCGTATGGAGTGAAGCTGGTACGGAGTGAAGCAAAAGCGCACTAAATTGAACAACCTAACTCGAGCAGAACAAAAAGAGAAATTAGGAGGGGCCCACGAGTCGTGGGCCATGTAGCTATTTTAGACGATGAATGGAAGCCTCGGCTTATGGAACCATGAGCCAATAGTGGCAATGCCTTGGGATACTCCTGATCCAATGTTATATACCGGCTTTGGTGCCTTCTTATAGGCCCTGAATGAGTATCCCTTGGATATGCTGAAGTTCTCGCTAATTCCATAGTATTCTGTTCCATCCATGTACGTGACTACTACCAGAATCTTCGCCGTATCTGTCTGGATGTTGGGCGACCTCCAAGTAAAGGTAGTTCCTCCGCCCAGGCTGGCGAGGTGCAGCGGATTGTTCAAACCGCCGTTCATGTTGAAGTCGCCATGCCTGTCAAACCATATTTCAATGGAATCGATGTTCTCTTCGCTGGGAAGCGTCCACGTTATTTTCACTGGATTCCTGGTCAGCTTCTGGCCAGCCTTTGGTATGATCACTTGAACTGGGCTGACTGGTGGGACTTCTTCGCCCTTGACGAACTGCCAGCTTATTCCTCCATTTTCGCCTATATCATTGAATTTGAAGAAGATTGTGTGAGTAGTGTTGGCAAGACTATTCCATTCTGCATCAGTAATGCTCCATCCCGTCTTTTGCCATGTATTTCCAATCACTGTTCCGCCCGTTATTGGCTTCCAGACGCCGCTGCAGCTGCCTCCATTGCAGCCATCTATTAGGTAAGATACTCCATCGATAACATCTTTCGACTCTATCTTAAGTGATAATACTGGCTTATCTTGGATTGGTGTAGATGTGTCTTGAGGTGGATCTATGGTTACTTTGTAGGTCTGGCCGACTAGTGCTACTATCTTGCCAAAGTCCCATTGATAGGCCGATGTGGAAAAGGTTCCTTTTACCCATTTGTTCTCCTGATCCACTACTACATCATCTGCAGCTTGCCATCTAGTCCCTGTGAATACATAGGGCTTTAAGGTATCTTCAAAGACGCCTGGGATCGGATTGTCTCCATAGTAAATTTCTACAGTTACTTTCCCCACAGGGCCTTCATAGTGCCTTATGAATACATTGAAGAACTTAATCGCTGCTCCAGGCACTGCTATCGGATAATAAGGCGCAGAGTTGTAGAGCGCAGAGCCTATGCTGGTATAGCCTAATTGTTCATCATACTTTAAGCTACCATCCGACAGCATGACGTTAATTCCTGCCTCTTCATTATCAAGCACTAGTTGGTCGAAATTGTAGCAGTCTTGGTAAGGCACAAAAAGGACATCGGTAACATTGCCATTGATAACATCGGAAGTGAGCCAAGGATCATATTTTACAGATGAAGAAACTGGATTGTTTTTCCCGCTCAATTCCTCAAGACCTGGTTTACCTCTATTTGCCCCAATTCCATGTGTTCCCCAGAAGTTGAGTATAGCATTAGCGTTCTGCTCACAATCTCCTGGATGATTCTGCTGGAAGCCAATGGAATTACCGATAATGTTATTATAGACCGCCATTGGCTTATATATATCCGGACAATCGTTGTTTAGTATGCCAACAGATGATGTCGAGCCTAACACGCTAAATCCTGTGATTATTACATCCGCATAATCTTCACCATCTGGATATTTTATAGTTACTACATTTCCTCCAGGCGAGCCATTGGTCAAAACTGGATTGTCAATGCCTCTTATAAGAATTGGTGAAATATTAACTAGCAAATCCTCCGCGTATGTGCCTGAATGAACCAGAATGACGTCACCACTTTGAGCTGAATTATCTAGCACGTCCTGAATACTTCCACCATATACATCCCATGAAGTGGCATTCGCTCCTGGAACTAATAGGAAAATGGCAGCCAGCACGAGAGACGTCATTGTCCGACCGACTGCATATTCCCCCTTCATTTTATCTTTCATAGCTATACACCCCGTTAAAATTTAAGTTCATAGTATAATGATTAATTAGAAGTTATATAAATACTTTACCAGCTACTTATTAAATCATCAATTAAGATAGCCCTTAAAAGCGTATTCAAATATTATTATGTATCTCAACATAATAACTGTTAGGATGACAGTATTTAGATACTTATTGAAATACAAGTGATTGGATCCAGTTCAATTACGTCTTCTTTCCGTGTTTGGTGGCAAAAACGAACCTTTGGATGGCCGTGGCATTGGACAGGATCGCGGCCAGCACTATAGCCCAGGCTAGATACTTCTGGTCGAAGATGCCCAGGAACATCCCTAGGTAGAGCAGCATGAGCCTCTCTGCTCTTTCCAGTACTCCGCCCATCTTCTTTAGCAGAATCGGATCCTTCAGCAGATTCCTATGATCAGCATAAGCCCTGATAAAGCTGGTCATGGCCGATCCAAATATTAGCAGGGCTATCCAAACCGAAATGGGCAACTCCAACATAACATAGTCCGGTCCCAAGTAGAACATCAGCCCCAAAATTAGGAGCATCTCAACATATCTATCCAGCACTCCATCGATAAACGCACCTGATGCGCTGGAGCGGTTGGTGGCCCTGGCCACAGCTCCATCCACCATGTCCAGGAAACCGGAGATGGCAAAAAAGATCAGGCCTGCTGCCAGATGATGACTGACTAAAGAGATGCATCCAGCGACTGCTAGGACCAGCGACAGCACAGTCCATGCATTTGGGCTCAATCCCAGCTTGGAAAATCCGCGGAGCAGCTTGTCAGTCTGCTCCGGCTGGAGAGTGGATTTTAGCATCTTCTAAATGCCTTTTAGGAATGTCTCCATTCTATCCAAGGCCTCTATGAGTTCTTCCCTAGATGTAGCATACGAGCATCTGAGGAAGCCTTCGCCGCTCTGTCCAAATACGCTTCCTGGCACCACAGCCACTTTATGCTTCTTTAAAAGCTGCTCGGAAAAGGCTTCTGAGGTCATACCGGTATGTCTGATAGATGGGAAGGCGTAAAAGGCTCCCTGGGGCTCGAAACAATCCAGGTCGATGCGGTTTAAGCCGGATACGAAGAGCCTGCGTCTTAGGTCATACTCATGCTTCATCTGCAGCATCCCTTCTTCTCCTCTCTGCAAGGCTTCGAGCGCTGCCACCTGAGCCATTACCGGCGCACATAGCATTGTGTACTGATGAACTTTGGTCATTGCCGAGATAATGGCAGCGTTGCCTAAAGCAAAGCCGATCCTCCAGCCGGTCATGGCGTGGGATTTGGACAGCCCATTCAGGATGAGTGTTCTGTCCTGCATCCCTTCCAGATGAGCGAAGCTAAAGTGCTTGCCAGAATACGTCAATTCGCCATATACCTCGTCTGATATCACCAGAAGGTCGTGCTCTACCACTACATCGGCCAGTTCTTCTAAATCCTCCTTGGTCATTATCGCGCCTGTAGGATTATTGGGATAGCTGAGCATCAGAGCCTTTGTCCGCTTAGTAACGGCCATAGATACTTCCTCTGGCCTGACTTTGAATTGATCTGCGGGCTTGGTGGGTATGGTGATGGGATTTCCTCCGGCCAGAGTTATGTCCGGCACATATGCCACATAGCACGGCTCTGGGACTATCACTTCGTCTCCGGGATTTAGCGTTGCTCGAAAGGCCAGATCCACGGCTTCGCTAACGCCAGTGGTAATGAGAATCTCATTGTCCGGATCGTAGTCCAGACCTGAGTCTTTTTTCACCTGCTCAGAGATGCATTCTCTCAGCTCAGGCATGCCCTTATTGGAGGTATAAGATGTGGTTCCGGACTCCAGAGAGTAGATGCAGGCCTCTCTTATGTGCCAGGGGGTCACGAAATCAGGTTCGCCCACCCCTAATGAGATGGCACCCTCCATTTCGCTTACCAAATCGAAGAATCTCCTTATTCCCGACGGAGGCATGGCATCGACCATCGAGGATACATGATCCTGCGGCCGGAAGGCCTGGATCTCTTTGAGTCGTTGTCTCATGGAGTGACCACCAGCCTCTTGGGCTTGGGCTTATCGGTGAGGATTACGCCATGCTCCTTATAGCTCTTCAATATGAAATGAGTACAAGTGGATTGAACCCCTTCCAGCGTGGCGATCTTCTCAGCTACGAAGAAGGCCACGTCCCTCATGGACTTTCCCTTTACCGTGACCTGCAGGTCATAATCTCCGGAGATAAGCCTCAATGATTCCACTTCTGAGAATCTAGCAATCCGCTCTGCTACTGAGTCATAGCCAGTTTTTCGCTGCAAGGCAACCTTCAGCTCGATCACAGCGAAGACAAAGCTTCCCTCTAACTTCTCCCAATTTATCAGAGTGATATATTTCTTTATGACTCCTGAGTCCTCCAGATCTTTGATCTCCCTGGCCACATCCTCCTCGGATCGGCCAAGAAGCGTGGCTATTTGTGCGGGGGTAGCTCTGGCATTCTCAGACAAGATCCCCAGAATCTCGCTCATAGATCCCCTACATGATTTAGCCTTATAATTATAGGCTTTGCCCTGAAAAATGCTAACATATTCATATCAATGGAAAGTTATTAATACTCTTATTACAACCAAGGATATATGAAGCAGATGAAATGCGCTAAATGTGGTTACCATTGGGAGACCAGAGTTTCAAGGCCTAAAGCATGTCCTAGGTGCAAGACCAGACTGGACATAAAGAGAAACCGGCGGCTTTAATCAAAATGATGGCTCATCAATCAGCATGGGCTTTAGATGGGGGGGCCTTTGGGAATATTTCATTCTGCCTTTCGCGCTTGGTGCCGAATATCCAAAGCTATTCAGGTAGCTTTCCCACCAGGTATCATTCATCGGCAGGATAGTACGATTCCCACTCAACTCATTTAGAAAATCACCGAATATAGGATTATTTCTAAAGTAATCCTGGTATGGCACATCGTATAAGGCATTCATGGGACTTTGCTGGTATGGTCTGCCCTGTCCTCCGTAGAGTTGTACTATCTCCTGGCTGCTCCCAGCATCGCTATGCTTTCCTGAAAACATCGCCTCTAGTTCTGCGAGTTCGCTTTCTTGATTCTTTTCTTCGAAGAAGGAAGGCTTAGCTGTGATTCCAGGCAGCAAGACGACCAACATGGCTAAAATTGCGGCCAAAATATATCTCTCTGATGACCAGTCCATATACCTAATGCCTCCATTAAAGAAGAATTAAGCTAAAGCCCCGGGCGTGATTCGAACACGCGACCTATTGATTACAAGTCAATCGCTCTGGACCAGCTGAGCTACCGAGGCAATTGGTTTTGCTTTTAATCTCCGCCTCCACTTAAAGGCTTTGCCTTGACTGCGCTGCTTTGATCTGCATTTTCGGGGAGCAGATCAACCACCCGCTCCATGCTTCGCAGCAGCGAGTATTTGGTCCCCGGGTGTCTGCGCTCAAAGTCGTTTAGTGTCTTCGTGGTCTCTCGTTTCATGGCGTCTTCAGAATATGGGCAGGATGGGGGCTTTAGCGAGCACAGTCCATGCGTTCTAGAATAAAGAGATAGTTCTCTTTGAGGAATTCGCATCAATGGTTTTATCCTGGCCGTCAATCCTTCTCTTGATTGGTCGGTCTTCATCTTAAAAAGCCGGTCGATATCCCCAAGGAGATAGCATTGAAATATCAGCCGGGCCTCGTGATCCAAGCTATGTCCGGTAGCTAAGACGCCAGCTCCTATTTCCAGGGCAGTGCGATTCAAGAGAGCATCCCTCATGCTTCTGCAAAACATGCAGGTCGAAGGGCCACGATTTTGAAATGCCATCTGGCAAGCCATTTGGCCTAGGGTGATCCCAAAAGCGTCTTTGAAATTGCTAATAAAATAGGGCACTTCCATTCGATCAGCAAAACTCTTAGCGCTGCTTAAGGTATTTGAGCCGTATCCGGATATTCCTTCATCTATTAAGACTGCTGCAATCTCAATGTCTCTCCTTCTGGAAAACAGATCCTTCAAGATATAAAGCAGCACAGAGCTGTTCTGATCGCCGTCCAAAGCCACGGCAATTTTGGCTCCTCCGCCAAAGATCTTGGTCTGGCGCAGAGTCTCCCTCACCTTTCGATGAACGTCTTGATAGAAGTGATCCCGGCATAAGCGCATGCCCGAATACCTCTGAAATATTATAGCGCGATTGCTGCACTTGTCGCATCTAATCATCTTGAACCTTCTAATCACAAGGATAATTAAAAGGATAATCAAATATCATCTATGCGCCGCCTGCTATCTTGAACCGCAGAAGCGCTGCCACTCCACCCAGGGCTCGCAAGCGTTCTCCCGGCTCGAACTCGGAGCTGAAGATCACAACTTTGCCCCGGGCATTGGATATATCGCGCATCAGCTGGTCCATCTCCCTTCTTCTGGCCAAATCGTCCAGAACCAGCAAGTGCTCAACTGCCCCATAGTTAGCGGCGCTTTGAACTTCTTTTATTCCATAAGCGGCCTTTCCGTTCGTGGCTATTTCCTTGAATAAATCATCGATGAGCTTGGTCTCCTGAGCCAGACGGCTGTTCTCTAAGATCCGGCCCACTGCTCCGCGGCGAAGCACCTCTTGGAACCCGGACATGCCTATGGATGAGGCGTCGTCCATGGCCATTCTCTTGGCCAAATCGGGATAGTTGGAGTCGATCACTTTTTTAAGATCCTCTTTGATGAATCCTGGGCCGGCTAAGATGACTTGAGATTCTGCCCCGGCCATCCGAGCAATCTCTTCAGCGACTTCTTTTAGGAACGGGCCGCGCCGATCCTCGCCGGATCCTTTGCCGCTCCCCATTTTAATATCGGCAGCCGTCTGTATGCCGAACTGGCGCAAAACCCCCAGTGATGCTTCCCCCTCCTCGATCAAGGCCAGGACAACTCGAGGACGCAAAGACTCGGCCACGGCTTCTTTTATGCGCTGGAGCTGATCAGGTCTCCATCTCTTGACTATGGATAAGTCTGTTCCCACTTCAATGTTCAGGGTGTGATAGGATCCAATATCTATGCCGGACTTTATAATCCCATGAAGCCGCAGCCAGTTGGAGTAAATATGAAATTCTATATCATCTACGCGTATTCCGAGGCGCACCGGCCTTTTTTCCATCTTCTCCGGCCGTATCTTATCAGCTACTGCCGCCACTTTCCGATGAGTCAGAGCAAATACCAGGTTGCTTGGCTCGATTAGGTGCTTTAGGTGCCATAGGTCGTCCAAGGACTCCGGAACCAGGGAAATCTCTCCTTCATCTCCCCGCAAGCTCTCCTTCAGAACGCGCATAAGAGGATTATCTAATCAAAAGGCTTAAATCATTGGGTGCAAAGGGATGGGTTCGGGCCGCCATAACTCAGATGGTAGAGTGTCTGGCTGTTAAACCAATAATTTGGGAGCAGTCACCAGAATGTCACAGGTTCGAGCCCTGTTGGCGGCGCATGTTACGCTTTTGGGCCTGTAGCTTAGTCCGGTTAGAGCGCTCGGCTCATAACCGAGTGGTCGCCGGTTCAAATCCGGCCAGGCCCACGTCGCTTACTTCGTTTGCAGCGCTTCTGCCAAGCCGTTAACATTCTGGAGCCATCAATGCCTTGGCAGCGCTTTGCCAGGCTAGGATCCTCCTTTGGCTAAGCCCCGTTTTTTCTACTAGGCGGTCGGTTTCTGCTTTCAGCAGGTCGTCTGCTGTTTTTATTCCGGCTACCGCCAGCTTTTCGAGCGTCTTTGGTCCGATCCCCTGGATATTGATCAAACCATCATTATTGGACTTGGCTTTATCGGTTTTCTTAGCTTCATTTGTTTTCTTGGTCTGCCACTCTAGGAAATTGCAGTGAGGACAGCCGAGATCCCAGGGCCGCTTTCCTTTATTGATTATCCTGATGTGGTTCATGCCATGCTTATCGCACTCTTTGTCCGTCACCAATATAGTCCCAAACTTGGGGAGAGGCAATGTAAATTTGCAGTTCGGATATCCCGAGCAGCCAATAAATCTAGAACCTCGCCTTCCCCTTCGAACGATCAATTCAAAGCCGCATTTTTCGCATTTTCCAACAATTTTATCAGTGCGAAGCCCGTCCCGGAGGGACATGCCAATCTCCTCTTCGTTTTTAGACAGCTCGGCGAAGATGGAAGTGAGCATGTCCCGGGATTTTTCAATGACCTCCTCCTCCTTAATCTGGCGTTCTGAGATGGAAGTCATGTCCTTTTCCAGGGTTTGGGTCATCTCTGGTTTGGTGATAGCTGAAGCGTACTTTTCTAGGGTATCTACAACAGCATAAGCGGTATTCGTGGGTTTCATGGGATTGCCGTGAACATAAGCCCGGGCATAGAGTTTGCTTATTATGTCATGCCTGGTTGATTTAGTTCCCAAGCCCAGCTCATCCATTATCTTGATTAGCCTGCCCTGGCCATATCGTGCTGGTGGCTGAGTCTCTTTTGCCATCACCTCTGTTTCCAGAACCGCCAGATGTTCTCCCACCTTCAGCTGGGGAAGTATGTTCTCCTCGGATTTGCTATAAGGGTAATAAGTCCGCCATCCTGGCTTAATCAGCCTGGCTCCATTAGCCCGAAAAGGCTCTTTTCCGATGTCCATCTTGAGGCTGGAGATTTGCCATTCGCATTGCTCTGCTAGGGTGGCGAAGAACCGACGAACAACTAATTCGTAAATATTCCATTGCTCCTCTTTAAGCTCTTCTTTATTGGCCAAGGAAGTAGGATAAATTGGGGGATGGTCCGTGGTGGCCCTCTTGCCACGAGTGGGTGCCATCTTTCCCTTGAGCAGCTCTTTGGCTTCCCGAGCAAAAACTCCCTTGGCAAACAAAGACATCAAGGCTTTTAGGTTAAGGGATGGTGGGTAAACGGTGTTATCGGTTCTGGGGTAAGAAATGAAGCCGTTTATATAGAGCCATTCCGCTATTCTCATGGCATTGGCAGCAGAAAAGCCGATCCCGCTGGCGGCACTGATAAAAGTGGTAGTATCAAAAGGAGTTGGTGGCTTGTCATATCTAGACTTCTCTTCCGTGGACCTAACGATGCCTTCAGGCCCCAGATTAACCATTATCTGATCGACTTCAGCATGGTCCCAGATCTTTCCTTTGGCATGCTGCACCCGAAGGCTCTTCTCCAGGTCCGCGTATATCTCCCAGTACGGCTTAGGCAAAAAAGCCTCTATCTCCTTCTCTCGGTCTACTATCAGTGCCAGAGTAGGCGATTGGACTCTGCCAACTGACAAAAACTCTTTGCCCAGCCTCCCGGCCGTCTTGGAGATGAATCTGGTAAGCACTGCTCCCCAAACCAAATCTATTATCTGCCTGGCCTCTCCTGATGCGGCGAGATCGAAGTCCATGCTTCCCGGCTTTTTAAAAACGCTTTGAATCTCTTCTTTTGTTATGGCGCTGTAACGAACTCTATCCACTGTGATCTTCGGATTTTTCAAAGCTATGATCTTTAAGGCCTCTGCTCCAATCAGCTCTCCTTCTCGATCGTAGTCGGTGGCAATTGTGATGCGGTCAGCTTCTTCCCCTAGCTTCTTTAAGGCGGAGATTATCTTCGGCTGGATAGGGGTAGTTACTATTTCAGCATGAATGAGGTCCCTGCAATCTACTTTTTGCCAGTTGTTGTAGTCGGATGGGAAGTCCACGCCCACTATATGGCCGCTAAGTCCCATCACTACTCTGTCGTCAAAGGAAAAGGTCTCCGTGCCGTGCACGCGGGCAGATTTCGGCTTGGAACCTGCTAGAATCGCAGCGATTCTCTTGGCAGCATCGTGCTTCTCTGCAATAATGAGATGCATTCACTCTGAGCCACCTCTCGCAGTGATATAAGTTTTTCGCAGATAATTGGCCTGAACGATCGCTTCCTATCGCAATATCGCTGGTCTATGGTTGCCAATTTCGGATCCTCCTTGATCTTTCCTCTGCCTATTGATTCTAAGCCGATAATGGCTTACTTAAATCTCTCCCTAAAATGCTCATCTTCGGTATCTGTAAGTATCACACGATATGTTGACCTGTTCTTGCTCGCTGATCAGCAAATAGATAATGAAGAATACAGAAAGACACTAAGAATATTGGGCGATCCTGGGACTATAGCCCGGGATCGGAATCGCATGTTTATGTCTTGACTACTATAGTCTTGTTTGTATCGTTAAACGGTATCGTGACATTAGTATTGTTAGCAGGCATAGTGACATTTGTCATATTGGAAGGCGCTGTAGCGTTGGTCTGGTTAGTGGAATTATTTAAGACAATCGCGCATTGCTTGATAGTCAATGTCTTATTGGAATCGTTCAACGGCATTGTGACATTAGTATTTTTCGCAGGCGCGGTGACATTGGTAATATTGGTTGCATTCAATGCGGTCTTATTAGTCTCATTTGTGGCATTTTGACTCTCCGCAAAGGCCACTCCCAATGAGACGAATATTAGAACGGAGAAAAGCACCATTCCATACTTGATCGGACTCTTCATATTAACATCCCATTTAGATTATTCCGTGGCCGTTTTGCCCAAGCTAAATTTAAGCTTTTCTCTAGGAAAAGCGCAATATAGATCATATCATTCTTCAATGATTCCATTTCTTAATGATTTTAAGTGCGATTTTTTGCTAAATGCCTGAGATATTACGCAAGGCGGTTTGTCGTCATGTAGTTAAATGATGAACGCAATGGAGAAGCTAAATCTTCAATCAATTAAACAATTATGCAATCAGAAAAGCACGTAAGCACACTTCCGCCTGGAGACGTCTTTAGAGACTGGCTGGTTTACATATCGGGCGACCAGATTGTCAATAAAAAATGCAAAATCCGCGTTTTCAGGATCCGTCCGGCATCCCACACCGTCTGCAGATACGAATTCATAGGTGAAGGCTACTCAGTAGTGGCCAAATTTTATGCCGAGCCCATTGGTTGGAAAAGGAATTACAATCCGGCAAAAGCTACGGAACGGGAATTCCAAATGCTTAAGAAGGTAGAGAGGATAATAGATGTCCCACGGCCCATTGCTTATAGAGCAGACTTCTCTTGCGTGCTAGTTACCGAGCATATCTCCGGCCAGCCCTTGTATAAATTTATGAAAACGGAGAATGGCCTTTACGACCGGCTTACGGCAGTGGCACAAATGCTAAGAAGGCTTCATGATAACACCAAGACGAGTTACCATAAGCAAGACGAGTTCGCTCATTTTCACAAGGTTTTAAATCAGCTCAGGCTAGATAGGAGCGTCCGTCTGATGTATGACCGACTGCTGGGAGATTGGTGGTATAGCAGCATCCTGGACCTGCCTTATGGATGCAGGATTCACAATGATGCCAATCCGGAAAACTACGTCTTCCAAGGGGATAAGGTCTATGCCTTAGACTTTGAGAGCTCTTGGGATCACGCCAATTTTGTACATGATCTGGGAGTAATCGCTGCAGAGCTGAAGCATTACTTCGAGTTTCATAAGAATGACAGCCAGCAGGCGGAGCCCTATATTGGACACTTTTTGTGGCATTACAGCAGGGGGGAGGAAGAGTTTCGGAGAATAACTCGCGCTCTGCCATTTTTCATGGCCTTGGGATTGCTCCGAATGGTCCGGCTAGGTGTGGCACCCCATCATAGCTCTTATCTCTTCAGGGAAGCCATCGCTTGTCTTAGGGCTAGGTAGCGGTTTTCTTGCAGAAGACCATTATTATCATAAAGCGATATAGCCTTTCCAAGGCAGCACACTTTTGATGACCTTCGTTTAAGATTACATTCTCTCCGCGAGGATTAGCCCTTTATCATTTTCTCTTCATGGTCAAAATGTGATCAAGGGCAAGGAAGCATATCTCAAGAAGCTTACCTCTAATGTGAATATGCGGTCGGTGGAGGTGGGAAAAGAGCTCTATGGAAGTACCCCGCCCTCCGTCTTTATAGGAAGCTGGAACTATCCCAAAGTATATGCTGGCCCGATGATTGCGCCGCTGCACGGGGATACAGCAATCATGGACGCCCCTGAGTGCTGGATTCCAGCCCAGAAAACCCAGGAAGAGATTGTGCATTATCGTCTAGGGCTGGTGAGAGGTAAGCAGCTCGCGAAAATAACCGACCTTAAAAACAGATTTGTGGGAAAGCTCCAGGATATCTCTCTTGCCTCTAGTTCTATAGATAGCGAGGCCGAGTTTGATCGAACTCCCCGTGGTCAATCATTCAGCGATGAGCATATGCCATTTGGGCCTAGCGCATTGATCGAGAAGTTTGATATCAGCAACGTGAAATGGGACCACGAATTAGAGAAAGTGTATTACGATGGCGACTTGTTGGCAGCTGATGCGCTGACAAATCTCCATAAGAAGGGAGTCCACTTTTCCAGCATCCAGAAGGCTTTTTCGGTGGGAACCATGGGCAGAGAGAGGAGCAGAAAGCTTGTCCCCACCAGGTGGTCGATCACAGCTTGTGACAGCGCTATTGGAAAGAGCTTGCTGCAGGATGTAAGACAATATGATATGATTGATTGTTATAGAGTTCAGGAATTCTCCAGCCTCAACAACTATTACTCAATTTTGCTGCTTCCGACGGCTTGGCAGTATGAATGGATGGAGGCATTCTTGCATATCCTTGGAAAAGAAGAGCTTGTATTTTCCGATTTCGAGCATAACGCTGGAAAGAAGAGCTATTCAACTGTTGGCGGCTGCTACTATAGCTGCAAGATGGCTGTTTTGGAAGGGCTGGCCAGGGAGCAAAAACAAGCTGGAGCAATCGTATTTAGAGAAGCATATCCCGGCTATATTCCCATGGGCGTGTTCAATGTACGGGAGAACGTGAGGAATGCCATGCAGCAGACTCCCAAAGAATTCGCGGATATGAAGGGCGCCCTTTCATACATCTCGACAAAATTATGGCTTCCTCTGACCAAATTCGTGAAAGAGAGCACCCTTTTAAATGAGATTCGTAAATCCAGGCAGACCACTCTGAACAGCTTCTCTGTATCCAATTAGAAATCACTGAATTTGAGCTGGTTGAGAACTAAGCTGATAGCATCAAACCTTAATGCTCTGCAACTTGAGACGAAAGTCAAGTTCTTTTCTATAGCTATTCAATCCATCATTGGTGCTCTAGTTTCAAAGAGAAACAATCGAATGTCAGATCGGCATCCTTTGGATCAATCCAGGCAATCCCCTTACCCTCGACCTCCATCTTCGACATAAGCTCGTCCCAGGCATAAGCATTGAGACCTTTTTTACTCAGAAGCTGGGCGAGGGCCAGATTCCTGCTGTGATAGAACTCTTTTACGCCCTGCCTATAGGTCAGGCCCTTAATGCATATCTTCACATCTTTCAAGGGTTTATCTATTTTCAAAGCCTCTAGGACGATCTTCTCAGCCCACCACTCGATCATTCCGTCATTGATCTCCCGTGCCGTCCTCAGCAGTCGTATGTGGTCGAATTTCTCCTCTTTTTCCATCGCCTTGATCAGGAACCAGGGGTAGACCGGAATGCAGTGCCCCCCTACGCCTGTGGAGGGCAGATGGATATGGCAGAACTGGTGGTTGGCATAAGACCGGGCTTCGTAGAACTCAACCCCCAACTCCCCTGCAATATTGAAAAGCTCATTGGCCAGGGCGATATTCACGTCCCTGTAGCACCCTTCCATCACTTTTATGAGCTCTGCAGTTTTAGCTGTGGAGACCCGTGACAAGTTGGAGATGAACTTTTTATAAACGCCGTAGGCAGCCAGGCCGCTTTCCTCATCCACGCCGCCAATGACCTTGGGAAATTCTCTGAGCCTGGAGATGCTGTATCCGGTCATTATCCTCTCCGGCGAGTAGGCTAGATAGAAGTCGCCAACTTTCAGCGCGCTTTCCTCTTCCAGCCGAGCCCTGGCCAGATGGTCGGTGGTCCCAGGTGGGACAGTAGTCTCCAGTACTACTAGGTCTTTTGGCTTGAGAATCTGGCCCACGCTTCGGAGGGCATTCTCTAGAATACAAAAATCAGGATTGAAGCTGGAATCCACAAATACCGGCACGATAACAATGAATACGTTACAGTCTTTGGCGTCATTGTAATTGGCAATTGCAATTAGGTTTTTTCCCCCGTGGAGATTGATCAGCTCGTCCAGCCCAGCTTCCTGAGGGATGGGATTAACACCTTCATTTATCTGCCGGCATCTCTCTCGGTTTATATCAATTCCCATGACTCTAAAATCTTGATCTGCTATGACCGCTGCCAGAGGCAATCCGGCATTCCCAAGGCCAACCACTGCTATTTTGACGTCCACTTCTTCTCCACTCCAATGGACTTTTTGCAGCTAGAGCATTTGAAAAAGATCTCTTTTGGATTTTCTTCAGCGACATCCAAAAGTCGCTTGCCGCATTCACACACCCACCCTACAATCTCCGCTGCATGTCCCAAAACCAAGGCATTTGGGGGGACGTCCTTTGAGACGACGCTGCCGGCGCCGATCATGGCGTACTCGCCTATAGTAATGCCGCAGACGATGGTCGAGTTGGCGCCAATGCTGGCTCCTCTGCACACGCGGGTGGGGACAACGTGTTCGGCATCCCAAGAAAAAGACCTAGGGTAAAGGTCATTGGTAAAGGTCACCGCAGGGCCTACAAATACATCGTCTTCGAGCTTTACACCCCTGTAAACAGAGACGAAGTTTTCGATCTTTACATTATTTCCGATCTCCGCCGCGGTGTCTATGTACACGCTCTTTCCAAGGTTGCAGTTGCGGCCGATTCGGGACCCTTCCCGGATATGGGCAAAATGCCAGATCCGGGTCCCATCTCCGATCTCCTTGCTCTCTACCACTGCAGTGGGATGTGCGTAGTAGCTCATTTTATACCTCGGCCAATCAACTGGCAAACCTTCAGGTTTTCGAGAGCATCTTTTGGAGTGACTGCGAATTGTCTTCCCTGCTTTATGCAATCCACAAATGCCTTCAGCTCGACCTTCAAGGGCTCTACTTTGTTAACCAGAACTTTCTCTATTATATTCTCCTGAGTATATCTTTCGTTCTCCAGTCTGTATTTTCCTGGTTTTCGGTAGATATAAACCTCCTGAGTCATGAAGTCGCCCTCGGCGGTGAACTCTTCTTCTTCCAGATACATAGTCCTAAACTTCTTAGAGGACATCCGGCTGGCAGAAAGGGCCACTACGCAATTCTCAAAGACCACCATGGCATGGCATGAGTTTTTGGTCCCGGCGCTGTAGATCTTGTAGTCTTTGTTTGGGAATAATACGTTGAAGACTATATCTATATCGTGGATCATCAGGTCTTCAATCACCGACGCGTCTGTGATGCGGGTCGAAGTGGGGTTATGCCTCTTGATCTCTACATAAGCCGGCTTATCGGCGATCTTCTTTATCTCATCGACAATGGGGTTGAATCGCTCGATGTGGCCTACACCCGCTATTAATTTTGTCGAAGCCAAGAGCTTCACAAGCTCTTCTCCTTCTTCAACCTTTAATGTCAACGGCTTTTCAATGAGGCAGTGAATTCCTTTTTCTATGGCCTGTTTGGCCACTTGAAAGTGATACTTGGTGGGCACGCAAATGCTCACCGCCTCAGAATCCTTGAGCAGCTCTTCAAGAGAGGGGCAGATATTGGCAAACTCCTTTACACGATTTGCATTCTCAGCCACCGGATCATAGACGTAAACATCTCCCACCCCCCTGAGCTCCGAATAGACGCGAACATGATTCCTGCCCATGGGCCCAACGCCTATCACTCCAATATCCATGTTCAAGCCTCGAAGCTGTTTACGACTTTGGAGATATATTTTAGATCATCTTGCTCTAAAGATGGATGCACAGGCAGGCTCAGCACTCTTTGAGAGACGTCCTCGGACACCGGACAGCTTTTGCCATCCAGGCCCAGCTGCCTATACAAAGGCTGGCGATAAACGGGCATAGGATAGTGAACTGCACTGCCAATCCCTTTTGAATCCAGGTATCTCATAAAACTCTCTCTTGAAGCCGGGAAGCTCTCTTCCACTCGGATCACATATTGATTGTATACGTGCTTGACCCTGGCATCCTTATATGGGGTAGCAATCCCCGTCCTCTGGATATTCTTATTGAGAAATTCGGCATTTTCAATCCTCTTCTGATTGTATTGATCCAGGCGTTTGAGCTGAACTTGGCCTATAGCTCCCTGGATATTGGTCATGCGATAGTTGTATCCCAGCATAACGTGATTGTATTTTCCAGAATCTCCGTGGTTTCTCATGAGCCGGAGCTTAGCTGCCAGCTGATCGTCGTTTGTGGTTATCATGCCGCCTTCTCCGGTAGTTATATTCTTAGTAGGATAGAAGGAGAAGCAGCCGAGTCCAAAGCTCCCCGCTCTTTGGCCTTTAAATTCGGCACCGTGAGCCTGGGCGCAATCCTCTATTAAGATAATGTTATGATCTTCGCATATCTGCTGCACAGCCTGTATATCGAATGGCTGGCCGTATAGATGCACTCCGATCACAGCCTTTGTGTTGGAGGTCACCTTGTTCTGGAGATCCTGTGGATCGATATTGAACGTTGCAGAATCTACATCGGCGAAGACTGGCCTGGCGCCTTGATACAGAATTGCGTTGGCTGTGGCAATGAAGGTGAATGCTGGCGAGATGACTTCATCGTCGGGCTGCAGATCCAGCGCTTTTAGCGCCAGATCTAAGGCGACGGTGCCATTGCTCACAGCTATGGAGTTCCGTACCCCCAGATAACGGGAAAAATCATCCTCAAATTTCTTGACCTCTATGCCTTGAGTCAACATGCCAGAATTGAGAACATCTACTACAGCCTTTGCCTCAGCGTCCCCGAGGACTGGCCTAGCTATTGGTATAAACTTCCTCATGATTGTCCTCCTGCCGGCATAGATACCAGCCCTCTCAACTCTGCCGCCGGAATAGACCGGTACCCTGATTCTATCACTGTCCCGGGATAGACAGTGGTATGAATTCCTGTCTTAACATCATCGCCCATTATTACCCCTAACTTCCGTCTGCCACTGTCCTCCCTTTTAGCCTTTACATACGACTTTATGCTGGATTTGTCATGCCGTAGGTTCGAGACTATAGTACCTGCTCCGAAATTACAGTTTGATCCAATAACTGAATCACCAATATAAGAAAGATGTCCTATCTTTGTGTTATCCATAATGGTGCAGTTCTTTACCTCAACAGCATTTCCTACCCGCACTTTGTTTCCAAGACAAGTAAAAGGCCTGATGAAGCAGTTCGGTCCGATTTCACAATCTTCCCCAATCATGACTGGCCCTATGACATAAGAGCCGGATCTGATAATTGTATTCTTTCCAACGCAAACTTTGCCCTTTAGTGTAGCGCCAATCTCTATTTCTCCAAGAACTGAGGGCTCGATATCAGGCATCATCTTTTCATTTGCAGCTAATATATCCCAGGGCCTGCCAATCTCTATCCAGTCTTTAAGCTCGACGATGCAGATATTTTGTCTGGATGCCAGGGCATTGAGACCGTCTGTAAGCTCATACTCGCCTCTGGGGGAAACAGGGGTCAGGCGAATGGCATCAAAGATCTCCTGGCCTAGGAGATAGATGCCGGCGTTAGCCAAATCCGATGGAGGAGTACTGCTCTTCTCCACAACAGACTGAAGGAGTCCATCGCTGACTGTGAAGACGCCATATCTCTGGGGATCTGGAACCCTAATCGCTGCTGCTGCCAAGCCTTTGGCATGAATAATCCTTTTCAGAGTTTCTACATCAGGCAGCACATCGCCATTGAGGACAACGAAACGCTCTTCGGACAGACTCTGCGCCGCCAGAAGGGCATGGCCTGTTCCCAGCTGTTGCTTTTGTATGGCATATTTGATGTGAATTCCCAGATTGGCGCCATCCCCGAAATACGACTTTATAAGATCTGCGCCATATCCTACCACAAAGATAAATTGATCCGCGCCAGCTTGCATGGCTCGCAGGACAATTTGTTCCAGCAAGGGCCGGCCACAGATAGGAAGCATGACCTTAGGACGCTTGCTGGTCAGAGGCCTCATCCTGCTGCCCTCTCCCGCGGCCAAAATTATCGCCTGCATAATGCCTAAGGGAGCATATGGAAATAAAAAGTCTTTCTAAAGCGAACAATGGAAAAGGCTTTAGAGTTATTTGCCCTTTCTACGTATATGTTGGATGAGTTTGAGAGGTATTGCAGCCTGCAGCGAGATCAGGGGGCTCTGGCTTCACTTCTAATTTACCTTAAGCGCAGGGGAGGCTGGGTTCAGCTCAATGGGATTTGGAAAGACCTAGGACCCTCTTCAGGAGGCCCTTTCTGGAATCAAACCACCCTGATAAACAAGCTGGATAAGCTAGAGAGGCTGGAGGTAGTATACCTGGAGAGAAGAATAATTCCTTCGCTCCGGTCGGAGTCGAAGAAGAAGACCAACACATTTTGTCGGCTCAATCCGGCCACCCCAATATTTCCCCATATATTCTCCATGCTCAAGATATCCAAGAAAGACCCTGATACTTACTCTTCCGAGATGGTGGCCAAGCCCTTGACTCATCTGATTAGCCTCACCACCAAATCAGAGCGGGGAGACCCTATGGTCGAGAGGGAGCTAGATGTGGCTCTGGAGCTAATTGGCGAAGTGTTCAATATTGGAGGAGAGGAGGCAAAGAAAATAATAAAGGAACGGATGGTCCGCCGGGGCATGATAAAAGATACCCGGATGGATAATTAGGCATTGGTTGTTAGCTTGGGCCTTACTATTAAACAATGCAATTGGTTGTGCATCGCTATTTGCTGCATCTCGCTATTGGACAAAAGACTAAATCCACCCCCTCTTCTTTTTGTAGATGCGCAACATTTCTTCCACGGTTTGAGGATTGACCTGGCCCAAAGTTGACACCGTTTCGTAAAACCTCTTGGGAATCCGAATCTTAGTAAGATCGAAGCCTTCTCTGATCTTGAATCTATACTTCTCGTCAAAGATCCTCTGGCCAAGTTCATCCAGCTCGTCCTTGGTCTTCTCGATGCCCACTGCTCCAAGGGCATCGATTATGTTCTCAGATGTATATACTCCCCGGGCAAATAGACAGCCTACCAGCGAGTTGAATACTCCCCGAGAGTTGTCCTCTTTGATTATCTCATCCACCATCTGCTCCGGAGATAGCTGCTTCTTGGCTGCCTTTTGGTCTATGCTGTAGCCAGCGTTGTCCAGGTGAGAATGTCGAACGCCCACAATCTGTCCGACAATAGAAGCTGGGCCGGTGTGATATCCGGAGACCTCGTTTCCTCCCAATGCCATGGCAAAGTCGGCGCCGCCGTATTTGGCCGAGGCATAGTCCACTCCTCTGGAAAGCGCAGCATAGAACTCATTGGGAGGCCTGACAATGTACTCCAAAGCCATCAGGTAGCTCTTTACATTATTCCATTGCAGAGGCACTCCGCTGGTCTCTTGAGGTGAGATTAAATCGCGCTCGTAGGCTTCAGTAGCCCAAGAAAGGACCACGCCGGCGGACATGACGTCCAGTCCGAGCCTCTCGCAGGCATCGATCAGCTGTAGTATGCCCTCTGCTGTCGATACGCCCAGATTCGATCCTAGCGAGTAAATGGGCTCATAGTCATAAGAGACCTTTCGCAGCTCAAACTCGTGATGCGGCGAGAAGGCGGACTTCAGAGATGCGATGTGTATGCAGCCGATAGGGCAGCCGGCGCAAGACATCCTGCGAAAGAGGTATTTGTCAGCGAACATTTCGCCGCTGATGTTCTCTGCCTCCGGGAAGCTTGAGCTCTGGAAGTTCTTGGTGGGAAGACCTTTCAGCCAATTGAGCACATTTATATTGACCGATGTACCGATGTCATGGTACTTCTCCATTACATCAGTCTGAACCGCGGTGCTGTACAGGCGGTTGTAGACCTCTCGGTACCTCTTATGATCGGAGATCTCCACATGTTCCGTCCCCGAGATCACCATCGCCTTGAGCTTTTTTGATCCGAATACGGCACCCAGACCCAACCTTCCCAGGTGCCTGTAGGTATCAACAACAACTCCGGCATAACGGACCAGATTTTCGCCTGCAGGACCTATGCGAATAATGCTGCGCCTGCCGCTGCCGGTTTCGCGCTCCCGTAGGATCACCCCTGACGTTTGAGCATCTACGCCCCAAATGGATGTAGCATCCTTAATCTTTACATTGGCATTGTCGATGGAGATATACGACGGCCTCTGAGCTGCACCTTTTATCACAATGGCCTCATGACCGGCGAATCTGGCAGCCAGGGACAGCCTTCCCCCGGCATAGGATTCGCCCAGCTCCCCGGTCAGCGGAGACTTGAAAGTGGCCACCATTTTAGTGGCCACCGGGAATATGCCGTTTAGGGGACCTATGGAAAAGATGATAGGAGCCTTAGGAGACAGGGGATCGATGCTGGCGGGGCACTCTTCCATCAAGAGTCGGATGCCTACTCCCGTTCCTCCCATCCACTGGTCGAAGAGGTCCACTCTCTCCTCTATCCAAGAGTCCTCTTTCTCCAGGTCGATGTAAAGGACTTTCCGAAGCATTAAGCGGGCACCTCCTCCAGCTTTAGGACGCCGTGCGGACAGAATGCCACGCAGGCTCCGCAGTGCATGCATTTTATGGGTTTTCCTTCTTTTCCCAGAGATATGGCTCCTATAAGGCAGGCCTCTTGACACTGGCCGCAGCCGGTGCACAGATCTTCATGAAATGCTACGCTTCCATCGGGCTTTCTCTCTAGGGCACCGGCCGGACAAGCTCTCACGCATGGTGGATCGTCGCATCCCCTGCAGACCACAACTCGGAAGTCGCCCTCTATGCCGCCTTGGGTCCGTATCTTGATTGCGCTGTCCTGCAAAGAGGCATTTCCTGTGTGGATTCGGCTGCAGGCGAACATGCAGCCCAGGCAGCCAATACATCTCTCTGGATGGGCTACCTTTAGCCTGCGCCTTTTCTTGTGCTTTTGAGGTGCCGACTTTTCTGCATCGCGCGATGTATCGGGATTGCTCACTATCCTAAAACGGCTCTCCAGCCGCCTCCTCAAGTTCTAGTGCTCAATTAAATTATGCCGCTCATACTACAAAAAAGGGATGCAAAGAAACATCGAAGGCTTTTTACCTACTCTGCATCAGCGAACCTGCTGGCCAGGTTCTTCATGACATGGGGAAGCGTGGTATATTCCATGTCTTCCATGGGCAGGCGGTGCGGCTCGAAGGGTCCATGCTCCCTCAAATAATCGGTGATATCCAGAGCCCTTCTTCTGGCATTGTCGAAAGCTGGATCCTTGAAGAGGTCCACTGGCCCCACGAAGTTGCCATAAGCCATCTGGAAACCAGCGGCAATTACTCGCGGCGGGCCGTCGAACCTGGTAGGATGGGCATCCTCGAATGCGCAGGGCATGAGTGGTCCGTTGTGGCTGCCTCTCATCCAACCGCTGACCAGGTGAGCTAGCGCGAAAGGCTCCAGGACTTCTCCTAAGGCGGGCAGCCCGGACTGAGATCTGACCAGGGCCACAGGGTCGTCCTTGCCCACGTAGGTTCCTGCTGTCTGGTAGAGCTTCTCCGTGCTGACTGCGGCCACGGGCTCCATCTCGGGCAGCTTGCCGCCTGCTTTGGGGTAAACCCGTTTGATTACGTACCTGCTCTTGGCTCCGATTAGAGCGAGCAGGTCATACATCTCCTCTGGGCAGTTCATGAACACTTTCTTGTGCTCCATTATGTCCCAGACTTCGAAGACGAAGCCGTGGTGACATGCGGGATCGATGACCAGTCCAGCGGTATTGAAAGGGTCGGCGAATATTTTGAATATGGGAAAGTTGAATGCTCCAGGCTCGGTCTTGTCCATCATGAAGGCCACCACGGGCTCGGCTATTCGTTCTGTAAACTCCATTTCTGCTACGCCTGGGCCTAATCCCCGGATGTTACCACTGAAGGCATCCGCGAGCAGGTCTTGACCGGCTCCGTAGAGCTTGAGCTTTTTGGCCTTTTCAGTTGCCTCCTCGAAGGTCTCCCAGGCCAGTCCGTGGATCTCTCCATCGTCGCAGCCTCTTTTATGGCTCATCAGCAGCTCTAGGTCGTCGCCGCAGGCAAGCACTCTAAAATCTATCAGAGCGCCGGACTTTTTGGCTTGTCCAAGCTTCGATTCCGCCGTCTCTATCAATGCGGGGTGGACTGAAGAGTGTCCTGGGTATCCCCCTACATCTGCTTTAATCAAGCTTAATGTTACTTTAGACATTTGAAATCCTCACAAAAATGGATTTCGTCCACATTATTCTCAGGTTTATATGGCCTTTTTCTCTCCAAATCCAGCTCAATGCGAAATCCAAAGTCCACACCACCTTTTATTTTCATATTCATTACCTTCCCGTTCCATGTCATAATCTAATATCCAATCAAAGCTCCAATATTTCGCTATCATAAACAATGTTGAAGGGATTGATGAGCTTTCTCCTAAAGCTATTTTTTTTCAAATCTATTGCTATTGTAGCAGTTTAACCTAATGCCACGTTCCTTCAATAGCATTGGCAACTTAATATTACTTCTCTTCATTAGGCCTATTTACCATTTATTGTGCCAAATAGTAACATAAAAGAGTTTAATATCATAGCCATAAAGAATCTTGCTGAATTTAGCATAAAGGCTTCAGGAGCGTTTGAATGGAACTGGTAGCGAAGTATCATGTGGAAACGAATCTGCCCATAAAGAATGCCGCTGCAGCCATCGCTGCAGAGCAATCCACGGGCACATGGACCGAAGTTAAGGGTGCAGACAACCCCCTGGCGGCTAGGGTTATCCGGGCCGAAGGCGATCTGGTGGAGATAGGATTTCCTGTCGAGCTATTCGAGCCCGGAAACATTCCTCAGTACTTATCCGTGATTGCCGGCAACCTGTTTGGCCTGGGAGCGCTAAAGAAAGTTCGCCTCCAAGATGTCGTCTTTCCGGAGAAGATGGTGCGCGTTCACCGTGGTCCTAAGGTTGGGATTGAAGATGCCCGAAAGATTTTGGGCATTTTTGACCGGCCTCTGGTGGGGACTATCGTCAAGCCCAAGGTGGGCCTGGACCCAGCGGGCACGGCTGAAGTGGCTGCAGCTGCGGTTCGGGGCGGCTTGGACTTGGTCAAAGATGATGAAACGCTGACAGACCAGAGTTTCTGCCCCATGGTGCCCAGATTGGAGGCGGTGATGAGCGCCTTGGACAAAGTGGAGACGGAAACTGGTAAGAAGGCTTTCTATGCCGTCAATGTGACCACCGGTGCCGACCAGATTTTGGAGCGGGCAGAGCAGGCCATAGACAACGGGGCCAACATGGTCATGGTAGACGTCTTGACCGCCGGATTCTCTGCTTTGGAGGCGTTATCCAGGAATCTGCGCCTGCCGGTGCATGTTCACAGGACCATGCATGGAGCCATGACCAGAGATAAAGGCCATGGAATATCCATGGTGGTCATATCCAAACTGGTCAGGCTGGCCGGCGGCACTAACCTGCATACGGGCAGCTATGTAGGCAAAATGGCCGGCGAGACAGAAGAAAATGACCTATGTAAAGAAGCCCTTAGAGGCGATTGGGTTGGCCTCAAGAGAGTATTTCCGGTCGCTTCAGGCGGCATCTACCCCGCCAAAGTCCATGCTAACTTAGACGGCTATGGCGTAGACTGCATAGTCCAGGCTGGTGGAGGAGTTCACGGCCATCCTGGGGGCACTGTTGCAGGAGCTAAGGCAATGGTCCAAGCAACCGAAGCCTGGATAAAGCATATTCCTTTATCCGAATATGCAAAAGACCACAAAGAATTAGAAGCGGCACTGAATTTTTGGGGATCGTGATGCAAAGGATCGATATTGTCTGGGTTGCCAGGATAAAACCGAAGAGTTTATATTGGTAGATGAGGATGGATTGCCACGTTTATCACGATCAGAGTGATGTAGCGCTGTTCGAAAAACAGGAAGAGGTGTAGAGAGGGATCATTTAGAGGGATCAGATGGCTAGAGACGATATCTTATCGAAAATCAAAGCGGCAGAGGCCGAAGCCAGGGCCAGTGTCCAGCGGGCCATGGATGAAAAGGAGAAGAAGATTGCCGATGCCACCACTGAAGCAGCGAACATCGTGAAGACCGCCGAAGTCAATACCCAGGAATACTTCGAAAAGAGCATTGCCACAGCAGACGCTGATGTCAAGGCCAAGAAGGAGTCAATCCTCGGCAGCGGTACAAAGAGTGTAAGCTCGATGAGCAACAGCGCCAGCGCTAATCTGGACAAGGCCGTTGAATATTTATTGAAGGAGTTTATGGGGTTATTGCATGCTTAGACCCGTTAAGATGAGTCGCGTAGTCGTAGCCGGGTCAAAGGACGTAATGGCACCTGTTGTCGAAAAGCTGCATGAGTTGCGTTTGCTACATATAGTCAACTATAATGGCAACATGCCTGAATTCGAGTTGGGCAAGCCCATCGGCAAGGCAAAAGAGCATTCTGAGGATCTCATCAAGCTCAGATCGATGGCCAGGTACTTAGATATCAAATCTAAGGCTCCTGAGGTAACCTACCCTGAGTCTCAAGTGGTCTCCCAGATGGATGACCTTCTGAACAACGTGGGTGCAGAGGTTAACAAAACATCGGAACGCATAATCGAAATCGAGACCGAGATCAAATCCAAGCAGGATCAGATCAAAGTTCTCAGGCCGCTTTCGGCTTTGCCGTTGCCTCTGGAAGCATATCACGGTTATGATTCGTTAGCTGTTTTTGTGGGATCCGTTGCCTCTGCAGTTGATGCTGATGTTGCCAAGGTCTCTTCAGTTAGTGAGGTATATTCTGCAAGCTCCAAGAAGGCCAATATATCTGCGGTATTTGTGCCAGCAGCCAAGGCAGGAGAGCTCTCTTCTGTTCTGGCTGAGCATGGATTTGCAGAGATGTCCGTTCCCAAAATGGAGGGGAGCGTAGATTCGGCAATTTCTTCCTTGGAGTCGGAAACAAAGGGGCTTGAAGGCGAAAAGGCTCCGCTCCGGCAGACGCTGAAGGACTTGAGAAAGCAGCATGAAGACATGATTCTGGCCGCGGACGAATATCTGTCGATCCAGACCCAGAAAACGGAAGCGCCACTACGTTTCGCAGAGACCGGCAACGCTTTTGTGATAGATGGCTGGTTGCCTACCGAACAGTTTGGCCCGCTCAAGAGCGGACTAGAGAGTGCTGCCAATGGGCGAATCGAGGTCCAAAAGCTCGAAGACACAGAAGCTGAACAGCTTGCCGAGCATGGCGAGGATATACCGACACAGATGAACAATCCAAAGATTGCCAAGCCCTACGAGCTGATCACACGTCTCTTCGCTATCCCGGAGTACAAGGAGTTTGATCCGACCCTGCTGATATTCGCATTCTTCCCGGTCATGTTTGGCATGATATTGGGAGATGTCGGATATGGCATAATGATACTTCTAGTCCTAATGCTATTAGAGAGGAAGTTCAGGACAGATGGATGGCGTCAATTGATCAATATCGTCAAGATCTCCAGCATATGGGCGATCATATTCGGTATTGTGTTTGGCGAGATCTTCGGGCCCTTAGGTCTATGGGGCCGGATGGTTGGGCACTTGTCTGAGCATGAGATTGAAGCTGCAAAGGCTGCCAATCTCTACTTCGGAGAAGGCGTCTATGGTGCGCTTGGGCGGCTTGGGCCTGCCGGCATATTCCCGATGGATAGACTGGCGACAAATGCTGTTTTGATGTTGATTGGCATTAGCATTTTCATTGGCGTCATCCACTGCAGCGTTGGTTCTATACTAGGGATCAAGACGGAACTCAACTATGGTGAGAAGAAGCATGCTTATTTTGAGAGACTCCCGGTGTTTCTCTTCCAGTTATTCTTCGCTTTGCTGCTTTTGGGGATGGTCATGGGTATGAACATGGCTTTGGTCGTTCCCAGCGCCATCGTAGTTGTGGTCTCCGTAGTGATGATGGTCATGGGTCCGGAAGGGCCAATGGGTTTGGCTCACGTGCCGTTCTATGTGAGCAATCTCATATCCTATCTGAGGCTTTTAGCCATTGGCTTGGCTTCGGTAGGTCTGGCATTTGCTGCCAACCAGCTGGCATTCCAAGTAATAATGCCAATGCTGAGTGGCGGTGCAGAGAGCCCCACTTTTGTGGCTATCATTGCCGGTACGGTAATATTGTTCGTAGTGCACTTCATCAATTTGCTGCTGGGAATGTTGTCTCCATTCATGCACCCTCTGAGGTTGCATTATGTGGAGATGTTCACTAAATTCTACAGTGCGCATGGTGGTGGAGTTGAATATATGCCCTTCGGCCATATCCGAAGGTTCTTGAAGGCTTAAAGTTAATAAAAATAGGAGGATTGAGGAAAATGGCAGTAACAGATGCTGGAGCATTGTACGGAATGTTGGCAATAGGTGCAGGTCTGGCCACTGGGCTGGCAGGCATTGGTGCAGGTATGGGTGAGCAAGGTATCGGAGCAGCAGTAGTCGGCGTAGTAGCCGAGGAGCCTGGATTCCTGGGCAAGGGTCTGTTCCTCATGCTTCTGCCTGAGACTCTGATCATCTTCGGACTTGCAGTTTCGTTGATTCTGATGTTCGCCTGGACACCATTCGCTGGCCTGCTCTAAATCAGACCAAACGGAAGGGTGAGAGGCAATGGCACTAGATGCAGTGTTAGAGGATATTCTGGCCACCAGCAAAGGCAAGGTCGCCCAGATCGGTTCTGAGGCTGATCAAGAGGTAGCCAGAATACTCCGTGATGCTAGGGACCGTGCCGCAGATGTAAAGTCCAAGAAAGAATCTGAGGTTGGACATGCCGTTGAGGCCATGGAGCGCCGGGAAATTTCCAGCGCTCACCTCGAAGTTAAAAGGTCTGAGCTATACGTGCAAAAGGAGCAGCTGGAACAGGCCAGAGCCAAGCTCTTCGAGGCCATCCAAAAGCTCCCCAAGGAGCAAAACGAGGCCCTTATCAAGAAAATGCTCGAACCTTACAACCTCAAGGATATGAAGGTCTTCTCGAATAAGCGGGACCAGGCCTTTGTATCCTCTCTCGCCCCGAACTTTGGCGGGACTATGGACATCATCGGCGGCGTTGTGGTCGAAAGCAAGGATGGCTCTCTTCGTTACGATTTAACCTTCGAAACTCTTGCGCGTGAGGTCTTCAGCAACCACATGAAAGAGGTTTCCAGGATCTTATTCGGGTGAGGACGATGCCGGTACTACGTTTGCCGAAGTTCGGACAACCGGTGAAGTACGCCTACATCACGGGAAGAGTGCGGGCAATGAAGACCAAGCTCATTCCTGCTGAGATGTATCCAAGGATGCAGTCCATGGACGAGTCCGAGATCGCCAGATATCTGGAAGAGACTCAATATAAGGACGAAATCGATGCTCTGTCTAAGGATTACTCCGGAACTGAGCTTATTGAACATGCCACTTTCGCCAATCTGGCAAAGACCTACAAGAAGCTTCTTGATGTATCTATAGATGAACCGCAGTTCCTAATTCTCGAGTATCTGCGGCGATGGGATATCTGGAACATCAAAACAATTCTGCGTGGCAAGTTCTACGGAGCCAGCGAGGCCGAGATCATGAAATATCTTGTGCCAGCAGGCGAGCTGAGCTTGGAGTTCTTGGACAACATGGCCAAGAAAAGCACAGTGCAGGAGGTAGTACAGGCCTTTGATGGCACAGATTACTCCAGCGCGCTTGCTCAGTACGATGGCGAGAATCTGGCATCGGTCGAGAATGCTCTGGATAAGCTGTATTACTTCCGGATGGAGCGCGCTGTAGGCGGCACCATGTCTGTGGGAGGTGGCTTGCTGCTGAAGTATGTCCGAAGGGAGATCGATATTAAAAACCTGATCACCCTGTTTAGGATGAACAAGGCAGGCATTGAGGCTAATATAATTCAAGAGAACCTCATTCCAGGCGGCAAGCTAGGGGATGAGCTAAGCCGCATGGCAGGCCAGCCTTTTGCCGAATTCCTAAGAGGCTTGGAGGGTTATCCCTTCTGGAGTTCGATCTCGGACATAGCAACGGCAGATATCGATGCTATCAGTCGAATTGAGGCTAGGCTTAGAGCGTATTTGATCCGATATGCTTGGGCTCTTTCGAACTATCATCCGCTATCTATCCTACCAGTTCTTGGATATATGGTGAGCAAGGACACTGAAGTGGCCAATATAAGGAAGATTGTCCGCGGAAAAGAGGCGGGCCTTCCTGCCGAGCTTATAGAAGAGCAAGTGGTGGTGGCCTAAATGGAGATCGCATTTGTCGGTCCGAGTGAGACCGTGCTTGGATTCAACTTGGCTGGGGTAAAGAAATCTCATACGGCCAATACCGAGGAGGAATTGGTTGCAAAGATTGGCGAGGTCATGGCCGATAAAAATGTGGGAATCCTTGTGCTGAAGCAATCGGACTATAATAGGCTTCCCAAGAGGCTTCAGGAGCAGCTCTCAGATTCCATCAAGCCTACAATTATTTCCATTGGAACCGAACAGAGCACAGAGATGAGAGAGAAGATTAAGAGGGCGATAGGTGTTGATTTATGGAAGTAGGGAAAATAAAGCGAGTCGCCGGACCACTAGTTCAGGCTACGGGCCTGAAAGCTTCCATGTACGACCTGGTTCTGGTCGGCGAGGAAGGGCTGATGAGTGAAGTCATCGGTATTTCCGGCAATAAACATATCATTCAGGTATACGAAGATACGGGCGGCGTGCGGCCCGGCGAGCCAGTCAAGGAGACTGGAGCTCCACTCGTAGCACAACTGGGTCCGGGCATTCTGACCCAAATTTACGACGGTATCCAAAGGCCACTACCCATGCTGGCGGCGTCATCCGGGGACTTCATCAGCAGAGGTCTATTCGTAGACGGCATCGACCACAAGAAGAAGTGGGATTTCAAGGCTGTAGTAAAGAAGGGCGATGTAGTCAAGCCCGGCCATCCCATCGGTGAGGTTCAGGAGCAACTGCTCATCAAGCATAGGATCATGGTTCCCCCCAACCTTAAGGGCGGCACCATCAAGGAGATCTATGATGGAAACTTTACCGTCGATGAAACCGTTGCGGTCTTTGAGGACGGAAGCAAGCTTACTATGATGCATAAGTGGCCAGTAAGACGAGCCCGACCTGTGACCAAAAAACTGGCACCCACCATTCCGCTGATGACTGGGCAGAGGGTTATAGACGGATTCTTCTCCCTGGCCAAGGGCGGAACGGCAGCCATTCCCGGCGGATTTGGTACCGGAAAGACGGTTATGCAGCAGACCCTGTCCAAGTGGGCAGAAGTCGACATTGTGGTTTATGTGGGATGCGGCGAGCGCGGCAATGAGATGGCCGACCTGCTGCATGAGTTCCCTGAACTGCAAGATCCAAAGACCGGCAGACCCCTCATGGAGCGGTCCATCGTCTACGCCAATACCTCAAACATGCCTGTGGCTGCTCGTGAGGCTTCTGTTTACACGGGAATGACCACGTCAGAGTATTACAGAGATATGGGCTACGACGTCCTGATGACCGCTGACTCCACCTCTAGGTGGGCAGAGGCCATGAGAGAGATGGGCTCGCGTCTGGAAGAGATGCCTGGTGAAGAAGGCTATCCCGCATACCTGGGTGCCAGACTTGCCGACTTCTATGAGCGTGCCGGACGTGCCGAGGTTCTCAACGGCGGCCAGGGTTCAGGCAGCATCGTAGGTGCTGTGTCCCCTGCAGGCGGAGACTTCACCGAGCCCGTTACTCAGAACACACTGAGAATGGTCAAGGTATTCTGGGCACTGGACTCTAAGCTGACACAGCGCAGGCATTTCCCGTCCATCAACTGGCTGGATTCCTACTCGCTGTATGACCTAGACCTCGAGCCCTGGTTTGTAGAGAACGTCAGCCCGGACTGGAACAAGAACAAGAGACGCGCCATGGCCATACTGCAGGAGAACGCCGAGCTGGAAGAGATCGTGATGCTCGTAGGATCCGATGCCCTGCCTGAGGATCAGCAGATCACACTGGAAGTGGCAAGGATGATCATTAACTTCTGGCTGGCACAGAGCGCTTTCCACCCTGTAGACACGCACTGTCCGTACAAGAAGCAGTTCGACCTCTTGGAAGCCATCCTGAAGTTCAGAGACAACGCCTTCGAGGCAGTCCAAAAGGGCATATCAGTGGCGCAGATCACATCCCTTCCATCCAAGGATGCTCTGGCCAAGGTAAGACTGGAAGCCGAGTATGAGCCCATCCTGGCAAAGGTTATGGCTCAAATGGACGCCGATTTTAAGGCGCTGAAGTGAGGAGGGTTCAAAATGACCAAGGAATACAAAACTATTACTGAGATCTCCGGACCACTCATCTTCGTGGAGAAGACCGAGCCAGTGGGCTACATGGAGCTCGTCGAGATCAGAACTGGCGGAGATCTGAAGAGGGGACAGGTGCTGGATTCCTCCGATGATATCGTGGTTGTTCAGATATTCGAGGGAACCGGCGGTCTGTCCAAGGATAGCGCTGTCAGGTTCACCGGAGACGTCATCAAGATGCCCCTCTCACCGGCCATCGTGGGACGTGTTCTGTCCGGATCCGGAAAGCCCAGAGACGGCGGCCCGGAAATCGTCCCCGATGTAACTAGGGATATCGCAGGAGCGGCTATTAACCCAGCTTCCCGTGATAAGCCGCGCGCTTTCATCCAGACCGGCATTTCCACCATCGACGGCACCAACACCCTGGTGCGCGGCCAGAAGCTGCCTATTTTCTCGGGCGCAGGTCTGCCCCACAACGACGTTGCTCTGCAGATCGCGAGACAAGCCAAGGCGTTGGGAGAAGCCGAGGCCTTCGCAGTTATCTTCTGCGCCATGGGCATCACCAACGAAGAGGCTCAGCACTTCCTGGCTGACTTCGAGAGGACGGGAGCCCTGGAGAGAGCAGTCGTGTTCCTGAACCTGGCCGACGACCCGGCTGTAGAGAGGATTCTGACACCCAGGCTGGGCCTGACCACTGCGGAGTATCTAGCCTTCGATCTGGACATGCACGTGCTAATCATCTACACGGACATGACCAACTATTGCGAATCGCTCCGGCAGATGGGTGCTGCTCGTGAAGAGGTGCCTGGACGACGCGGCTATCCGGGATACATGTACACCGACCTGGCCTGCCAGTATGAGAGAGCAGGCATTATCAAGGGCAAGAAGGGCTCTATCACCCAGTTCCCCATCCTGACCATGCCAGGCGACGACATCACCCATCCCATTCCGGATCTTTCTGGGTACATCACCGAGGGCCAGATGATTGTTTCCCGTGATCTGCACAGGAAGGGCATTTATCCGCCCATTGATATCCGACCCAGTCTGAGCCGCCTGATGAACTCTGGAATCGGCAAGGGCCATACCCGCGAGGATCACAGAGCAGTATCGGATCAGCTCTATGCCTACTATGCAGAGGGCTGTGATCTCAGAGGCCTGGCGGCCATCGTGGGCAAAGAGGCTCTATCTGAGCGCGACAAGATGGTCCTGGAGTTTGCCGATAGGTTCGAGAAGCGGTTCGTTAACCAGGGCAGGGACGAGGACAGGTCCATCTTCGAGACCCTCCAGATCGGATGGGATCTCCTGGCGGATCTGCCGGAAGCCATGCTCACCAGGGTTGACGACAAGTACATCAAGGCCTACCACCCCAAGTACGCAGGAACAGCAAAGGCTGCAGAAGCTCCGAAGAAGTGAGATCATGGCTGTAATTCGAGGAACAAAACCGACCAGGTCAGTGCTGATCGCTCTCAAGAGACGAATGAAGGTCGCAAAAACTGGTCACTCGCTCCTCAAAATGAAGCGTGACGGCCTCATGATTGAGTTCTTCGAGGTGCTAAGCAAGGCCAAGACGGTCAGGAAAGAGTTGGTTGAAGCTATGCTCGTAGCCGAGCAGAGACTTCAAATGGCCATGGCCATCGAGGGAACAGTTGCCATCGGAAGCGTGGCCTATTCTCTGCAGAAAGAGCCCTCCATCCAGCTCGAATCCAGAAACATCATGGGCGTTGTGGTGCCCAAAATTGCCGCCGATTCAGTGCAGAAGAAGATGTACGAGCGCGGCTACGGCATCATAGGAACCAGCGCGGCCATCGATGAGGCTGCCGATGCCTATGAGAAGTTGCTTGACAAGGTCATCCTGGCTGCAGAGGTGGAGACTGCGCTGATTCGGTTGGTCGAGGATATCGACAGCACTAAGAGGCGCGTCAATGCTCTGGAGTTCAAGGTAATTCCCGAAATCAAGGACACCATTAAGTTCATCGCCATGGCCTTGGAGGAGATGGAAAGGGACAATGTGGTCAAGCTAAAGATGCTGAAGGGCAAGTCCGAGAGGAAAGCTGCAGCAGAAGAGGCCAAGAAGGAAGCGCTGAAAGCGGGTGAAGCAGCCGCTAAGGCTTCTGCTTAACCTGAAAAATGTCGAACTGGTTCGAGAGGAAAGCCACGGATTGGTTTGGAACTCCCGAGAAGAAGGCGAGATTGTTGCAGTGGTTGGTGTACATCACCAACCTCTACATCATCCTCGGAATCTTCATTCTTATTTATATTCTGTATGGCCAATATATCAACGAGTTCTGGCGCGAGCTGACTCGGTGAGATGTTTTATTTACTCTACTCTCTAATACAATTACGCCTTTTTTCAGCCCAAAGATATTTTATACTTTAAGATGGAAATGGCCAATAGGACATGAAAAATAATGCATCTGTAAGCTTGGCAATTATTATCCTCCTGCTGATCGGATTTGCACAAGGAGCTTCCTGGAATGTAAGCAAAAACGAAACTGAGAACAAGAGCATTCAGGCAGTGATTGAAAGAGCAGGTCCCGGAGATACAATTTTTATTGAGGCTGGAACCTATAATGAAACCCTGAATATAACCAAGCCATTGACTTTGAAGGGAACTAATATGTCTGTGGTCGATGGCATGGGCAATGGAAGTGTAATTGTACTTTTTGCAGATGGAGTTGTGCTTGATGGATTTGTATTGACAAACTCAAGCAGATCAACTGGAAAATCAGAAGGAATAAAAGCCCTATCTGGTAATAATATTATTAAAAACATTACTATAAAAAAATGTGGTTATGGGATATCTCTCATCAATTCCAGCAATAATACAGTAGAAGACAATAGCATCAGCAATAGAGATGGAGACGCAATATACCTCATAACAAGTTTCGGCAACAAAATCATAGGAAATAATGCCAGCAATAATTACTATGGCATAAGCCTCAGGTCATCTGGAAATAATACTATAAGAAATAATACAGCAAGCAATAATAAAAAATGCGGCATCTACCTCAGCGACTCCAGCAGCAATGATCTGGCTGAGAATAACGTCAATCGCAATAATCACGGCATTTTCCTTGAGGAGGCCTACAATAATTCGCTCGAAGGCAACAATGCAAGCTATAACCGTGAATATGGCGTTCTCCTCGAGGACTCCGTCAACAACACCATGAAGAAGAACATGATGTTGGCAAACCGCTTCAACTTCGAATCGAGAGGCAAAAATGACATTGATACAAGCAATCTGGTTGACGGAAAGGCAGTTTATTACCTGGAAGAAGCCTTTAACATCATTATTGAATCCCCTTCAGAAATGGCGGGCACTATTTATTGCTTGAATTGCAGCAATATTACAATAAGGAATCAGAATTTAACAAATAACGGCTATGGAATTTATTTTTATAATACATCAAATTCAACAGTGGAGATTAACACATTCATTAACAACAAAAAAGGATTTATATTGCAGAAATCTCTGGGGAATACCGTCGCGGAAAATAATATCAGCTACAACAGCTTCGATGGCATCCAGATTCTGGAATCCAGAAAAAATATTATTAGTAGCAATAATTTCAGCTTTAACTCAGGAAATGGTGCATATTTTGATAATTCCAAAAATAATGCCTTATTTATGAACGTCGTTTCTAACAACATGAAGAATGGCATAAGCATGACTAGTTCTATAAATATTACAGTTCAGAACAATACCGCCGATAGCAACAAGGCCAACGGAATCAAGATCTCAAAAAGCAATAGCAACGAGATCATAATCAATAAGGTCATTAACAATAAAGACATGGGCATAAGCATTAGCGATTCCAGCAATAATTCTATCAAAGGAAATGAAGTCAGCTTCAATAAAAATTATGGCATCAACCTCATGAAAAGTCAGAAAAATAGACTCGCAGATAATATCGCTATAGATAACAAAGAAGGAATTTATATATACGATTCTGAGGATGATATCTTTGCGGGCAATAACGCGAGCTGCAACAATGAGACTGGCTTTGATCTTTATAATAGCAGCAATAGCACTTTTAGGAAAAATAGCGCCAATAAAAACGCAAAGATCGGATTCTTGCTCAAAAAATCCAAGAACACTGCAGTTTTTTCTAACGAAGCAAAAAATAACACAATTGGAATTGTTATTTATAAACTATCCAATTGCACAATTGGTAGCAACAATGTCAGTAGCAACACAGCAAATGGCATCGCCCTTGAGGATAGTGATAATGATAATATTGATGACAATAATATTATAAATAACGTTGGGGGTGCTATTACCATCATTAACTCAAATAATAATTCACTTGGACGCAACATTTTATTAAAAAATTTATTCGGTATAGGTCTTAAAAATTCTTTTGATAATAAAATTTTTAACAATAATAGTGTCATCGACAATAAAATTGGAGTTTATTTGCTGCAATCGAACCGCACAAAAATCATGGAAAATTATTTTCTCAATAATAAAGTTGCCATTGCCCTGAATCTTTCCTATAATAATACAATAGATAATGAGACAATTAGAGATAACAATACAGAATTAATTTCCGAAATAAATGCGAATCAATATCTCAAACGTTATGAAAAATTGGCTGGGCAATTTTCAAACTTAGGTGGCGAGATATCTAGACCGTCCTCTCAGCCAACAAGAACCTCTACTGCAACCTCGCGCGGAGGCAGCTCAGGTGCTGACGAGGCAGATTCATTCCGCCCAAGCCTAACTGCTTTCGAGGAGGCCATCGAATCAGCTCAGAGGAATTTGGCAGAGGGAGAAATTGCCTATTCGAATATCACTCAAATGGAGGCCAACAAGACATATGAGTTTGAGGCACGAATAGCTATCAATGAGTCCCTCGCTAATCTAACAGGCGGATTTATCCCTGGTCCAGTGAATGTTCAAGGATTCAAGGTAAGCAAAACCATGAAAGTCACCTTGACAGGGGACGAATTTCAAATCCTGCCTAGAAGCGAGGAGGTCCAGATAATACCTGAGTTTATACCAGGGCATCAGTTCGGCCAATGGTATTGGAATGTCAAGCCACTGAAGGGAGGGGTTCATACCCTAACCCTTACAGCCTGCGCTGTTATAACAGTCCCCAACTGGCCTGAGAAATCGATGTGTCTAGAAACGATACGGGTACCTATCAATGTTACAGTCAAGATCCATGAGCCGCCACTGCCACCTTCCCAGACAGAGTGGTTCATGAGCTTGATCAATAGCATGGCTGCAAAAATTGCCGGCTTAATTGCTTTTCTGATCGCTCTGGTTACGCTGCTTGAGAAAATCAAGCCATGGATAAAAAGAGAAAAGCCAAAGAATTAGATCAGATGGCAGCAAATCCATATTAGCATACAATATTGAATGAATCGATATTTTACAGATGTGATAAAAATAAAATATCGAAAAATATTTATCCTGGATCAGA
>JADDYB010000032.1_pt1 | contig 37732 bp, 37 predicted proteins | sample 8641941 | NCBI WGS metagenome assembly JADDYB01 (sample SAMN16275377, study PRJNA637457) | freshwater sediment metagenome | isolation source: Lake Kineret sediment | place: Israel: Lake Kineret | collected 2013
TGCTTCATAAGACTCAGGGGAAAAACCTTAAATAGGGGACATCTCAAAAAGAACTATACACTGTACGGGCCCGTGGCTTAGGTTGGTTAGAGCGTCCGGCTGATAACCGGGAGGCCTCGAGTTCAAATCTCGACGGGCCCATCACATCTAGTAACGGTGAGGAGAAAGAACATGTTTGAAGTCAAGACATTTTCAGCCCTGATTGTCATTTTCAGCGTAACCATACTGTACGCTTTCGCCTACATTGAGATACTCTTCATTGTCTATAAGATATTTTACAAAGAGAAGCACACTCTCTCCACAGAATTCATGTATGCACTCTTTGGTATTCCCCTGCTGCTCTTCTTTACATCCTATTTTGCCCGGACATCTACTCCCTCCAACCTGCAATTCGATCTGTTTTTTATCTCTTTAGGTCTCTTTTTCACCAGTGTTGTCCTCTTTGCACTGGGACTCATCGTGAGAGGGATATGGGAACAAAAAATTCGAGAAATGAACATTAAATTACTATCACGGTACTCCTTGTGGATCATACAGGCAATCTATCTCATAGCAGTAGTTGTATGTTTTCTGCTGGCCCTTGTGTCCCTCATTGAGTACATTGAAGTAGTCCTCTAACCTGCTGCGCCTGTACTAGTATTCGGCAAAGTTACCCCATTTTCTCTTTATGGGCGTGATCCTTCTGATGGAGGCTCCTGGTATTTCGAGATTCGGTCTTTCTTTACAGCGATAGAACGCCACTAATGTGCCATCAAATTGACCTACAAAGAGTATCCCTTCCACTTTTTTGAGATTGTTAATAACTGATTCCATGTTCTTCTCCGTTATGAAATCGAGGGCATACCTTTCAGGTTCCACTTCCATCAGGTACAGCGTATATCCTATTTTCTCATGATTTATAGAGAGGGTGAACCGCTCCACGTACTCCTCCATTTTCTTCAATCGGAAGTGAATAGTAGTATCTGGAATACCAGTTTTCTTTGAAATTGTAATAACAGGTGTCCGAGAATCTTTCTTCAGAATCTCAATGATGCGCTTGTCCTTCTCTTTCATGGGAGAGGATACCCCTGTAAGTATTTAAGGTTTTCGCAACCCGAAGGCCGATATTCGTAATATTCGCAATCATAGATGTTCTATTTGCATTATTTACAATAGTTATTGCAGTATCCACAAAAGAGGACCGAAACCTTTATAAGTATGGAGAGAAGATGGAGTGTAAAAACTCAAGAGGAGGTCGACAAAATGAATGTCTTAACATGGCTCAAGAAAAAGAAAGGAGTCTCCCCTGTTATCGCTGTCGTACTGATGATCGCTGTGGCCGTGGCTATTGCTGTTATTGTGTATGCATGGGCCACCGGGTTCACCACCCAGAAGACTGGTGCTGAATCATCAGAAGCTGAGCAGCTCATCCTGGAAAGTCAGGAGGTCAGCCTGGGTATACTGACTGTGTACATTCGCAACGCCACAAGTACTGACGCTGTGATAACGACCGAGTACCAGAAAGGTGTTCTAATCACCAGTACGTTGAATGCAACAGTCCCAGGTAAGAGTGTTGTTTCCATCACTCTAACTGGTACCGGCTACTCAGCTGGTGATGAAGTCATGCTCGTGACACAGCAGGGAACTCAGATCAAATTCAAAGTGAAGTAAACCCTTCCTTTTTTATCTTTTTCTCTCCTTTTTAATTTTTGGCAAAATTTAAACGTAGGTTATACTGAAGTTCTCCGTTTCTGCAAAAATTATGAGGTATACTCTTGTCCTTCCCCCCGCATAGACGTCCATGAAGACACGGTTCTCCTCAAGATATGCAAAGGGAGAAAAAGGTTCATCCTCAGAAAAGGTCAGTGCTTCTCTGTTGGCGAGGTACACGTATGATACACCTCTCTCCTGCAGTGCTTTCAAGACCTGTGGAAAAGCCAGTGTTTCCACATCAACATAGAAGGGGTAGACCCGCTCTTCTGCAGCCGACTTCACTGAGACATTAATCACCTCTCTCTGAGAAATGACAGTCACATACACGGGATACAGCAGAACAGCATGGTAAAAGCTTGTGTCTTCCAGAGTATTATCCTGAATCCAGCCGAGTGTGTGCAGGTTTTCCTGCTCAAGGCGTGGGTCAAAGGTTAAAGCAGGTACATATCTATTCGAAAAGACTGCGGTCTGAATACTCACACACAAAAGAAAGATGACGAGGAAGTATTTTTTCTGTTTTATCTCCTCCAGAAAAAGGGCAGACACTATGCAGAGAGGTATTACAGTCTCCAGGAGAAACCTGTGTCCCCACACTGAGAGAGAAAGGATCAACAAAAGGAATAGCCAGATAGAAGCTATCAAAAAAAAGAATTGAACATTTTTCTTCATTTTTTTTACTGTTAGAACACTTCCTGCAGCCAGAAGAGGGAGAATCCCAAAATCCTCAAAGAGGCGTTGTGCGAGGCTTTCAGAGTGGGTAGTCCAGCCAGGAGCGTAAAGTAGATGATGACCAGCAAGAAGCCGAGGGAAAACTGTCAGACTCCATGGCAAAGAAATGAGAACAGCTGTCAGGGCAAAAGCTAGAATGTACCTTGTTCTTACGGGACTGTGCCAGAAATAAAGTGCAGTAATGTAAGAAATCACTATGATAATGCCTGTAACTGCTGCAATACCGTTGGTGAGTACGAGCATTCCAGTGATAACACCGCAGGCGAGACTAATTCTTAAGGTGAGTCCATTTCTCACCAAGAGTGAGAGCATCAAAAGATAGAGGAACATCCCCAAGATATTGGGGTAGAGGCCTACAAGCTCGTAGATGAGCAGTACGGGAGAGAGACACAAAAGGAAGAGTCCAAAGTAAGCTGCATCTGAAGAAAACCTTCTCAAAACTAGGAAAAAGAGGATCACATTCCCTAAGAGTAATCCTAGAGAGAGAATGAATCCAGCCCTATACAAGGGAATTCCGCAAATGGTGACAGCACCAGTCAATACGTGAAAGAAAAGAGGATAGTTCACGGGTGTTCCATCAGACCAGTGGATCGCAAGCGTTTTTTGTTCTAGAATGTAGTGGGTGAGGAGAGCATGATGGGGAGGGTCACTCCCTGGTGGAATGATCGGATATGCATACCCCAAGAGAGCAAGGAGGAGGGAAAAGAAGAGCACAAACAGAAGAGGAAATACGGCCGAGGGTTTGAGACTCATGGTTTACCTATTCTCCAAGCTATATAAATCTTAGGAAGAGAGAGGAGAGAAGTAGAATTGTCGTAAGACTGGCAGCAATTATTGGAGGAGTCGTTTGGAAACATTTAAATGAACCCACAACACAGAGGTTACATGCTCAAGCAGGTGACTATCCTTCTGCTGCTGTTGACAGGATCTACTGTGGCCACTCTCTTTTTCCTCTTTGGGGTCACCGTTCAGGTGGACCTACCGGTAAAATGGGTGCTGTATTTCCCCTTTTATGGAATCCTTTACCTCTCTTCTTCTGTATGGCAGTTGATGGGAATTCGCACGAACTATGCCATTCTCTTCCTGGCAGGAGTGGTGTTCTCTGCACTATATAATATAGTACTTCTGGAGAAGCTTCCTCGAAAGGTCACGTACGTAATAGTGGGAATACTTTTCTTCATGGTTGTACTGGTTATGGGACGGTCTGTTTTTGTCATGTTCCTCTACATACCTCAACAGCCTCTTCGGGCAGCACTTTATTCAGTGAAGGTTTTCGTGGAATTTCTCATAGGATTAGGATTGATTTATCTGGTACTTGGCGAGGTCGATGTTCCCTTTTTAGATAGGAGAGGACAATAACCTATTTAAGGTTTATGAAAGAGGAGGTGTTATGTCGCATGTTGTTGTCTCTGCACCTTCCAGGATTGATCTGTCGGGTGGAGCTGCTGATATATTCGGGAAGTGTACGCTGTTGAGTGCCATTTCGTTGAGAACATACTGCGAGGTAGAGTCTGGCAGTGAGGTCAGCATTGTAGTGGAGGGAGTCCCTGTTTCTCTGGACGATCATCCTGTTATAAAGGCAGCCATTGAAAGGGCGAACATTCATCACGTGAATTTTCACCTCTCCATCCATTCTGAAGTGCCGAGGGCGTCTGGGTTGGGAGGGTCTGCCTCCATGACTGTTTCTCTTATTTATGGATTGAAACAGTTTTTTCATGAGAGAATAAATCTGTACGAGATTGCAGAACAGGCTCAGAGGGCTGAAACTGACCTGGGAATGTTGAACGGCTACCAGGACTGGTATGCGGCTGCCTTTGGAGGGCTGCTCTTCTTAGATTTCCGGGGGAAATGTAATAAAGAGATTGATGAAGAGCCTTATGCGACAGTGGAGAACCTCTCTCAGCACAGGGGGGAGATGAAGTTTGTGGTAGCTGACACCAGGGTTTCTCACAGTTCTGCCCTTGCCAACGATGGGTTATACCAGAAATATGTGGGAGGAGACCACAAGGTCGTGTCCTTGATCGACCGATTGGATGAGATAACGAGGATGGCAAAAAAAGCGGTCGTCCACGAGGATATGGAAAAATTATCTGAAATTGTACAGGAGAATCAGGAGATCATTCGAAAATTTGGTCGATCTGCGCCGGAAAATGAGAAGTTGATTGAAGCTGCTTATGAGGGTGGTGCTTTGGCGTGTAAGGTGACAGGTGCTGGTCATGGAGGTTGTATTGCAGCTTTGTGTTCAGGAAAGAGAAATCAGAATTCGGTACGAGATAGTTTAGTGGAGAAGACCAATGCAGTGTTCCCAGTGGATGTTGATAAAGGAGTTTTTGTAGAGTTGGAATCCATGGAAGGAGATTCTTGAGTGGTGACTGGAGATTTCCAACATATCTCCCCCGTGTTATTATTTCCAACAATCCTTTTTAGAGAGATTCAGCAGTAGTTCATTTCTTACCTTTTTAGGGAGCTTATCGAAATTTTCTTTTACAATCTTTGCAACAGTCCCTGCAGCCTTGTCTTTTTTAGAGAGATTCAGCAGTAGTTCATTTCTTACCTCTTTAGGAAGTCTGTCAAAGTTTTCTTTTACAACCTTTGCAACAATTCCAGCTTTCTCATCTTTTTCAGACAGTTCAAACAGTAAATTTCTTGCCTCTTCGGGAAGCTTACCAAAATTTTGTACTATAATTGATACAATGTCAAAATCAACCTCATCTTGTTTATTCTTTTCATATTTATCAAGATTTTCTACATTTTCACGAGATCCCACACCCATTGTCTCCTCTAATCTAAGAATAATCCATTCATATATGATTATCATAGCTACAGCATTTGCACCTAAAAGTAATTTGGCAATTATATCATCAGATAGCTTCATAATGTTCTCATAGAGGCTAAAAAATAGTATGATTGATATTAAACTTGGACCTATGAAAATGAGCCATCTTGATTTATCGAATCGTAATGCCACGTTTCTACTAGATAAAGGGAAAGATTCACTCATCTTGTATAGTTCCCATTGCCAGAAATACTCCCCACATATTCTAATGATTTTTTTTCTCAGATGATTTTGCAGATAGTCCGCAACTCTTAAAATGCGTACAGTTTTGTCTGCATACAGCAATGCCAATAAATAAAATATCCATGGAAATACCAGGTAAACGTGTGCAGTGTACGGAGATAGGGAGAGAGATGCTTTTCCACCTTTAATAATTCCAAATGCACCGACAATTGCTGTAAATGCTAAAATTGAAAAATTGGTAATTTCTTTTTGATGGTCAATAAAAATTTCTAATTCTCGTCGAAGAGCATTAAATTCAGCTATAAATACGTTTGAAATGGCCAGGAGTTCTGTTTTTTTGTAGGGATACTTATCGCCATTCATGCTGATTCACCAACCTGTTTTTCATTTGTACCTTTTTGTCATGCCTTTCTTTATCATACATTTTCATCTTATAAACTTATTGTTTTCATGATACTTGCAGAGAGATTCCAGTTTATAGATAACGGCTTAACGTAGATGAAACTGAGGAAAATATGACTGATCCTGTCAGCAACAATCCTCCTTATTTGGATTTATTAACCAATAGCATCAATCCATAACCGAATGGAGGTTATGTTAATAGGAAAGCTTACAACCCCCTGAAAAAGAAAGCTATATAAACACACCATCTAATCGGGATCTGGTCGATAAGAAATGCGATCACTGCGACAGAAAGGTTCGCAGACAGGAGGGATTATATGAAATACAAATTGTGTGTATTTGATATTGATGGCGTGTTAAACCCTGCGAGAGAACCAGTACAGAAAGAGAGCATCAAGGCTTTGAAAAAGCTGGAGAAGCACGGACTAGGAATATCTTTTGCGTCTGGGAAGCACCCCTGGTATATCACAGGCGGATTAGTGTTTTCAGGATTACTGCGAGAAGACACAGTCGTCATTGGAGAGTCAGGAGGTCATGTGTTCTTTCCGCACGAGATGAAATATGTTTTATACACAGAACACCTTGAAGATGTTAAAAAACTCAGGAAGATATTTTACGAGAAAATGGTTTCGCAATACAAATTCTGGGAAGAACCCAAGGAAGCGTTGTTCACTCTTTTTCTCAGAAACAGGGAGAAAATTTCCGAACTTGCAGAAAAGCTGGAGAAGATCATCCAAAATGAGAAATTGAACTTGTATGTTATCAGACAGGTGGATGCTGTAGATGTCATGCAGAAAGGGCTGAGTAAAGAGGTTGGTCTGAAGGTTCTCTGTAAGCAGCTGGACATTTCGCCAGATGAAATGATTGGATTTGGAGATGGGAGGAATGACCTGGAAATGTTGTCCTACGTGGGGTATCCAGTGGCAGTGGCAAATGCTGTAGATGAGATCAAGAGCTTGGTAGAAGGGCGTATGACAAATGAAGGTAAGGGATACATATCTGAAGCGAACTATGGAGAAGGTGTTCTGGAGGCCGTTAATTATTTAATTAAGAAAAAAATAATCACAAGAAATGCTAAAAACTAAAAATTATGCAACGCAACAATCTATTGATCTTCTTGCAGATCTTCTATTCACTCTATGACCAAGCCGTGTCGAAAAGCTATTCAGTGCATTATCAGCGTTTGTATAAACTCAATCCACCATCCACGTAATAAGTGGCACCTGTTACATAATCGGCATGCTCACTTGCCAGGAACACTGCTACCCGTGCTACTTCTTCAGGTTCTCCAAACCTGTTCAGAGGAATCGTATTCTCCACTTTTTGCTTTGACTCTGGATTACTCAACACTCTCTCATTCATCGGTGTTTCAATAGCACCAGGAGCAATAGCATTCACCGTGATATTGTAAGCAGCCAATTCTAAAGCCATAACTTTCGTTAACATCTTTATCCCACCTTTCGACGCTGCATAGTGTGCAACTTTCGTTCGCGGAATATCCTGGTGAACACTGGAAATATTGATGATTCTTCCCCTTATACCTGATTCTATCATTTTCCGTGCAACAAACTGCGAGCAGAAAAAGGTACCTCTCAGATTAACTGCCCAAACTCTGTCCACTTCTTCTTCAGTTAGTTCAATAAATGGCTTTTCAGTCTGTATTCCTGCATTGTTAACCAAAATATCGATTCTCCCAAACATTTTAACAACTTCATCTATCATGTGCTGTAATTCGGACGTAGAGGATACATCAGCTCGGAAACAACCAGATTTCTGTCCTGTGTATACCATGTTCGTGATGACTTCACTGATCTTCCGGGCCTCATTTTCATGTTCAACATAGTTTACCGCTACGTGAGCACCCTCCCTGGCAAATTCATAGGCAATAGCCTCCCCTATTCCACTGTTAGCACCTGTTATTAAAGCTGTTTTGTCATGAAGTAACATCTTATCACCTCAAGTCATTTTTTTTATATTACGCCTTATTCTAATAATATTTAAACCTTTTGGATTCATTATAAGTTGACAATTCTAAGCATAGACTTCATTCATGAAGAAGAATTTCTTGGCATTTGTATAATTCCGTTATTACCACGTACAGATCATGGAGGCAGTACACTCCCAAAGAACCTCAAGCTATTTATAAGAGTTCACCAGGAGGAATTCAATGACATACAAGTTAGGCGTGTTTGATATTGATGGCGTGTTAAACCCTGCAGGAGAACCAGTACAGAAAGAGAGTATGAAAGCAGTGGAAAAGCTGGAGAAACAACACCTCAAAATATCTTTCGCTTCTGGAAGAAATCCGTGGTATATCACAGGCGGATTAGTGTTTTCAGGATTACTGCGAGAAGACACAGTCGTCATTGGAGAGGCAGGGGGTCATGTGTTCTTTCCGCGACAGAAAAGATCAGTGTTGTATACAACCTATCTCCACGACATTGAAAAGCTCAGAGAACTGTTTTATGATAAGAAGGTGTTCGCAGATGAATTTTGGGAAGAGCCTAAAAAAGCGTTATTCAGCCTTCTACCCAGAAAATGGGAGATAATTCCACAGTTAAAAGAGGTTTTCCAGAAAATCATTCAAGAAGAGGGTTTGAATCTATATGTTATTGCACATGTGAATGCCATAGATGCCATGCAAAATGGGTTAAGCAAAAGAGTTGGTTTGGAAGTTCTAGGTAACCACTTCGATATTACACTGAGGGAAATGATTGCCTTTGGAGATGGAATGAACGACCTGGAAATGCTCTCTTGTGTGGGATATCCTGTGGCTGTTGGAAATGCAGAAGAGAGAATAAAAGAGATAGTAGAAGAGCGAGGAGGTTACATCTCCAAGCGAACGTATGGAAAGGGGGTACTAGAGGCTGTCAACTACCTTATTGAGAATATACTAGAATAGAAATGAATAAAAACTGGAATTAACCCAGTAAAGACTGCCCATCCATGTCTGAAGGCTTCAAAATTCCAAGTAAATCCAGAATCGTGGGGGCACAGTCTGTGATATCTACATTCTCTTTCTTTCCCTTTATCCTCTCTTCAGGGTCCTTTACTATGAAGATCCCCTTTTGGTCATGCACGCAATCATCGGGACCCACTTCAGTCTCAAAAGAGTAGATAGAATCGTGTCCTATGCTCTCTGTCCCTCTCCAGTATAAATCACCAAAGTAAACAATGAGATCGGGTGCTTCAGAAACGTACCTCCCCGTGTACACATCTTCTGGCCTGAACACCTTGGTGCCCAGCAACTTCCCTCTATCATCTTTCATGGACTCCAGTTTCTTTTTGACCTCTTCCCGTACATTGTAGTACTCTTCTCTCGTCAAGAAACCGTACTTCTCTCTCCCCTCGACGTTAAAGAATATCCTGCTGTAGTAACCTCCCCATGCCCACACAGCAGTTCTCTTCCAATCAATTTTTGCATCTTTAACCTTTATCACCTTTTCTGGCTGTTCCTCTAACTGCAGATACCCTTCTTCACATAACCAGTCATTCACATTGATGCACCCATCCATCCGTTTCGCGCCGTGATCTGAGACCACCATGACAATGGTCTTATCATCCACTGTTTCGAGCATCTCTCCAATCTCTCTGTCCAGATACTCATAGTACTCAGGTATTGCATTCTCGAATGCAGTCTGTGTGTACTTCCTGTGATTTCTGTCAAAGAACTTCCAGAATCCATGCTGAATCCTGTCAGGACCCATTTCTACCCACATGAAAAAGTCCCACTTTGTCTTCAAAAAATGCTTGACTACCTTACATCGTTTCTCAGTCATTTCATAGATTTGCGACAGAAGATTTCCCTTGTCCTCTGTCCTGAACTCTTCCACATCCAGCACGTACTCCCCTACTAACGTCCTTATTTCATTCTTGAGAGAATCCGGGTACGTGTACTGGTGATCAGTGTCTGGCGTTAGAAAGCAGGTGACCATGAATCCATTGACCTGCTTTGGAGGATACGTTTGAGGCACACCTATCATGCCCACTTTCTTATTCTCTCTTGACAGGATGTCCCACAAGGTTTCTTCCTTCACTACTGAAGAGTTGGCAATCCAGCCCTCATCGTAGGAGAAGTCCTTTCGATTCCTGAACCCATAGAATCCCAGTTTCCCCGGGTTCTTCCCCGTGGCAAAGCTCATCCAGGCAGGGCAGGTAATGGGTGGGATCGTGGAGTTCAAATCACCCCACGCGCCATCCATGAGTCCCTGTATATTGGGAAGGTCAAATTTCTCAAAAACGAGATCGGGAGGGGCTGAATCTAACCCGATGATGAAGATCTTCAATCACTCACCTACAAAAGGGTCTTTCTCTCTTAAGAGCACCTCAAATACTTCAGGGCGCATGATTTCTTCGGGTGGCTTCTCGCCTGTCCTCATCAATTCCCTGATTTTGGTGCCGCTGAAGGTGATGTGGTCTTCCGTCTGGTGAGGGCAGGTCCTTTCGGATGCTAAGTGCTTGCACTTCTTGCAGTAGAAGAAATCACCTTTCACCGATATGATCTTAATTCCCATGTCTGGATACTCATCGAAGATTTCAATGGCAGCCTCGGGTGCGTAGAAGTTCCCAACCCCGGCGTGATCTCTTCCCACAATGAAGTGGGTGCATCCAAAGTTCTTCCTGCAAATAGCGTGGAATATTGCTTCCTTTGGACCTGCATACCGCATTTCCGTGGTTAAAATACTTAGAACGACCCTCTCTTTCGTCAAGTAATGGTCGATCATGGTCTTGTACGAGTCCAGAATGAGCTGATCTTTGAAGTCCCCTTTTTTCTTCTTCCCGATCAAGGGGTTGATGAACAATCCGTCCACGAGACCTAAAACTGTTTTCTGCAGGTTTTCATGCCCTGTGTGCGGTGGATTCCTGGTCTGGAATCCTGCTATTGTCTTCCATTTACGCTCTTTGAAGAGAACACGGGTCTCCTTGGGTTCTAGATAAAAAGAGGAGAAGGGTTCTCTGTCATGGTCGATTAAAGTGATCTTCCCACCAGCGAAATTATCGGGAAGACTCACAAATCGCGAAACACCCGGATGGTCTAAAGAATCGGTCCCAAAAATTTTTTGAACCACTCTTTTCTTGTCAAAGGTGAAGATCTCCTCCACGTTCATGACCGCTGTCCCGTTCAAGAGGACATCGCTCCCCACTCTGGGGAACGTGTTTTTTTCTACAGGAAGTAAAATAGGTATGGTCCACGGGACTCCATTGGGAAGCCTCCCCTCTTCTATGACGCTTTCTGTCTCATTCAAAAAGAGAAATCCCTGCAATGGACTGAAGACTCCTGTCCCGATGTTTCTGAGGTCCTTCTGTACCTCTGGGGAGACATCAACACGTTCCAGTCTTAAGAGTTCACCCTTTTTTTCCGGCTTTGCAACTCTCTGAATGAGCTTTCCACCGTGTGGTGATATCATACTATCCCTCTACAAATATCCTAGGTTCTTGAGTCTCACTTTGATTTTCTCCTCATCCTCAAAGGTGTAGCTCTCAGGAGGAAGAAGTCCCATTTCTTCCAGTTTTAGAATCACTTTTTGGGCATTCTCCTCCACCGTCTCTTTATCAGTCTCACAGATGACTTCAGGATTCACAGGTACCTCGTACGGCTGGTGTAACCCGGCAATGTCATTGACCTCTCCTCTTTTGGCCTTGGCGTACAATCCTTTGGGGTCTCTCTCCATGCACACTTCGACAGGGCACTTCACGTAGATCTCCAGAAAGTTTCGGGACATGCCCCTTGCTCTGTCTCTGAACCGCTGCAGGCTCGACACAGCAGCCACCAACGCGGATACTCCATGGCTCTCCAGTAAGGCTGCCAGAAACGCCAGCCTTTTCGTGTTCATGTCCCTGTCCTTTTCCGTGTAACCTAAATCAGGGCTCAAATTCTTTCTGATCTCATCAGCATCCAGATTCTCTACAGGAATACCTCTCTCCCGTAATATTTTCTCCACTTCTCGAGCAATAGTGCTCTTTCCAGAAGCAGCAGTGCCGGTAAACCACAAAACAAATGCCATAGTATCACTCCAGGTAACCGAGACCTCGCAGTCTCTCTTTGACCTTCTCTTCGTCTTCTTTACTGAAGACCTCTTTCTTCTCGTCTTCCTCTATGCTTGAGATCACCTGTCTCAGCACGTAGGTAACATAACTTGAGAGGGAATGAAATCCCGTTCCTTTGATCCTTTTCTCTATTTTTTCTGCCAGTTCCACAGGAATGGAAATGGTGGTGTACCTTCTTTCTGTCATCATAACACCGATGTAATGATATTTAATTATAGTTCATTACATATTATTACCCTTTAAAAAGGTTGTGGTTGGAAGTTGGACGGAGCAACTTTTTACGAATTGATGAATTGCCAGCGTGAGGTTACTTATCCTTATTGTCTTAGACGAATGACATAGGCTCGGTATGGAACGTTTCTCAATTTTCAGAAATGGAGCATTAAAGTATTGAAAAGGTTGCGTGAAAATAGTCTCAAATGAGGTATTTCTGAGGTGAAGCCTCATGTTGATAAAAATTTACTGATAATTATGATTTCAATTCCAGCTTCATATCTTTATTTTTCCTCTGCTCTCGGGAAAAGGTTATAAATAAAAATGTTACTCCAGTAACATGGGCAATAGACTGTATATAGTAGATTATGACATCCCCATGTCACCAGCGAGAGAAAAGGTTCAGTTTTACAGGGACATGGAGAAATTGTATGGGAAGGTGGGAAAGGATTATTCCACTTTGAGTGTGTTCCGTACAGAGGAAAAGGTTGTTGCAGAAGCTGTGTATTTGCTGGTCAGAGCGCATGGTGGGAGGGTGCATATGTATGTGGGTGAGGAGGTATTTCCGCATCTGTGAATGTAGACAAATCATGATTTTATATCACCCATATTTCATCGCTGATAGTAAGAGAGCAATGATAGAAGCTACAAGTGCCATCAATGCTACAAAATATCCTGTGTGTGCGATCTTGGTGTTGTGAACATCAGTACTTCTGCCACCCATGGTGTTTAGTATGTGAGTCCACAGATTAACCAGAAGATTCTCATCCATTTTGTTATCAAATGTTCCTGCTCTTATGTCTGCTAACTTCTTCTCATATAAGCAGTGCTGGTAGATTGCATTTGTCATATCCCTGAGTAAGCTTTTACTAATATTAGTGTTATCATACCCAGAGACATCATCAGTATGCAAAAAGTGAAAAAGATTTCTTATGCCTCCGAACAATTTCTCAGCACTTCCTTCTTGACGTTGTAATGTTGTTGCTGGGATACTTATTCTCACTAAGTATCGCTTACCAAATGGCCAGATCCATGAAGGTTCAACGATTTCAAAACAGAGAGTACCCGTTTCTTCTGAAAATGGGAATTTCTTGTTTTCCTCTAAGATGTCTCTTATGAAGATAAAAGGATATGTGTAAAAAAATATTATTTTTTCGTCTCTAGTGATTTCTTTAGAAGATATGAGCTCATTTATTTTATTTTGAACACAATTTCTGATTATGCAATCTGTAACCCCATTAAATCCTCTTCTAATCTCTCTCAACTCTGAAAAGCCACCAGAGAAATTCAGCTTATAGTACACTATTACTCTGTGGTGATAATACCCAAGTTGGACTGAATCTATCATGAAATTACTGAACTCTCCATACAAGAATTCCCAAGATGAAGGTTGTACACATACCAACCCTCCATTTTTTCCATGCTACTGAGAAATTCTTCTTTTCTTAGAAAATTCTCAATTTCCCTGCCTGTTTTCTCTAATTCTTCCTTAGTGAATACGACTTTATCATCTTTGAACCTCAGAAGACACAACACATACATGTCAATTTCCATGTCACCACGCTCTTTTCTGCTGATTCTCACCTCCTAATCTCTTCCTTATTAACCTATTGGTAAACCCTACCATAAAGAAACCGCTCCCAAAAAGATCTACCACTCTCGTACACAAGAATTTATAAAGGAGGAGAGAATAACCTATAAGAGGTTACCCAATCTGCGTGAGAGTAGCCACGAGAACATCATCAGGAAGTGAGAAAATGACAAAGCGAAATTTTACCATAGTCCTTCAGAAAAACCAGACACAGACCACAACAGATCAAAAACATGCCAAGAGTTATCATAAAAACAACACTACCATACCTGCCTACACTATAAAACAGGCAGTCCGCCAACTAGCCAACACTCTAAAAAAGGGGGACACCATTGACACTATATGGGTTATGACTGAGCAGCAGGCATCTAATGGCTACATCTATGACAACCATGGGTTCACCAACCCAGAAAAGATACAGAAAGACGTTTGGCAGAACCCTGATTTCAAAGATGACATTGAAAAGCTGAGAAAGAGTGTAGACTCCACCTCAAAAATGGTTTTTGAAACCTGTTACGGTAATGAAAAGACACAGAAGATTGTAGGAGGAGTTTTTGGCATCTCTAATGTGGAATACACACCAGAGTATACCTGGATGAGTATCAAGGATGCGAAACTCTACGTACGTGAGCAGGGAGGTCTCTTGAAAGAACCACGTTACGTCGACATCCATTCTCAGGCAGTGACCACGAATCAAAAGCTCTGGAAGAAGACGCAGGCAAAACCGCAGCCATTGAAGCAGCCAGCAGTTGAACCTAAGTGGCAGCCCAAGAAAAACGTGCCCATACAGACACCAGGGAGTGGTTCTCTGAACCTCCTTCAGAGGATCAACCAGGCGACAGCAACAGCATCTGTGGGGCAGTCTCAGAGTGCTGTGCAGTCGACCCAGCTCGGGTTGCAGTGGCTTCAGGGTCAGGCGCAGAGAGTGCAGTCTCAGCAACAGCAGATGAGAGTGCAGCAAATGAAGGTGCAGCAGCAGCCAGTGAGAACAGGTATAAAGATAGGGGTACCAGGTCCAGTCATCAAAGTGACGTTACCTGGACAGCCTCGCGTTACAGGTCCACGGGAGTGGTTCCCAGGGACAGGGACCACAACAGGCTCTGGTGACAGTCTCATAGAGCGTGCGAGAAAGCAGAAAGAAGAGGAAGAACGGAAAAGACGTCAGGCAGCCTTCGATGCAGCACGGGATTTCAAGAAACCAGGTGTTGTGGACAATATTAAAACAAAGTACATGCCGAAACCAAAACGGGAACCTCTGGGACAATTCGGGAAAGTGTGCTCACGTGTGTGGGAAGGGCCCATAGGAGGTCCATACCAGCTGACTCAACACTCGCATGACCAGATATGGATTCCTCGCGGGGTTGAGGTGAAGAAAACAAGACCGAGCCAGTGGCTGTAACCTGTGGGCTGATTTCGGGATCACAATTTAAATCTTCATAGTACAAGGTAGAATGTGGAGTTATTTTTGGCTGGCAATCTAATCAACTCAAATTTCGGAACTGATTAAGGGAATACGAGTAAGTCGATAGAATAAACTGAAAAAATTAATCAAAACCCAGCCTAAAAAAAATAAAAAAAACAAAAAATACAAAAAACAAAACCTATCTAGCCTATATTTCAAAGAATTTAGTATCTCTTCTTCTTCATATAGCATTCTTTGCAATAAACTGGCTTACCCTCGGTAGGTTTGAATGGAACCTCACATTCTTTTCCACATTCTGAGCAAGTTGCTTTATGCATTTCTCGTGGGCCGAAATCCCGTGGGGGACGACCTCTGTCATATCTTCTCATGTTAATTCCTCCGCGTAACATAGAAGAAACTTTCGAAAGTCCTTCGTACGCTACGTATGCATTGAACCTCACGTCTTTATAAACCTTTTCATGCTGAGTCCAAAACTAGTGGTGTGGGAGGGGTATTTTTCATTCTACAGTGTGGACGTTTTTACTTCCTTCTTTTCTTGAAATCTTTGCAGCCTTTCACCTGCTCCTGCTCTTACACAGACGTGTGTCGTCCTCAGAAGTGCTTCTTCACGTTCTCTGCAAGCTCTTCGGGAGACTCTGCCACGATGTCTTCCCACAGTAACTTCGGCATGTACCAGGAATCAATGCTCAGGTACACTGGTCTCACGTTCGGACGTGACATTATCCTCACTCCTGACCAGAAGTAGTCTGAAGGTGTGTTGAGCTTCCCCGAGTAGAAGAGCATGTTGAAAGCGCTGCATCCTCTCTCTGCATAGAACGCTAGTGTACGGGAGATACCCTTTCCCAGGGCTGAAAGATCCTCCTGCTCGAGCTCTGTGAAGGAGGGAACGCCCCTGACAATGGCCCAGACTTCGTTAAATCCAGAAGGCGCGTAAGGTGTTATCCACTGTATTCTCCCCTCAGTTTTGATGTGTCTCTCCTTGGTGATGATGTCCTCCCAGAAGTTGCTTCCATTTTCTTCAAAGTACTTTCTGCTCTTCTCCTCAATGAAGGCGGGATAGTTGAACGGGATGTCCCGCACAGAAACCTGGAGGTGCGGGTGCACTAAGGAGGCTCCAGCAGGCGGGAGGTAGTTCCAGCCAATGCACGCGTACGATAGAGAGGGCTGAAAAGTGAAGACGTCTTTGATGCATTGAACTCCCACCGTGAGATGGTTGTACACGAACTCTTCACTGAACTCGTGCAGCCACAGAAAGTGATTTCGGGGAGAGGTGATGACAGCCTCAAATTCGGTCCTCGGGTACAAATTGGGGAACACCCACACATCATGCGAATGCCATCTCCCTTCGGGAGTGTACGACACGGTGGGTGTCACGTCTTCTATCCTTTTGCAGAAGGGGCACCAGGATCGGGAGTCTTCTGCCAATTTTTGGATCAATGGCTTATCTGTCTCTCCCACAAAGCTGGACCACTTCTCTTTCAGGTCCGGGCATATGGTGGAGATCCTCCCTGTCAGGGGGTCTCTCCTGTGTTCTACCCTGTGGGTTACTACCCCCTGAGAGGTGATCAGGGTTGCCTGCCTCTCGTAGGATTCGAATTTCATACTACGCTCCAGGACTAAAGACTATAAAAAAGTATGGACATATTCAACCCCTCACAACGGTCAAGAAGATAGTCTTCCCTTCTATCACCCATTTCTTTGAGTAACCATTCTCTACTCTTCCCTTGGTGAGTTTGTCAGCGAGTGTCTCCTGCTTCAAGTAGTTTGTGTAGTGTTCCACTGCTCTCACTACCTCCTCATTTCCTTCGTAATAGACTGTTATGGTGTCCTTGTAGTCTAAGTCCATCTCTTTTCGCATTTCCTGTATCCTCCGCACAATGTCGCGCACTAACCCTTCTTGAATGAGCTCTTCAGTGAGTGTCGTCTCCACGAAGACAGTGATGCCCTGAGATTCGCCGAACGTGTAACCTTCAGTGACTTCAGTTCGGGCTACCAGTTCTTCCTCTGTCAGCTCTACTGGTGCTGCATCCACCATAATTTCGACTTTGCCCTCTTTTTTCAGGGATTCCACACATTTCCGTGGATCTACCTTTGCTAAAGCTTCTTCTACGTGCTTTACCTTTTGTTTGAATCGCGGTCCTACCTTCTTGTAGTTTAGCTTCACGGAGAAATTCAAAAGTTCACTGGAGGTGGGCTTCACTTCCAGGGTCTTCACGTTCAATTCATCCTGTATTAAAGCTGCCACCCTGTCCAAGGGTGCATCTGATATGACAACTACCTTGGCTATGGGCTGCCTCAACTTTATACCTGACTCAGCCCTGGCCCGCCTCCCTGCCTCTGAGGCTGCTGTTGCCTTCTCCATGAGCTTCTCCAGGCCTTCGTCGATCAGAGAATTATCTGCTACAGGGTAGTCAGAAAAGTGCACACTCCCCAGTGAGAAGATATTCGTGTAGATTTCCTCAGAGATAAAAGGCATCAAAGGAGCTATCAATCGAGAGAGCACATCCAGCGTTTCTGTTAGCGTGTCGTACGCCGCTTTCTTGTCTTCGTCCTTTTCCAGCTTCCAGAACCGTCTCCGTGACCTGCGCACGTACCAGGTTGACACCTCGTTGGTGACAAACTCTTCTACAGTCCGTGCAGCCAAGTGCACTTCGTAGGTGTCCATGTAGTGTCTGACCGCTTTTGTGAGAGAGTTCAATCGGGAGACCATCCACTGGTCTAAGACTGTCCTTTTGGTGACAGGAAGCTTCTCCGCTTCAGGGTCGTACTCATCGATCAGAGCGTAGGTGACGTAGAAACTGTAGACATTCCAGAGAATGTTGATGAATCGCTTGTACACGTCTTCGACTGCCTCTTCAGAGAACCTGATGTTCTCTCCCGGCGTCACTGCAGAGAGCAGATACCAGCGCATAGCGTCAGCGCCGTACTTTCTAAAGACTGTGTAGGGTTCCACTGCAGTCCCTCTGCTCTTACTCATGCGGGAGCCATCACTACCCAGCACGAACCCGTGACACACGCAGTTTCTGAAGGTCACTGAGTCAAAGAGTAAGGTTCCCAAAGCATGCAAGGAGTAAAACCACCCTCTGGTCTGATCCACTGCCTCTGATATGAAATCAGCAGGGAAACTGTGGGCGAACACCTCTTCATTTTCGAAGGGGTAGTGCCATTGGGCAAAGGGAGCAGAACCTGAGTCGTACCAGACGTCGATAACGTCTGACACTCTCTTCATGTTCCCACCACACTGAGGACATTTCAGAACGATTGCATCAACGTAAGGCCGGTGCAAATCCAGGTCTGCAGGGACATGAACCCCTTTTTCAGTGAGCTCTTGAAGGCTCCCCACACATTCTGTGTGACCACATTCGCACAGCCAGAGAGGCAGGGGTGTCCCCCAATACCTTTCCCGGGAGAGAGCCCAGTCCCTTATGTTTTCTAAGAACTTGCCGAACCGTCCCTCTTTCACGTGGACAGGGTACCAGTTCACCTGTGAATTGTGATTCAAGATAGCATCTCTCACCTTGGTCATCTCTATGAACCAGGACTCACGGGCGTAATACAAAAGGGGCGTGTCGCACCGCCAGCAGAAGGGGTACTCGTGGGTGTACATTTCTGTTTTGTACAAGAGTCTCATGTCGTCGAGGAGCTCGAGGATTCTCTCATCAGCATCTTTTACGAACATGCCAGCTAGGGGGGTGACCTCTTTCACGAATCGACCACTCTCATCCACGGGCTGGCAGAAGGCTATTTTGTTTTCCTTGCAGATATTGTAGTCATCTTCACCAAAGGCAGGGGCAGTGTGGACAATACCGGTCCCTTCCATGGTGGTGACGAAGTCTCCGAGGATGACCACGTGTTTTCTCCCTTCTGGGTTGCAGTACTCGAACAAGGGGCGGTATTTCGTGCCCTCCAGTTTTTTACCCGGGAACTCTTCTAAAATCTTGTAGTCACCTTCGAGAACGGATAATCGCTCCTTCACCAGTATCAAGATAGTGCCTTCGTTGTCTACTTTCACGTACGTGCAGTCTGGGTGCACGGTCAAAGCGAGGTTTGCCAGCAACGTCCAGGGCGTGGTGGTCCACGCGAGAAAATAGCCTGACCCGTCCTCTAACATGAATTTCACGTACACAGACGGCTCAGAAACAGACTGGTATCCTTGAGCTACCTCATGGGTGGACAGAGTTGTCCCGCATCGGGGGCAGTAGGGGACGATCCTGTGTCCTTTGTAGAGCAGCCCTTTGTCCCAGATTCGCTTTATCGACCACCAGACCGACTCAATGTACTCCTTTTTCAAGGTGATGTAGGGGTCATCCATGTTGATCCAGAACCCCATTCTCTCTGTCATTGCACGCCATTCTTTCTCGTAGTGGAATACGCTCTCTTTGCACTTCTTGTTGAAGTTTTCGATTCCGTATTCCTCTATCTCTTTTTTGCTGTTGATGTTCAGCTCTCTTTCAACTTCAAGCTCCACAGGTAGTCCGTGGGTATCCCAGCCTCCCTTTCGCTTCACCAGGTATCCCTCCATGTGCTTGAACCTGCAGAAGGTGTCTTTCATGGAACGGGCCAGAACGTGGTGGACACCGGGTAATCCATTGGCAGTGGGGGGACCTTCCACGAAAATGAACGGTGGAGCATTTTTTCTTCGGTTGATGCTTTCTTCGAAAGTGTTCTCTTTTTTCCAGTGCTCTAGTATCCTCTCTTCCAGTTGGTTCGGAGAATACTCACCGACTTCCTTCATGTCACCACCTCGTGAAAATGATATAAAAAGCCGTGGCTAACTGAGAACTCGCCTTCATGGCTCACTAATAAATAAATCCCCTCTTTGGGTCATGACACAACATGCAGCAGATAGTTTATAAACCTTTCGGTTGTTGGGGGTTGTCAAGTCTTATGGTGTTCCTCACTTCGCATCGAGGAATATAGTAAGCTAATACTATGAAAGATTCGATTAATGGAAAAAATGACAATCTAGGAGGTCACACGACTTCTATAGTTAAGGTAATAAATAACCGTAAATTGGAACCATAACAAAATCTTCCTTAAAGGCCTGCATGAGCTGGTCTTTTAATTCATCCTTAGTTTTCCAGATTCGTACAGCCAGCCATTTCTTGACCATCCTCCACACCTGTTCTGTAGGGTCTAACTCGGGACTGTAACTGGGGAAGTATTCGACATGTAAACAGTCTGCATGGTTATTGTAGAAGTCCTGCATATGATGTGATGTGTGATATTTTGCGCGGTCTGTGACAATGAGCACCTTCTTAAACTGATCAATGAGCATCTGTACGAATTTCTCAAATACATCGCTGTTCAATGTCTCTGTCTCTGCAAACTGGTAGATAAACTCCTCTGTGCTCAATGCACCCAAAACGCAGTGTTTCTCATCCCTTACATGGAGGTACTTCACTGTTGGTTTACTGCCTTTCAGAAACCACCCGTACGTTATGTAGGGTTCTACCGCGAAGATGCTTTCGTCCAGAAAGAAGACCTTGTATCCATTTTCAACATAGGGTCTAATTCTCTCTGAAATTTTTTTTTAAAGTCTTCTTTAAAAATGCACAAACTGTGGATTTGTGAATAGGGGAGATTCGGAGTTTTGTAAGAGTTGTGGAGCTGTTCTGAAACGTGGTGGCCATGAAATGGAGAGTGCTGCTGCGAGAAGGAAAAGTGGCCTGTTCTGGGTGGGTGCAGGGCTGCTCTATGTTTGTTCATTACTCTGGTTGTTTTCTATTATCAGAATAATAGTGAAGCCTGAAGATGCAGTAGACGAAATCTTGGGAATGAATATTCTCACTATTACTCCCATACTGATAGGTATTTACCTCATCAGGCGGGAGATGAAACTGAGAGCACCTGGGAAAGAATTCAAATGCACAAACTGTGGATTCCTGAATAGGGGAGATTCGGAGTTTTGTAAGAGTTGTGGAGCTGTTCTGAAACGTGGTGGAGAGGATGGAATCACGGTCGCAATTGTCCTGGGATGTGTCCTCACACTCTTAGGAATATGGTTAGGAATTGCATGTGCAGCCTATCTACTGACGAGGAAACAGCCACGAGCCAGATACCATGGGAGAATACAGATCGTGTTACTGTTTCTTATGAATATTGTGTGGACTTTAGTAGCATACTATGTGCATACAACCTAGAAATCAGATAAAAAAGAGCTGCGGGTCGATGTGAGTTTTCAAGGTACTGTTCCAGAGGCATACCCCGCAGCTTTGTTCCTCTCATCTCTGTTCTTTATAACTGTTGGGTTTGCACTCTCTTGTGCATACTCACTGAGAACTCTTGGCATTTGATCAGACTTTTTCCCCTCTGCGACAAAACATCCCTCTCACTCACAGATGATCAGGGTTCTCCTTCAGTTCACTGCAGCAAGAACCCACTCCTCTCTTTTTAATCCTCAATTAGGACTATTCTGAAATAGACTCTCTCTTCCAATCAACCTTACTTCTGCTTCTCACATCATGACTCTACGATGTATAAGCGATAAGTATATATGGCAGTAACTTTCCATCGTGGCAATGACACACAGAAACTGGAAAGAATTCAAGCCATCGCTTTAAGCGGAGGAGATGGAGCGTGAAAAACAGAAAAGAGAAAAGAAAGGAAGACTTCCTCAAGCTGATCGGTGCCACGGCCACCAAGGAGATTTTGGAGTTTCTGAATGACCACGGTCCCACGCGGTACAGGCAGCTGTCTGCCTTTGTCAATACCCATACCCTGGATGCTCGGCTGCGTGCTCTCCGCAGCTTCAACCTGGTAGAACACCACTTCGAAAAGGAGACCAAGAGGAAAGAGTGGTACGAAATCACTGCAAAGGGGAAGATCCTCCTGCGCCACATAGAAGAACTGCTCGAACTGGCAGAGGACTGACCCGTGCCAAGGTGCTCGAAGGAGAGAGCCAAAAACTCTATATACTCTGGGGAGGTATGTGACCTGTCTTGAGAAGGGGAGACACTTCGGAGGGAACCAGCTAACAAAGGAGGTGTACCATGAAAAAAGCGTTAATATGGGAACTGATAGGTATTATCTTCATCGTTATCGTGGGGTCTGCACTGCATTTTCTTTTCGAGCTGAGTGGTCACTGGACTCCTGTAGGTGCAATTGCAGCTGTCAACGAAAGCGTGTGGGAACATCTCAAGTTGGGAGCTTTCCCAGCAGTGTTTTTTGCCCTCATTGAGTACAAATTTCTCAAGAAAGAGACCAATAACTTCTGGATGGCGAAGGCGGCAGCAGTCTACGTCATACCTGTGGTCATTGTGGTCCTCTTCTATTCGTATACTGCTGTAGTGGGACACAGTGTCCTCGCAATAGACATCACCATCTTCGTCATAGCTGTCATAGTGGGCCAGTTGGCAAGCTACAAACTGCTGACATCATCTGCGTTACCGAAAAAGTGGGACATCATTTCAGGGGTTGTCATAGTCTTACTGATTGCTGCCATGGTAGTCTTCACGTTTTACCCCCCGCACCTACCGATCTTCAGAGACCCTCTCACTGGAGGATATGGAATCGTGTAGCGTTCAGTGAGGTTGGTGAGCACTGAACCTGGCTGCTCCAATGGGCGAAGGTTCAAGATAAAAGGGACCTGTTATTAGTGAGCAGAAATTACAGGGAGAACGCAAAGAGATGCCCTTCCTTCGTAGCTACAAAGGCTGAACGATCTCCAATGTGGGAGACATAAATGTATTCCTTACTGACAACAGAGGCTGCGAATCCATTCTCTGTGTCAAATTTCCAGAGTGTACTACCTGTCTCACTATCTAAACAGGTAAAATAGCCATCGTTTGCAGATACGTATATTCTGTTCTCATAGGTTTCAAAGCTCGTTATCTCAGTCCCCCTCACTTCAATTTCCCACAAGAGATCTCCATTTTCTGTTTTAAATGCCTGGATGATTCCACCTTCTCTCAAAAAGAAGACAGTGGTCTCAAAAAATTCAAAGTCTGTTCTAGTGTCAGATAGCCAGGTGCTCCCTTCAGGATACGTGTACTCCCAGATTTTTGATCCCTTCTTATCCAGGAGTATGAGACTGTAGAGAGACTCTTTCGCCCTGTCAACTTGTAACAGGACAATTCTCTCATCAAAGACTTTCAAGCATCCCAGACTCTTTACGTACAGGTATGTCCACGCTTGTTCCATATTTTCTATGTCTAAGGAAACTACTCTCCCCTCTTTTGGTATGGAAAAGTAGAGAAACCCTTCATCATAGATAGGGTTCTGGATTGCAGAGAGATTCTCTTTCCAGAGTGTTTCCCCTGATTTCATGTCAACTAAGGCGTAGTAAGGGTTCATATCTTCCCCACGTCCTCCCAAAAGTATTTTATCATCATAAAATTCTTCATTCCAGGTGTCATCAGTTATCTCCCAGATCTCTTGCCCTGTCTCCTGCTCTAGACAGGTTATTCCCCCACTCAGTACGAAAAGGTTGTCTCCCACCACTTTTACTGGAAAATAGCGGCTCAAAGTTGTCTGGTATTTCCAGCGTATGCTGCCCGTTTCACTATCGAGGCAGTACACCCAGGAATCTGGGGCACCAATAAAGACCGCACCTTTGACCCCGACTACTGGTTCCTCACCGTACAAAAAGGGGTAGATCTCACCCTCTTCCTCGAATACAGCCTCCCACACCCTTTCCCCCGTTTCACCATCAAGACAAACAACCCGGTCTTTTAAGGTGACAAATACTCTCCCGTCTGAAAAACAGGGCGAACTCACAATAGAGGTGAGATCAACCTCCCACAAAAGATGAGCTTTCCCTGACTCCTCCTCTGGGCTCACCGTAGTCTGGCTCACAGGGAAATCCTGAGAATACCCCTTCTGTACATACCTTTCGGGAGCAACAGTTTCGTAACAACCCCACAAAGACAGCTTATAAAAGCGGGACCATTCCTCTCTGTCGAGCTCCAGTAAAAGAGGCAGTAATGCCGAGGGGATCTTTCCATTGTACTGGACGTAGGACATACCATTGTACTGGAGGTTCCAGGGTATGAAACAATGATAACTGGAACGAGACTCCAAAAGAAGCTCTTTTCCATTTTCCAGGATTATTACAGCGGTAAAATGGGGCTGGTAGTCAGTGTTGAAAAAGTTGTCGTATGCATATTCGTGCCCTTCATAGAGGTCTGTAAAGCTCTCTGTGAGCAGTTGAATGAGGGTTGGATCAATAATTTTTCCCGTGTTGCTGTAATAGATTCCGTTAACATTTTCTATTTTGTAGAATCGGTAAATAAAGGGGGTCTGACTTTCTGCAGCATAGGTTATCTCAACACCCTGGACATGGAATGTCTCTGGGTTCACTGAGGGGGTGAAGGATTCTGGGTAATGAGGGGCTGGGTGTGGCATCGACTGAAAGGCCCCGAAAAAGACTACTGCTAAGATGAAGATGAGAGGGGTTATCCATTTTCTTCGTGGCTTCACAGGTATTTCTCTGTGGGAACCTATTTAAGGGTTCTGCATTTAATGGGTTTACTCACTTTTTGTAGAGAGGAGTGGTAAAAAAGAGTCATGTTCACTCTCGTCTCTGTAGAGCTTCTAAGAATTACACAAAAAACCCACAATTCAAAAAACCATGGGTCAAATTGAATATTTATTTATCCACCGAGTTTCGATGTTACAGGTATGATTGGAGGTATAGACAGAAAAAATGGGCTAGCCTGCATGAGGAACCTGGAGTACTTGAAGGAAATATGTAATTCTCTTTGTTAGGAAGCTCTTCCGTTCAATAGCAAAGTTCTCCTCATTCCAAATGAAAAGGGAGAATGAAGAGGCACTTTCTCTATTTCTTTTTTTCTTTTTTCTTCCATTAGATACGAAAAGCTTAAGTATAAAAAGAATCATAGAGAAGATAGGGATGTTTCATGGATCCGGTTGAAATTATGTTGGAGGAGTACAAGACGCTGCGGCAGGAAAGCCTAGACGCAATGAAAAATAGAAATACAATCCTAACATTCGGCTTAGCTGCAATTGGTGCATTATTCACCGGCAATTTTCTCTTCTATGATAGCAATGTATATGTTGACTATCCATTCATATCAAGTATTATGCTCATATTGATGATTCCCGCCATCAGCAGCTTTCTCCTTCTCATGTGGCTGGGAGAATATGAAAGAAGCCAACGGGCTGGTAAATTTCTAGTTAAACTTGAATGCAAGATCAACTTGGAGTCATCAAGAGGCCTCCTGACTTGGGAAACACATTTGAGAAAGAACCAGTCTCACATGAAATACCCTTACTATGCCACTGCGATGTTGCTGATTGGAATCAGTGGTATCTCGGTAGTCTTGGGATTGACTACAGCGACTTTTCCAGCAATCTGGAGGTGGTTAGTAGCGTTTCTTTTGGCACTAGCTCTCTTTCGGTTGTGGTTATTTGTGATATCTCGCATTTCGAGATTGTTGCGCTACAGGAAAGTGTAAGGAGCTCACAGAAAGGGTTTCACCTTCAACAAATTCCTCAGTACGAATGATCCTCTTCCTCCTTGTTCTCTTCACGTTCCCTTTCCCGATAGGTTCTCTCTCCCGAGATTGGTGCATCAAAAATCCACAAGAGATACTTTTTTAAACTCTCAACGAGTGAATAAAAAGGTGACAGTAACGACGCAACCCAGGTATATCGAGTGCCTTTCCTCCGTCTGCACATTCAACAAGAGGAGGTTGTACTAATGGAAAAAGAAAGAATTTCATACCACGAATCTGTTCTCAAACTATATGAAAGAATTAAAAAGGACAACATGACCACAATCTGGGACCGGTACGAAGCCCAAGGATTAGGTGAACCTGACAAGAGGTGTCCCTTCTGTCAAAAAGGTGTGCGCTGCGACCTCTGCTCCAATGGGCCGTGCCGTTCTGATGCATCCACAGACAAACGGGGTGTGTGCGGGATCACTGCCGACGGCATGGCCATGCGCATGATGCTGCTGCGAAACGTCATGGGTGCCTCCACTTACCACTACCACACCGATCAGACAGTGAGGACACTGAGAGCAACAGCTTTGGGGAAGACGCCCTTCACAGTGAGAGAACCGCAAAAACTCAAAGAGTTTGCTCAGAGGCTGAAGATTTCCACCAAAGGATCGATCAATGAAGTGGCTCTCCGTCTCTGTGATCTCGTGGAAAAAGATTTTCACCGCACATACTACGAACCCAGCTACCTGGTAGAGATTTTAGCCCCACCGGAGAGAAAAGAAGTGTGGAAGACTCTGGGCATCTTTCCTGGCGGCATATACGGGGAGATGATGTTGGCAACCAGTTCCTGTCTCACCAATGTTGATGGTTATTACGTCAGTTTAGCCTTGAAGGCCATGCGCCTGGGAATAGCCATGGCGTATGAGAGCCAGATTGTCACAGAATACCTCCAGGACATCCTCTTTGGCGTACCCCACCCCCACAGAATGCGGGTAGACCTGGGCGTATTAGACAGCGAGTATGTGAACGTCTTACCCAACGGGCACGAACCCTTTTTAGGATTTGCCTTGGTGCAGCTGGCACGCACTCCTGAATGGCAGCAAAAAGCGCAGGAAGCTGGGGCAAAAGGACTCAGAGTAATTGCCAACATCGAGACTGGCCAGGAGATGATCCAGCGATGGGAGATGGACGACATATTCTATGGATTTACAGGAAACTGGATCATGCAAGAAGCAGTTTTAGCCAGTGGATGCGTCGATTTATTTGCTGCCGACATGAACTGCTCCATGCCCATCGACCCCTTGTATGCGAAAAAGTATGTGTTCACTCTGATACCAGTGAGTGAGGTCGTGTCCTTTGAGGGTGTGATAGACCGGTTGAACTATGACCCTGAAAAGGTGGAAAAGCAGGCTGCTCAGTTGTTAGAGAAAGCTGTAGAGAATTTCAGAGAACGGAAGGGGAAAATAGAACCCTTTACAGGATTGCGTGTGGGTGAGGCGGTGGTGGGCTTTTCTGCAGAGAGTATTCTGAAGATTCTGGGAGGAACCTTAGATCCCTTGTTACAAGCTTTAAAAGAGGGCACCATACGGGGTGTCATTGGGTTAGTGTCCTGCACCACACTGCGGGACCACGGGCAGGACGTCCACAGCGTGAGGATGGCAAAGGAATTGATCAAGAGAGACCTCCTCGTGTTGTCCATGGGATGCGGTAATGGGGCCATGCAGGTGGCGGGGTTGTGCACACCAGAAGCTCGGGAGTACGCTGGACCTGGCCTGAGAACGCTGTGCGAAGCGTTAGAGATACCCCCTGTTTTGAGTTTTGGAACCTGCACAGACACGGGACGATTGGCTGACCTGCTGGGTGCAATTTCAAAAGCTTTAGGTGACGTACCTTTACCCGATCTTCCTGTGGCTGCCGTAGCTCCTGAGTACATGGAGCAGAAGGCCACTATTGACGCTGTTTTCGCTTTAGCTTTAGGATTGTACACGTACGTGAACCCGGTCCCCACGGTGACGGGAGCACCCAACCTTGTCAAGTTACTGACAGAGGACTGCAAGAAGGTGACGGGAGGTATCCTCAATGTGGAAGAAGACCCTGTTAAAGCAGCAAACAGCATTCTGACCCACATAGAGGCAGCTCGCAAGAAGCTGGGCATATGAGCACGCCGCGACCTATTATTTAATCTACGGAGGTGGTACAATACAGAGATGTCAAGAAAAAGAAGTGGATTCAATTGTGGAAAGAATCTGCACCTGGGGTAGAGAATTTGTGAGAAGCCCCTATTTTGATAAACTGACAGAAGAACAGAAAAAAAAGTCTGAATTCGTGATTGTATCCTTTAGTGAGCACATGTATTTGACCCACGGGTTGCCTCCGGAAAAATGGAATGAACCAGCACTTGAGGACTGCTGTTTAAACACTCTCCCTGCAGAGATGGTGGCTGGTGAGCTGTATTTCCGCTCACTTTCCCCAGTCCTCTCTGCATTCTTTCAGTTCCTGGCAGAGAAACGTTTGGTGAAGAGGGCATCAGTTCTGGCCGAGAAGATGAGGGAACTTGACAACCAGGTTGTAGAACGTGCCCTCGATCTCGAGTACTGGAACACGGAGAAGAGAGTTTTTGTGGCTGCCTTAGAGGCAGGAGTAACTGCAACAGATGAAGAAATGGATGCCTTCCTGGACAGTTTCAGGAAGAATCCTCCTGCCTCAGAACTGCTGTTCAGAGGTGTCGGCACAGTGGAGAGGGGCAGAAGAAAATGAAGAATAAAAATGAGTACAAAGGTGAACTGAATGATCATACCGTATGGTAATATTGACGTGGATGTAACGCCCTCCAAGATTGTTGCTGTTGCCCGAAACTACCGGGCTCACGCAGAGGAGATGGGAGCATCCATTCCTGAAGAGCCCACCATTTTTTTGAAACCACCTTCCTCATTGATTGGTAATAATGGGGTGGTAATCCTTCCTGAAGTGTCGAAGAGGGTAGAGTACGAGGTAGAATTGGCTGCCATCATGAAAACCCGCTGTAAAAAAATAACTCCAGAGAAGGCCATCGAGTATGTTCTGGGTTACACGGTCTTCGTCGACGTCACTGCGCGGGACCTCCAAGCAGAAGCGAAGAAAAAAGGGTTAGCCTGGACAGTTGCCAAGGGATTTGATACTTTTGGTCCAATCGGCCCTAAAATAGTGTCTGCTGATGCTATTGATCCCCATAACTGTGAGATCTGGCTAAAGGTTAACAGTATCTACAAGCAGAGAGGTAACACCAAAGACATGCTCTTTACGGTGGGTGAATTAGTCTCACACATCTCTCACATCATGACCTTAGAACCCACCGACATCATAGCCACAGGGACGCCGGAAGGGGTTGGACCCATGAGTGATGGGGACGTCATTGAGGCAGGTATACAGGGGATCGGTGTACTAAAGTTCACGGCAAAAAGGGAGTAGAGAGGCTATCATGCTCAAAGAGTTGACGAGAACTGACTGGCTTCACCTGTTACAAATCCCTGAAGACATGGTGCCCCACGTTTTAATACTGCGAGGGACCCGTAACCTGAAAACGAGTTACGCAAAGTATAAATCTTATTTTACAGACATTCTGGAGATCGATTCCCCTAACAGCGTTTTTGAAGACGTTTTTATCGGTACCTATAACGAGAGTATTGCTGCGTACGCATCGGTGTACGGTGATGCCATGGCTTCTGAGGTTACTCACGTCTTTGGGGTTTTAGGCACGTCACTCGTCCTCCAGACAGGATGCTGTGGAGCTTTGCAGGATAATATCTTTCCTGGTGATCTCGTGTGTGCCACCTCGGCTCACTGCGGAGAGGGAGCATCGCAGTACTACGTGACTGAGAAAGAGGTAAAAGCATCACCTGCATTGATGAACCGTCTCCATAGTGAATTGCCTCCTCTCCACAAGGGTACCATCTGGACCACATCCGCACTGCTCGCAGAGAGTAGAGCAGACATTGAAAAATGGGGGAGTGAAGGTTACCTAGCAGTGGACATGGAGACAGCTTCCACTTTTGCAGTGGCAAAATACTTCAAAATGCAGCGATTGTCCATTTTATTTGTGTTTGACAACCCATGTCTCGGCGATCATCTCTTGCTGACAGATGCACAAAAACAGGAGCGGCGGGCGCGAGGAGAACAGACAGTCATAGATTGTGCCTTCTCGTTTATAGCAGCAGAATAACATCAATATTTTCCCAATGCTGAGTACGAATTTGTTTGATTTTGATTTTACACGAATCTTCATCTGTATTATAATCCCATTTTACCAGGATTCATAATGTTTTTTGGGTCTAAAGTCTTCTTTATCTTTTTTAAAATGTCAAAGCTCTGCCCCAGTTCCTCGGGTAGCCAAGATGCGCGCATGATGCCAATGCCGTGGTGGTGGCTTATGGAACCTCCTGCAGCAAGACATGACTTCATGGCAGCTTCCCACACGGTCGTGTAGAAGTCGTTCGGTGTACTGTTCACGGGTACTCCTGCAAAGGTGAAGTAGAAACAAACGCCCTGGGGATAGAAGTGAGACGCGTGAGCTGAAGCAAAGAGGGTGCCTTCGACAGATTTCATGGCAGAGATCATGGAACTATACAGGTTGAGGGCATTATCCCACGTGGCAGAGACTTCAATGGTGTCAAAGACGACGTCGCGAGGGGTAAAATCAGATATTTCTTTGACATTAAATCGCGTGTCAAGCCAGTGCTGGGCTGGCTCCTCCCCGCAGGATGTACCCTTGTGTTCAGTACAGACAGCGTGGGAGACCTTTTCTTCTAGATCGACCAGTTCCTGAGCCCCTTCCATGATGAGGATGAGCATGCACTTCCCTTTCGCTTCTTTTGTCTGATAAAAATGTCTCGAGGTCTCAATTTCATCGTACAGGCGGACAACTGCAGGGAATATTCCCTTTCTTAAAATGATTCTGACTGATTCTAGGCCATCTCTCAAATTATGGAATACGTAAGAGCGCAAGGTCCTTTTTTCGGGGTACGGCCAGATTTTTAACGTTGCTTCCGTGATAATGCCCAAGACACCTTCTGCTCCCAGCAACAGGGTGTCCATTCGTGGGCCGGTGGAAGATTTGGGGACTGTCTTTGATCTGATGATCTCCCCCTGGGGGAGGACAGCCTCTAAGGAAATGATCATGTCATCAATCTTTCCGTATTTGGTGGAAAACTGCCCAGCCGCCCTGCAAGCTAACCACCCTCCTAATGTGGAACAGTACAATGATTGAGGGATGTGCCCCATGGTGTAGCCCTCTTTGTTTAAGGCGCGTTCGAGGTTCATGCCATTAATGCCTGGCTGGACTGTTATGGTGAGGTTTTTCTCATCTATTTTCAGGATAGTGCTCATTTTTTTCATGTCAACAACAATTCCTCCCTTCACAGGGACTGCTCCTCCCAAAACGCCTGAACCCTCTCCAAAGGGGATGATGGGTACGTCTTCAGTGTTGGCAAGGATTATAATCTGAGAGACCTGGGTTGTGTTTTCGGGCCACACGAGAAAATCGGGGAGGGCTGCAACTTTACCCTCTAACGTCCATCGTAGAGCTATGGGCCAGTAATCTTTTGAGTACGACAGCTTATCTATCTCTTTGTCTGAAACGTTTTTCTTCCCGACGATATTCTGTAATTTCTTGAGGATATCTTCCTTTTTTTCTTTGGGTAACTCTTTTCTTTGGTAGACTACTTGATACGCAGATTCTTCTCTCTCTTTTGAATCATTTTCTGATGTCATGATGATCGCTTCCTTTATAGTGTATTGGGTGAATATTTAAATTCGAGTACTGCACTCATTTTCTCTATCCCTCACTACATTCTATCAATAGTCATGGACCTCTTCATAAGGATCTACCACAAGGAAGATAGTGGGATGACCATCTGCGCAAAGAAGTGAACAGTCTCATTAGAAAGTGTTGCAGCCACATACGTTGTGGGGGTTTAGTTCCTACCTCTATTAAGAAAAATAAAAAAAGAAAGAAATGAGATATTTATGTTGCCTGAATTTGCTGAATTACATTCTGAGCGTATTGAATCAGCATGGTGGCCATTTTTTCTGATATCTTCTTGCCTCTCTGTGCTTCGACTTCATTGATGAATGCCTGGAGCAAATTGATTGATGCATTTGTGTTCCCTTTTTCAAGAGACTTTATAGCGTTCTCAACTTTTGCAGTCAGCGAGTTTTCAATGCCTTTGGGCAGGTTGAGTCCTCGTATGATGGTGGGAAGATTTTCCATAGAATCGGGGATGCCATTATGGTTCATGTCTGGTCCTCCCACAAAAACCATGGCTTCTTCTGGTGTCAGACCGAGGTCTAACCAGTAAACAATTTCTTCGCCATCTTTTAGTCCGTCTCCATCTGTATCTGGATTCTTTGTGTTGGCGATTGCTGTATCAAGCACTGCTTGAGGAACACTCTCAGGATTTTCAGGGTTGAAGCCTTGTGCAAGTACCCAGAGGTAAATTTCCTCTCCATCTCCTAATCCGTCACCATCTGTGTCAAAGTCAAGTGGATTCAACCCATGCTCAACTTCAAAACCATCATTGGTGTCCCATGCTTTGACATCTGAGTCTGTGGTTGCAGCATATGGTTGCTCTTCTACAGGAATGAACCGTCTTTCATCGCAATCAGTATTATATGCATTTGGATCTGTTCTGCAAATGCGCTCATGGAAGTCGGTCAGACCATCAGAATCAGCATTTGCATTCCGTGGATCAGATGTGGTCCAGTAGTTCACCAAAAGCGGAGGCCATCCATGTATTCTGCGGAAAACATACCAGCCTTCTTTCTCCTCATTGTCTTTCAGTCCGTCACCATCTGTGTCAGCTTTGTATGGATCTGATGTTACTCTTCTGGTGGAGATGACTTCGCCTTCGCAATCACGTGTTTCCACAATCCATCCCTCTTCCTCAGCGACATTTAAGAGTCCATCACCGTCAATGTCTGGATCGCATGCATCTCCTACACCATCACCATCTGTGTCTTTCTGGTCGGGGTTGTAGACTGTAGGACAGTTGTCTCTTATATCTGGTACGCCGTCACCATCTGAATCTTCGCACACATCTCCTACACCATCACCATCAGTGTCTTTCTGGTCAGGATTGTACTCAGTAGGACAGTTGTCACACCTATCTCCTACACCATCTTTATCTGTATCACGTTGGGATGGGTTATACACAGTGGGACAGTTATCGGCGTTATCATTAATGCCATCATTGTCATCATCGGGGTCGCATGCATCTCCTATGCCATCATGATCTGTGTCTCTCTGTTTCGGGTTATATACTGTGGGACAGTTGTCTGTCGCATCTGGCACACCGTCATTGTCGTTATCGGGATCACACACATCTCCTATGCCATCATGATCTTTGTCCTTCTGGTCAGAATTGGGTACTGTAGGACAGTTGTCCCCTGTGTCTGGCACACCGTCATTATCATCGTCAGAATCACACACATCTCCTACACCATCACCATCAGTGTCCTTCTGGTCAGAATTGGGTACTGTAGGACAGTTGTCTGTCGCATCTGGTACACCGTCATTGTCATTATCAGGATCGCACGCATCTCCTATGCCATCACCATCTGTATCCTTCTGGTCAGAATTGGGTACTGTAGGACAGTTGTCCCCTGTGTCTGGTACGCCGTCATTGTCATTATCAGGATCGCACGCATCTCCTACACCATCACCATCCGAATCTGCTTGATCGGGATTGGGTACTGTAGGACAGTTATCTTCTGTGTCAGGTACGCTGTCGTTATCATCATCAGTGTCACACACATCTCCTACACCATCACCATCTGTGTCCTTCTGGTCAGGATTGGGTACTGTAGGACAGTTATCTTCTGTGTCAGGTACGCCGTCATTGTCAGTGTCTGTAACTGTGTCACACACATCCCCAATTCCATCACTATCCGAATCTGCTTGGTCAGGGTTGTAGACTGTAGGACAGTTGTCTTCAGTATCTGGTACGCTGTCGTTATCATCATCAGTGTCACACGCATCCCCTACACCATCACCATCTGCATCCTTCTGGTCCGGATTGGGTACTGTAGGACAGTTGTCTGTCGCATCAGGTACACCATCGTTGTCAGTATCTGTAACTGTGTCACACGCATCCCCTACACCATCACCATCTGTATCCTTCTGGTCCGGATTGTAGACTGTAGGACAGTTGTCTTCAGTATCAGGTACACCGTCATTGTCAGTGTCTGTGTCTGTAATTGTGTCGCACACATCCCCAATTCCATCACCATCAGTGTCTTTCTGGTCAGGATTGGGTGCTGCAGGACAGTTGTCTTCAGTATCAGGTACACCGTCATTGTCATGGTCCGTGTCGCACACATCCCCAATGCCATCACTATCCAAATCTGCCTGATCAGGGTTGTACACAGTGGGGCAGTTGTCTACTGCTTGTGGTACACCATCATTATCACGGTCATCCTCACATGCATTTCCCGTACCATTCCCATCTGTATCTTTCTGGTCCGGATTGGGAACCCACCAACAGTTATCACATTTGTCTCCTACACCATCCTTATCTGTGTCTTTCTGGCCTGGATTGCTTATGGTGAGACAGTTGTCACCTGCATCGCCTATGCCATCACCATCTGTGTCTTCTTGATCAGGATCGTATATCCAAGGACAGTTGTCTTCTGCATCTGGTACACCATCATTATCAGTGTCAAAGTTATTTGAAGCAAAGTATATCTCATCATTACCATTGCCTGTACCGTGCCACACCACGTAGGCATTCCCTGCACTATCTACAGCTATTTGCTGATTGGTGTCTAAGCCATTTATATTCTCTGGATGGGTAGAGATAACCTGCGGTGTCCCCGGTACACCTGACGGATCAATAAGTGCCCAATATATCTCATAATCAGTCCCGCCAAGTCCTCTCCATGCAACATTAGAGTTCCCTGCACTATCTACAGCTATTTGTGGGTTGGTATCATCTCCGGATTGATCGGAAATCTTCTTGACTAGCCCCTGTGTACCTGCTGCATCTATTTTCACCCAGTAAATCTCATAGTCACTGCCATCATGGCCTTCCCAAACCACGTAAGAGTTCCCTGAAGCATCTATGCCAATTCGTGGGTTATTGTTCGAGTTGCGTCCATTATCTGGATGATTCGAGATTTTCTGAGCTGTTCCTGGTACGCCCGATGTATCAACTTTCGTCCAATACACTTGGTTTTTCAACGCACATCTCCAGCTAATGTAGGAATTTCCGGTACGATCTACTGCAATTCGTGAATCCCGGTCGTTAAATACCCCATTATCAGGATGAGTAGATATTTTGCGGATTGTTCCCCGTATACCTGACGGATCCACTTTCACCCAGTAGATCTCAGTATCACTGCCGTCACCACTACATACGCCATACCACACTACATAGGAATTCCCCTCGCTATCTAGAGCAATTTTTGGTTCATAGTTACCACCTGCATCGCCGGGCTGATCGGATATCTCCTGGATTTGCCCTTGTTCACCTGTTGTGTCAATTTTCACCCAGTAAATCTCGTAGCCACTGCCATCATAGCCTTCCCAAACGACGTAAGAGTTCCCTGCACCATCGACAGCTATCTCCGCATTTCGATCAATCCATCTTATACTGTCTGGATAACGTGCTATCTTCTGGACTGCTCCAGACACACCTGACGCATTCACTTTCACCCAGTAGATCTCCCAATCATCATAAAGGCCTTCATAGCCTTCCCACACCACGTAAGAGTTCCCTGCACCATCTACAGCAATGTGAGAATTTGTGTCATCCCAATTTCTGGTGTCTTGGTGAGTGGAAAGCAATATCGGGTTGCGCACACCTGGTTTTTGCCAGTATATTTCCCAGTCATTTTGTCCGTCGTGACCTATCCATGTGATATGTGGTTTCCCGGTACTATCTACAGCAATTCGTGGATAATGGTCGCCATTAAATGCAGGATTATCATCCTGTACAGTCAATCTGAGAACAGGATTCCATGCCACAGCACTAACGTCACCAACAGCTGAAATAGAAATCAGGAGAACCACAAATACCACGGTCACTTCCATTTTCTTTTTATCCATTTATTTTCACCTCTTCATTTCTATTTTACAAGTTCCTAGATAAACTGTTCTTGTTACAAGTTACTTAAAAATTTTTCGGTATAAAACACATTGAGGCAAAATTGTCCCAGCACCACCTCTAAATAAGAGGCTTGGCTCCCTCTTTCTTTCCGATTTCTTACATTTATTCGTCTGAGTATAATTCTCTATGTGCTTGTAGTTGACTTCATGACTGCAGAAGAGTTGAAAGAACTCAAATGTAGCCTCGCAATACCTGTTGCTGTTCTTTATGAACATTACCAGGAGGAAGAGCATGGTACTCCACCAACCAAAAAAGCTTTGGTCTTCCACGGCACTCCTAATGAACAAATATTTAAACTCTTCTTACTCCATAAGATAAAGCTTCATTACTGAAGACTGGAACAGCCCTTCCACTGCTCCGACACGTAACAGCAGGGTGCGGCTATTCACACAGGAGGAATACACATGGAAATGATCCACACAGAATATCATGATGATGTAGCTCTCATAACGTTAACCCGAGGTACGACCAATGCCTTAAATCTGCCCTTCCTCAATGAGTTATCAGAAGCCCTCGACAACGTGACCAAAGATTCGCACGTTCGTGGTCTCGTACTGACCAGTTCAAATGAGAAGTTCTTCTCCATCGGATATGACCTCAAAGAGTTATGCAATACGTCTAAAAAAGATTTTGCAGCTTTCTACCACACCTTCAATAGAGTGTGCCTCACCCTGTACACTATACCAAAGCCAACCGTGGCAGCAATCACGGGGCATGCAACAGCAGGAGGGTGTGCACTCGCTCTGTGCTGTGACTACCGGTTCATTGCGGAGGGTCGAAAACTGATGGGGATAAACGTGCTGAAACTGGGGCTCCCTGCTCCCTATCTCGTCAGTTGCATTTTAGAGCGTACTGTGGGGGCTCGCATTGCCCGCGATATCGTCGACACGGGTGAGTTTTACCCACCTGAAAACCTGTTACAAATGGGTGTCGTGGATGGTGTGGTACCATTAGAGGATCTTATACCAAAGGCAGTAGAGAAGGCGCACGCGCTGGGTGCGTTACCGCAGAAGGCCTTCACCATTACAAAACGTGATCGCGTGGAGTGGGTCGAAGTCCAGGTTCTGAAGCAGTTAACAGAAAAAGAATTGTTCTTTGTGGAGTGTTTCTTTTCTGATGAGGCACGCACCTTATTAAAGGAAGCAATGGAGAAATTCTAGTGAGGAACAGAAACGCAAGAGAGCCTATAATTCCGGTGGAGCCAATATCTCAACCCGGGGATATCCTCGCAATTCGTTAACCAGGTTGACTACTCTTCGCGTTCTTACCTTCACCATATGTTTAAAATTCCAGCTGAAAAGGTAAGCTATCCCATATACTGTGGCTACAGAAATGTGAAGAGCATCATTTCTATACTTTTGGGGAAATACTCCGTTTCTTATGTAATCTTCTGCCAGAGCTTCTACCTCTTCTGTTATTGATAGGATTGTGAAACCTTCGGTCAACTGAGTCATTTTCTCTCTCAAAGCCTCCGATGCCGCTTCTATTTCCTTCTTTGTAATTTCAGATAAGTATATGTTGTAATTTTGGATTTTTTCCCAGAATTCTTCAGTTAAAGCCTTTCTTTCAGGATTTCTTTCATCAAATAATGCACTGACAACTGAAGTATCTAAGTAGACTGTTGTTCTGCGCATGGCATCTCCAGGTTCGTACGGGAGTATTCCATCAGTGCTCTTAGAAGATGAAGTTCGAACATCATCTCGTCGTTTGGGAATTCACTCTTCACTTCTTCTTTGAGTTTCTGGTACACCTCAGGTTGTATACCCAGCTCTCGAGCCTTTTTCTCAGTGTCAAAAAACATGAGATACCACCCCCTGTGTCTTACATACGAAGAGGTTCACAGATTTTGTTGAGATCGAAGCATGTCCATTCATAGGGTAAATAGAGTGTGACGATATTTAAACCTGATGTCTACTCACAGCAAAAGCTTTTTAATGTACCCCGGAAAAAGAGGGTAATGGAGTTTGAAGACTTTGAGCTTCTCGTCCAAAAGAAAGACTCGGGTTATAACGTTTCAGTGACGAAATCACCAGCAGGGCGAGCTGAAGCTGAATTCTCTCTTTCTGAAGA
>JADDYB010000033.1_pt1 | contig 37627 bp, 35 predicted proteins | sample 8641941 | NCBI WGS metagenome assembly JADDYB01 (sample SAMN16275377, study PRJNA637457) | freshwater sediment metagenome | isolation source: Lake Kineret sediment | place: Israel: Lake Kineret | collected 2013
TCACTTCGCATCTAAAAATATAGTAGACTGTTACTATGAATGATTCGATTAATAGAAAAAACTGACAATCTAGGAGGTCACACAACTTCTACCACCACATAATTTGACAACCCCCCATTTTTTTACTCGCTTCATCGTAAAGGTCAGGACCGCCGCAACAAGAGACTGTGGAACCGCAAACTCCCTCTTCAGCTATCTTGGCGTACCCTTCCCTTACTGCTTTCTTTATCTCTTCCTCTTCCACAACATCACCTCTTCAAGCATGCACACCTCCATGGGGCGTCTCTTTAACGAGCAACCCTTTGGCGTGCTCTTTCAGTTCCCTAATCTTGTCAAGTGCTGGCATGACCTCGTCAAAAAGGTCTCTGCGAGCCTGAATTCCTTCTTCGATAAAGAATGCTGCAGCTTCAGACCTGCTCCCGAAGACCTCAGTCTCGACTAGGGCATCTATTCGGTTCAGGTCATCATCACTCAGTCTGGTCATCACTGTGCCATGGTTCCATTCCACTCTCTCATCTGAGCCCAACAGTATTCTCTTTCCAGCGTTTTCCACACGTTCTGGACACTCTTTCGAGCAGCATAGTGTAAGGCACTCTTTATCTTGCTTCATCTTTCCATCCACACAGTTCACCTCACATCCACTTGTAAGATGTATTTTGTATTATGTAATTCGTAATAAAATTATGGATATATAAAGGTTTCGGTGCCCCATGCTGCGCTTCGTGGGGGTTCACCTGTTGGCACGAACAATGCAAAAGCCTCACAAATCACTCCATCACTTTCATGGTAAAAAAATTACTACCTGGTAATGACTCTGCGGTGTATACAGAAAGCAACTTTCCGAAGTACCCCAAAGATAGATGATGCTCTATGCAAGTTATCAGTGAAGAATACGCTCCACTACGTCTTGTTCCTATCTACAAGGAGTCTCCCACCAACACTGACGTTTTCAGGTGGATTCTCCCTGATTATCACAACGTAAGCCTCTCTCCGTATCTTGTACGCCTTTTCGAGAGCATCTGTTATTTCTTTGACCAACACTCTTTTCACTTCTACGTCCTCAATTCTTGGTCCATCTATGACGACATTAGGCATTTTCGCACCTCTTTTCATAGGTTATAGTGAGGAATATCCCTCGATCGTTATAACTATTTGGGTTGTAACCTCAATTGTAGAAGTTGTCGCATCACTCCTATGAACACGCACTGGGCTATACCTTTTTCCCCACAATCATCAAGTGGTCCTTCTCGTAGGGTTCAAGGGAAATTCTCTCTCCAATTTCCAAGAATGTTCTCAAGAATTTGGTCTCTTTCTTAAAGATTGATTGAGGCTCTGCTACAACATCAATACTCCTGGATTTAATGCAGATGAAGGCGTGTCCCCCCTTTTTTAAGAAGGTAAAATTCTTCTTGAGGATCTCTGACTGGTTGGGTTGAGCAATGTCCTGGTAGATGATGTCTACCTCTGTTATGATGTCTGCGTACTCTTCAGGATGAGAAGCATCTGCCAACAAAGGGAGCATGTTTTCCCTCTTTTCACATGTGTACACCAGTTCCCGCGCCGTCCGGGGAGAAAACTCTACGCAAAAAATGACACCTTCACGACAGATGTCTGATAAATGAGAGGCCGTCGTACCAGAGGCTGCTCCCAAATACAGGATTACACTCTTCTCAGAAAAGGGGAAGGTTTGCAGCCCATTGTAGATTGCAGCTGCCAGTTTGGATTTGTAGGGGTTCCAGGACCTGTATTCAGTGTTTTCTGCTTCCACTAGCTTTTCAGTATACACTCGCACGCCCGGCACCATGTTCACCGTGTAGAGCCAGTCTTCCTCCTGGTACACTGACGGAGAAATAACATGTCTTTTCATTTAGGTTCACCTTTTAGGCGCGTCACTCGCTGCTGCAGTTTTGCTTCCACCTCCTCAGCCACGAACTCAGAACTGTAGCAGTCCACCCGGGCCAAAATTGCTATCTTGGCTGCCAGACTCCTTGAAATCTTCCCCCTCAACTTCTTGGGTGCCCGATTCACCAGGGGGTGCTGCAGTATTAACCCATGTTTGGGTGGCCTTGCCCCTGTCCTTAAATGTCTGAACAACGCTTTTTCTGCTCCCAAAACCTGGATCGTAGACGAAGGGAGGCGAGCCAGTTCTTCTAACCCACCGACAGAGGACATGAGCCTGGCAGTTAACACAGCCCCGACTAAAGAGTTGAGATTTGGCGCTATTTTCTGGGTTTCTTCCGTAATGTATGCTTCCAGAATTTTTCGCTCTTCAAATAGGTTGAGGATGTGATTCGCAAACTCGCGGATGGTGCCATCATCCCGAGGATCCAGGACAGCTCCCATGGAATCTGTATCTGAGGTACCTTGATGCACCTTTTTTGCGTAGGCGTAGTTGTCTGTGATTTTCCTGTCTAGTTCTGGGTTGGAATAGGAGTACCATTCTCTCAGTCTCTCACACAACAGATTTAGTACCTGGTCGATCTCATCCAGAGCACGGACACTTTCCACGATCAGTTTGTCCTTTTTCTCAGAGGATTTTCTCACACGTTCTTTCGTCAAAAGAAGGGATATGTCTCTCTGTCTCTGTTTAAGATCAATGTCGTGCGTTTCTGCCAGTTCAAATGCATGTCCCCTGACGTACTCACCAGCAGGGTTGGGGAATTGGTGAGGCACTTTAAAGAGGTCAGCAATCTCTTTCTGTTCAAAGACAACATCTCCGTACTTCTCTATAACACTCGTAATTTCAGTAATTTTTTCTCCACTTTTTGAGCGCAAAAACTGGTCTATTGTCAGGGGAATGAAATCTGCAGTCTTTTCGTTGCTAAGGTAGATGCCGACAGCATGGACAGAAGCATACATGGTGCTACCTTTCAGTGAGAGCTTAAAAGAGTTTGCCGAAATAGAACTCCTGTCAAGGTGTACGACTACCTCATCGAGAGGCACCTCTTTCACTGTCCTGGAAGCGAAAGAGTTTTAAGCACCTATCTTGTGCTGTAGCCAGGTGAGCGCATGAAGGATATCTCTTCAGACTGTGAAAAGATTACAGATGAAATCAGTAAAGTCATTGTAGGGAAGCGTGAAGTTTTGGAAAAGATCATGTTCAGCATTCTCGCTAATGGTCACATCCTCTTTGAGGACTATCCCGGGTTGGCAAAGACTATGATAGCGCGCTGTTTCTCCCAGGTCTTGGGGTGTGATTTTAAAAGAGTACAGTTTACCCCTGATTTACTCCCCGCTGATATTACGGGTACCTACGTGTTCAATCAAAAGGAAATGACCTTTAATTTGAGAAGGGGTCCCGTTTTTACCAACATATTGTTAGCAGACGAGATTAACAGGGCACCTCCCAAGACACAGGCTGCTCTCCTGGAGGCAATGCAGGAAAAGCAGGTGACTCTAGAGGGTGATACCTACGTATTGGATGAGCCTTTCATTGTGATGGCTACCCAGAACCCCATCGAGTATGAAGGAACCTACCCCTTACCAGAGGCGCAGCTGGATCGGTTTTTAGTGAAACTGCAGGTGGGGTATCCCACGCGCGGTCAGGAAAAGGAGATTCTGGACAGGAGGAAAGAGAGGATGAGGGATGATTTCTCGTTGAGGAAGGTTGTTGAGACTCAAAAGGTCCTTGAGATGCAGAAGGCGTGTGAAGACGTTTTCATTCACGGGGATGTTGAGAAGTACATCGTGGATATCGTGTACAGCACGAGGGAAACGCCTTCCATAGAGGTGGGTTCCTCCCCGAGGGGATCTCTGGCCTTGTTCAAGCTGGCAAGGGCGCGGGCCGCCTATTTTGGGAGAGATTTTGTCATACCTGATGATGTAAAGGAGATGGTGATACCAGCTCTGTCCCACCGGGTCATTCTCAAACCTGAAGTGTGGTACACCAAGGTAACAGAGACGAGCATTTTAGACAGTATTGTGGAGAAAGTGCCCGTCCCCAAGGTGGAGGATGTGGAGCCTCCGGAGAAAGCTGGGAAGTAGCCAGCAGTTATTTTGACACAAAAATGTGCACATTGTGGAGAGCTCATTCAGAAGAGGTTACTGCCACGGGACAAATACGACGACAGCAGAGGTCTGGTCCTGCTCGACCCACAGGGAAACACCCAAAGGGTACTTCTGTTTGAGCTCTGAAAGAGAGTATGTCACTGTTTTGAGGAGGGTTCTCGTGCCCAGGTTATAAATCTCGATAGTGAGGGTATCTCTTTCCAGTTTCACGATATATGTGCCCGCAACTCTTTTCACCTCTGCCCCGTCCTCATGTTCAGCCCCCAATAGAACGGGTTTACCCTCAGCGAATAGTATTGAGCCCAAAAAGAAGTTCTGTCTGGGAATGCAGTACAATTTTTTGGGGCTACTAACTCCCTGGAGCTGGTCGTGGTTGCGGGGTTGCCATTCACTGTAGACAGTGACTGCCACTGCTGATATTATGCAGAGGAGAACTGCTGCAACGACGCGACGTTTCATACTCATACGTGGGGTTGCATCCCTAAAAATGTTGCTGTAGAATTGGTGACTTCACTTTCTTATGTGAACCAATTCCAGATGAATCCCCTCCTCAAAAGAGAAGTATTCCTGCCCATCATGTACCTCCCGTACATTCGAACCTCGCAGCAAAGAAAGGTCCCCGATAACAATTTCTGTCATGAACCTCACCCTCTTGAACCCTGCTTCAATCTTCTCATCGCGAAACCCGAACCCTTAAAAAGCATCACAGGAAACCCTATCCATGCAGACTGAAGAATCCAAGCTGCAGTCCTGGATCGAGTCCTGGCTGGAGTCAGGGCGTCTCATCTCTCTTCTCATCAAAGCTTTTGTAGTGCTCATCGGAATTATGGTTTCATCCATCATCATCTATTTTATCCTCCAGGGAGAGTACAAGGGGATCTTCTACATTCTTTTCATTGTCATCTCCACCATCCTTGTTTTCCGTCTGTATCTGAAAGAAATGCGCATACCCTCTCAATTGAAACCCGAACCTGAGCCAGAACTGATGGGAAATCTGGATTCTATGGCTGCCATGATCAGGAGAGCTTCTGAGGGACTGGAATACTCACAAGGTGCACTGGAAAAATATTTGAGTGGTCTGCGAGGGGAAGAGTGCCACTTCGAGGGCAAGGGAGACAAATACCTTGCCTCCTTGAAAGAGTTCCTGGAGGATATCTGAATGTTTACCCTGAAATTTATGGGCATAACCCTCATGCTTGTCCTCCTGTTTGCACTGGGGGCCATCCTGCGTTCGGCTGACGTCCTTTCACTGTGTTTGCCCGTGCTCTTCTACTACTTCTTTGCCATGCAGGGAGAAAAGCCAGAGACGGTCATTAAGAGGAGACCACTCCCTGAGAGAGGGATGGCAGAATCTGTTCTACCTGTCTCTTTTACTGTTTCAGTGAAGCACCCTCCCCACTTCATGGAAATCTTAGACAGAGTAAGGGGGAAGCTCATCGGGGACAACTACTTTCTCTTCCCGAGAACAATCGAAGCTGCGTGCAGTTATGATCTGAAATTGAGGAGGGGAAGAATAGACATTGGCCCTGTTACGGTGAGGCATCACAATTTCTTGTTCACCCAGTTCTGGGAACACTCGACGGCAACGTCGGAGACGGTCGTCGTCATACCTCGCGTGCACGATTTAAAGCCTCTGAAGTTGAGACCTCGCCAGACCAGGGTCTTCTACGGGATGATCCCCGCACGGAGGGCAGGGATTGGTGAAGAATTCTTCTCTCTACGGAACTACTCTCCTGGAGATGAATTCCGAAAGATCAACTGGAAAGCCTCCAGCAGGAGTGGAATGCTGGTCTCCAACGAGTATGAGGCCATGAAGACCACAGATGTCATCATTGTGCTCGATGCGCGCAGAGAAAACAAGCTGGGAAAGGAGAAGACGCTCCTGGAATACTCCTTAGATGCAGCAGCTTCCCTCTCTGCTGCAGTCCTCAAGGGAGGAAATAGACTGGGCTTCTTATCGTACAGTGAGTCATTCCACCGCCTCTACCCGGGCACGACGCGCAGACATTTACTGAAAATTCTGGAAATCCTCACTGAAATCCAGGCTGAAGGTTCTTTCAGACTGGACTACATCAAGAACTTTATTTCTGCCTTTTTCTCCAGAGGGTCCCAGTTGATTTTGATATCACCTCTGCTGGACACCTCCTTTTTACAGGGAGTGCAGGGCTTGTACGCATTAGGGTTCGATATTCTCATCGTGTCTCCCTCGCCCATCGAGTTTCAGTGGTCATACTGCAGCCAGGACATCTACCACAGGCTTGCCAGAAAGATTTTGGAAAAGGAACGGGCAAAGCTCTTGTCTTCACTGCGTGAATATGCTTTAGTGGTAGACTGGAATGTGGAACTGCCTTTAGGTCAACCGCTCTCGGAGGTGAGGTTATTCCGTCTAAAACGGTAGCAGCAGCCAAGATAGTGGCCGTCATCATTCCGAGTGTGGTGCTCGCAAAGGCCTTCAGTTTACCAGGACGAGATGTGACCGTGATCATGGCTGTGCTGTATGCTGCTGGGTTGATCAGTCAGATCATGAAGAAAGAATGGGCAAAGTTCTTCCTCACCATGTTCGGTATCATCGGTGTGATAGATTTCATCATCTACGGAGTGCCCAGAATGTGGATGATTGTCACAGTCACGGGGCTCCTCCTCTGTTATGAGCTTCTGGAAGTCTCCTTTCGCCATGGGGTGCGGGTGGGAGATGAAGAAGAGCACCAAGCACTCATACAGAACCATGTGGTGTATCTGGCTGTCGTCTTTACCGTGATACTGAGTTCTTCCTTTGGAGTGCTCTTCCTCTTTGAAAGAGTTGCTTTCCGGTTCTCAGAGAATATCTACGCTAATGCGTTGGTTTTTTCCCTCGTCTTCTTTGCTGTACTGTACCTCCTCAGGTACATCTCACGGTGAAAATCAAAACCGATGGCACAATCTGTGAGAGCATCACTGAAGCTGTCCTGCGAAGTGCATCTTTCAAAAGCTGTACCATACCTCTCTGCACGGCTACTTGAGTATCCTGCGGACATCGAGCACTATTAATGCGAGGATTGCCGCACCTACCATGAGTACTGCTACTGCCTTTCTGTCAGCAAGAAACGAATCCTGCAGCCTGTTGTAAAGGCCTACCTTCCCCTCAACCTGTACATCGTAGATGGTGACTGACTCAATGTCTGACTGTAGAGAGTTCTTGAATCCTGCAGCATCATAGGGTGAAATGAAGCCTTTGTACATGAAGGGATTGTCGTAAAATCGAGGATCGGATTGGATTTTTTCTGCAAGAGAGCTGCTTGGGATGTAAGCCGGATAGATGTGTGCAGTGTCAGAAGCAGTCCAGTGCATGGTGGTCGTGGAGATACCCATGACAATGCTGTCCATACGCGTCTGCATAGCCTGATCCATACACAGTCCCAGTTCCCAGTTCTTGGCACAGAAATATAAAAATATGAGATCCTTTTTCTTTCCTTCCTTGAGAATTAAATTTACCACCCGATTAGGACGGCTGTACTTCATCTCGTTTACCTGCCCGAGCTTTTCCTGCACAACTTTCCACCGCTCCTCCAAGGTAGTGATGTTGTAAATGATGGCGAATACATAGGATGTTCCTCGTTCGCCCTGTGGAGCTTCCACTATGGTCCCATCGTAGTTTACCAAATGGGTAAAAGGAACATCTACCACACCGTAAAGGTAATTGTAGCCTTCCATGCGCAGATCGGTGACCAGGGCCCCCTCCTCGTTCTTTTCTATCAAAAAACGGAGCAACCCCATGACAGCCTCATTCTCCAGGTCAGCAAGCTGCCGGTCTGAGGACCACCCCACGAGAGCCCCAGAATCAGAATCCTGCCACAGGTAAAACCGGTTGCCATAGACTGAACAGGTGACAAAAATGAGGTTCTTGTAGTCCTGTGCTGTATCGAGGGGGAACGCAGCAATGATCTGGGTAAGCAGATGGTACCTGAAGGGTTCAGTCCGGTCCTCGAAGACAAATTCGGGATTTGCAGTAACGAAGAGTGCAACCTGGTCTAACAGTTCAGGGTTGATGTCCTCCACCTGCAGGACCTTCTCAATGTATCGCAGAGCAATCCTGTTGTGAGAGAACTTTTTACTGACAATCTCTCCGAGAGCAGGGTCATGACTGTAGATGCCTGCCAGCGAGGAGAGTATCTGGCTCTTCTCCAAAGCAGCTTCGCCAACGAGAGAGAGTGCAAGCTCTCTGTCAGATCGAGCAATCTGTGAAAGGTCACTGAGAGCAAGGAAGCTCTCTCTAGAGAGCGTCGTGGAGCTCAAGAACAGGTCTACCAGCTCTCTGTCTTGCAGACACAATTGACTGACCTGCTGAAGTGCTTCAAAATCTTCGGGTTGGTACACTTTCACCAGTCCAAGGGCCAGATCTTTGTTCTCAGGGTAGAGCCTGATCAGCTCCTGCACTGCCCTCAGTTGAGACAAGGTGGGGTCGAAAATGAACCAAGAAGCATTCGACACGGCAACTGCCAGCTCAGGGGGGAGCTCCATGACCACTCTGGTCCCCTCTTCCACTTTGCATGCCCTGGCAAGAAAGAACCAGTCTGAGGCTGCTAACTTCTTGGCCACCTCTACGTTGCTTTCTGTTAAAGCTAAAACGTGTTCTAGAGTACTCACCTCACAGGTAGAAATCCCGTTCTGAAACCACAAGGTCTGGGAAAATCGCAGCGCTATTTCAGGTTCCTTCTCTTGGATGTCCACCAGAAGACTGAGCGCACGCGCTTCATCTTCTGAAACATAGTCTTGTAACCAGCTTGCATTCAACAAATTAAGCCCAGTTTGCTTGTGAACTGAATACAAATACTTGATCTGTTCATAGTAGGCCAGTTCTTTCTCACTCTGATGGTTAACTGCGTACCTCACCCAGGGATAATCATCCAAAACTTCATAGAAGTATTTATCAGTCTCAGACTGCGGACGTGAGAGGTGTGAGACTGAAAAGTAACCTGCCGCCAGAATCATGATGACCAGGACTGCTGCGCCTATCAGTTTTTTCATTGTATCTTCTCTCCTTAATGAAGTATTTAACCTTTTTCTTCAGTAACTGCACGTGCTCATGATTCTATTCACAACCAGGTTGTGAAGGTTATTGCTCTTTTTTTTGTGAAAAATTTTCTGGATTTGATAATTTCTGAGATTTAACGTGGTGAGCAGCTCCTTTTGTGAGGTCATCTGCTTTCTGAGTGATGAAAGGTACAGCAGGTCAAGTCGACGTTCGTGGATAGAAAGAAAAAGGGAGGACACCAGGAGGTTCTGTACCAGTGATGCGAAGAGGATGAAACGAAGCAGGTCAATCAGGGGAGAGGTAGGCTGCTCCCATACAGCCGAGTGTGGCCATGGGAAAGGTGTACAGAAACATGATGACAGAAGTTCGTAAGGCGATGTAGAAGCTGATTTCCTCATCGACAATACCGAGGTAGGCAGGCATGTAGAGAACGAGCCCGACGATGAAACAAGCACTGATGCACATGGCAAGGTAGGAGAAGAAGGCTCTGTAGACTGATTTGGTGAAGAAATAGATGAGGGCACCGCAGAAAACTGCCATGAGGTAGGTCACTGATTTGAAGGGGAGAGGTGAAAGGTCACCAAGGTGGAATCCCGCCCAGTAGTTGGCGAGGATGATGGATAAGAGGAGGATGTAGGAGAACTCCCAGAGGAGGGATCCAATGTGTATTCTTGTTTTCATTCAGGTCACCCAGTATTCCTCAACAGGGAGGGAGACTGTTATCTGCCCGAAGGGGAGTTCGATGACACTGCCTCCCTTGATAAACCATATGATCTTCTGCGATTCTTCTAATTCAGAGGTGAGATCACCGAGGTAGACGGGGTGGACTTCAGCCTTGACCGTAACATCGGTGTCGCCCGGCGGGATGAGGGTTCGCTCCCGCATGTCGAAGTTGCCCAAAAAGGTGCCATTAGCGTAGACGTTGAAGGCAATCTTCTGGAGGGTGACGGTGATGGCTGAGGTGTTGGAAAAATGAAAGGTGAAGGAGAGGGTGGAGGGCGACACAATTTCGAGGTTGACGAGATTTCCTCCAAGGCGATGGGTTGCCTTCGTCGTCTCGACGTAGTTAGAGGTAGTAGAGTACAGGGTGAAAAAGCTCACCGCAGAGAGGGTAACGACTACTGCGGTGAGGAGGAGTTTTCTCATTTGTTGTTCCATAAGATCACATCATTCAGATTACTGTTACATTTGACACAGGTCATGTCGTCGTTACCTCGTGTCAGGGTCACTTCACGTGCCCGATACCACCCTATCACAGGAGGAAGCACGATACAAAGTGATTCTTCCCCACATCCTTGAGGACAGGGTCTTCTCGTTTGCAGATGTCCATACTGTAGGGACAGCGGGGAGCGAATCGGCAGCCAGGAGGCGGATCCACGGCAAGGGAGACACCGCCGATGATGTCGATGCGGTGACGTTTTTCCGTCGGATCAGGGACGGGGACGGCAGAGAGTAAGGCTTTGGTGTAGGGATGCTGAGGATTGAAAATGAGCTCTTCAGCTGGTGCCACTTCGACAATTTTCCCCAAGTACATGATGGCGATGTGGTCACACATGTAGCGGGATACAGCGAGGTCGTGAGTGACGAACACGAAGGTTAACCCGAACTTGTCACGGAGTTCGAGCATCAAATTCATGACCCCTGCGCGGATGGAGACGTCCAGCATGGAGACGGGCTCATCAGCAACGATGAAGGTCGGTTCGATCACCAAGGCACGGGCGATAGCAACGCGCTGGCGCTGGCCTCCCGATAACTCGTGGGGGAATCGGAAGACGAAATCCTCTGCAGGGCGCAATTCAACGGTCTCTACAGCCTTGTGAACCAATTCTTCTCGTTCTTCGTGAGTTCCAATATTCTGGACAATTAAAGGTTCTGCCACCGTGTCAAAGATGTTGAAGCGAGGATTCAGTGATTCGTACGGATCCTGGAAGACCATCTGGACGTTCTTCCTGAACTCCTTCAGTTCTTTCCCTTCCAAGTGGGCAATGTCAATATCGTTGAGGTAGATATCACCTGAGGTCGGATCGTGCAATCGCACCAGTAACTTACTGGCAGTGGTCTTCCCGCAGCCGGACTCACCTGCTAACCCGAAGATCTCCTGTTTCTGGATGGTGAAAGACACGTCATCAACTGCGTGGACGTACCGTGGTTTTCTTTCAAAGAAGCTTCCCCGGAGGGGGAACCACTTTTTCACATTTCTAGCTCGTATCAATTCCATGAGATCACCCCAAAGCGTGGCATGCAGCCCAGTGCTTGTCGCCGTATTCTTTGAATGCTGGATTCTCCCTCTTGCAGATGTCCATGGCGAGGGGACAGCGCGGATGGAACCGGCACCCTGTGGGGGGATTGAGCAAGTTGGGAGGCTCTCCCGGGACGGGAATTAACCTTCGACGAGGACCCTTAATGGACGGGAAGGAGTTCATCAGCGCCTTGGTATAGGGGTGCATGGGACTCCTGAATAAGTCGGCTGCCCGGGCGTATTCTGCTAGAATGCCAGCATACATGACAGCAATACGCTCACAGCTCTCAGCAATGACCGAGATGTCGTGAGAGATGTAGATCATCGTCATGTTCAACTCTTTCTGTAACCTTTTGATCTCGGAGATGATCTGGTCCTGGACGATGACATCTAGAGCGGTCGTCGGCTCGTCTGCTATGATGAGGTCAGGGCTACAGGACAAAGCCATCGCGATGACAGCCCGCTGCTTCATCCCTCCACTGTACTCGTGGGGGTAATCGCGAGCCCGCCCGGGGTCTAACCCAACGAGCTCATACAACTGGGCAACCCTTTCCTGTGCTTCTTCCTTGGAGATGTCCTCGTGAGTCCTGATGGCCTCGATGATCTGATCCTCAATGCGGTGGACAGGATTTAGAGCGTTCATGGCTGCTTGGAAAATCATGGAAATGCCCTTCCACCTCACTTTCCGCATCTCCTTTTCCGGGAGGTCCAGTAAGTTCTCACCTTTGAAGAGGATTCTCCCGCTCTGTATTTCAGAGTTTGCTGGAAGCAGCCTCAAAATGCTCATCCCAATCGTCGTCTTCCCGCAGCCAGACTCACCGACGAGCCCCATGGCTTCTCCCTTTTCGACATCAAAAGAAACGTTATCCACTGCTTTCACGTACCCTTTCATCGTCCCGTAGTACATGACCAGATTCTGAATTTCTAAAATTTTCATAGTCATCGCTTCCTCAATCGTGGATTGACAATCTGCTCTGTCCCAATGCCAATCAGATAAAAGGACAGTGCCAGAAACGTGATACACAACCCAGGGGGCAGTAACCAAAAGGGTGCCTTGAACGTGTACCCTGAGGTGAAGCACCACTGCAGCATCATGCCCCAGGACACGGTACTGGGATCACCGAGTCCAATGAAACTCAGAGCAGCCTCCGTGAGGATAGCACCCGTGACCCCAAAGGTCATGTACAAGAAGGTCAATGGCAGTACGTTCGGGGCAATGTGCCTGAAGATGATCCTCGAATCACTGGCCCCACTGACTCTGGCACTCTCGATGAAGGGGCGCTCCCGTAAAGACAACACCTGCGACCTGATGACCTTGGAAGTGCCGGGCCACCCGAGCATACCGATTAGAATCACAATGTTCCAGATGCTCATTCTCCCCAAAGCAGTCCCAATCACCAGGATCAAGGGGATACTCGGTAAGGTCAGCACAATATCTGCAGTCCTCTGCAGCAGCGTGTCGATGGCTCCGCCAAAATACCCGGACACCAATCCGACGACTGTTCCGACGAGGACAGAGGCTGCAGCAGCCGTAATCCCGACAATTAATCCCCACTTGGCACCTTCCAGTAACTGACTGAATAAGTCTCTCCCCATGAAATCTGTTCCTAAAGGATGCCTTAAAGATGGCTGGGTGAACCCAAAGATTTCAGGGTCAGTCCCATACAACGGTACATACATTTCATCAATTTTGGGAGGAATAGCAGAAGCTAAAGCAAGCACAAAGAAGATGGCGAGGATGACAATCCCCAGAACACCAACCTTGTTCTGTTTGAACAGAACCCAGCTGCCTCCTAACATCTCTTTCCTCCTCTGCCATGTCGTTTTTATTTCGACTTGTGATACAGGTCTCAATCGATCACCTCGTTCATTATGATCACTCGACAGATCGAATCATTAGATCAGATCAGATCAGATTGTATTGAATCGAATCGAATCGAATCGAATCAATACTTGATTCGTGGGTCCAGATATGCGTACAGGATATCAGCTACCAGCACTGCCAACAGCACAACACCAGCAAGCAATATGAAGGACCCCTGCGCCAAAGGATAGTCATAGTTTAATGACGCTTCCACCAAACAGGAACCCAGTCCTGGCCAAGAGAAGGTCGTTTCCGTTAAAACACCGCCATTGAAGGAGAATGCCATGTTCAAAGCTAATGCGGTCACCACTGGTAACATTGCATTCCGTGCTGCATGGTGGTCTCGCACTTTACTGTCTGGCAACCCCTTGGCCCTCGCTGTAGTGATGTAATCCTCTCGTAAGGTCTCCAGCATGCTGTTTTTCATCAAAAGCATACTCCCCGTGAATACCCACAAGGTGAACACTGTGAGAGGCAAGAACAGATGGTAGGCCACATCTATTACCTTGCCAAAGGCAGTCACGCCAGCCGCCGTCCACACTTCGGGAGATTTCATCCCACCCACGGGAAATAAATCCAACTTCCACGAAAATATCCAGATAGCCAGTAATCCCAGCCAGAATATGGGCATCGTGTAGAAGAACAGGCCTATAACAGTAGACCCATACTCCAGTCTTCCTCCTCTCCTCCAGGCAATGATCCGCCCCAGGTTCACCCCTATCGCATAGGCTAACGCGTATCCCAGGGTGAACAAGAGCATCGTGGGCAGCAATCGCTGTTTTAATATTTGAAAAACTTCGAACTGCCAGTAGAAAGAGGTGCCAAAATCGCCGTGAATTAAGTTGTTAACGTAGATCAAATACTGCTCCCACAGCGGTTTATCCAGTCCAAATCGGGTCCTCAGAATCGCTTTTAACTCGGGCGTCATACGAGGACTTATCACCATAGAAGCCGGATCTGCTGGCATCAGTCTGAACAAGATAAAAATCAACGTTGTAATGATGAACAACGTTATGAAAATTTCCAAGATCCTCCTTGTGAGGAACTTCATCATAGACATTCTTGTATCACCTCTCCTCTTTTGGTTTTTGAAGATAGGAAAGAGTTCGTTGTCCTTTTTTCCGTCTTCCTCACGGTCACGAACATCTTCTCATCTCTAAAAAAAAGTGAGTGCGATCTTTATAAATAGTTTTTGTTCGCTTCTATATGCGGTTGTATATTCAGTTTATAGTTCATTTATCTTATATAATAAATTGTATAATCATCAAAAATGCGGGATCTTCTCTTTGCGAGCTACAGAAAATGCACACAAAGTTGTAGTCATGAGTGCATGGTACAGGGGTGAAGGGAGATCTGCAATGTAATCCAGTAAGAAAGGTGCACTTCATTGACGATCTTCAGAAATGCATAACTTTTTATAGCAGCCTAGTGAACATTCAGAGAAGGTGATCTCTTGAGAATATTAGTAACATCGGCCCTACCCTATGTGAATAATGTACCACACCTGGGAAACCTGATCCCCGTGCTGTCAGCGGACGTGTTTGCTCGGTTTAAGAGGTTGAAGGAAGAAGACGTCATCTACATTTGCGGGACAGACGAGCATGGTACCGCAACGGAGACCGTGGCTATGCGGGAGGGCATGACACCTCAGGAGGTCTGTGACAAGTATTTCAGAATCCATAAAGAGAGCTATGATTGGTTACACATTTCTTTTGACCACTTCGGGAGAACTTCAAAGCCCTACCAGCATAAAATCACCCAGCACATCTTTTTGAAGTTGTATGAGAACGGTTATATCTTCGAAAGAGAGCTGGAACAGACCTACTGTCCCTTTTGTGAGCGGTTTCTGGCTGATCGATACATCCAGGGGGAGTGTCCTCACTGTGGATACGAATACGCCCGGGGAGATCAGTGCGAGAACTGCGGGAAGATCTACGACTCTAAAGATCTGGTCAATGCACGCTGTTCAATCTGCGGGAACAGCCCCACCATTCGAAAGACTACCCACCTTTTCCTGGATTTGCCCCAGTTCGAAGACACATTGCTGAAGTTCATCAATGAGAGGAAAAGTGTGTGGTCAGCGAATGCAGTGAACTTCTCTGTCGCATGGATCAAAGAAGGGCTGGAGCCCCGATGCATCACGCGGGACCTGGAATGGGGTGTCCACGTGCCTTTGCCCGGATGGGAACACAAGGTGTTTTATGTCTGGTTTGATGCATGCATCGGCTACATCTCGATAACGCAGGAGTACTGCGACCGTGAGGGTACTCACTGGGAGGAGTGGTGGAAGAACCCTGGTGACGTGAGGTTGTACCAGTTCATGGGGAAAGACAACATCCCGTTCCATACCGTGATCTTCCCTGCCGCCTTGATGGGGACGGGAGAGGGATACACGCTTTTGTACCAGATCAGCGTCAACGAGTACATCAACTACGAGGGAGGTGCTTTCTCCAAGTCTCGAGGACAGGGCATATTCTGTGATGATGTGATGGCTTCAGGGATTCCTCCAGACGTGTGGCGGTACTACATCTACATTAACAGACCTGAAAAGCAGGACACTGACTTCTACTGGGAAGACCTGCAAGAGAAGACCAATGCGGAACTAGTGGGGAATCTGGGCAACTTTGTCTTCCGCACCTTAAGCTTTGCCCACCGTTACCTAAAGGGCGTCATAGCAAAAGAGGAATTGACAAAAGAGGATGAGGCCTTCCTCAAAGAGGTTGAAGAAAAGATCGATGCAGTAGAAGCGAACCTGGAAGCCTGTGAGTTAAAGACTGCTTTAAAGCAGATCATGGGGATCTCCCGCATGGGAAATCAGTACTTTCAGGAACATGAGCCCTGGAGACAGAAGGACACTCAGAAAAAGACCATCTACGTGTGCTGCAACCTCGTGGCAAACCTTGCTGTCCTTCTCGAACCGTACCTCCCTGAAACTGCGGAGCGAATGTGGAAAATGCTCAACGTGAAGGAGAAGCGTACCTGGAAATTAGCAAAAGGGCTGCCTGTATCTGAAACAATTATAGAGGAACCTGAAATCCTTTTCACTCCCATAGAGGATGAATTTGTACAGAAAATGAAAAAGAAATTTGGAGGAAAGAAGATGGAACTGAAAGAGACTATACCTTATTCAGATTTCGAAAAACTGGACATACGAGTGGGCCAGATCATGGAAGCAGAAAAACACCCCAAAGCAGATAAATTAGTGGTCTTGAAGGTGAATATTGGAGAATTGGTGACTGTCGTGGCTGGAATCAAACCCTGGTACGACCCCACAGAGCTCGTGGGAAAGAAGGTGGTTCTCCTTGCCAATTTGGAACCCATCAACCTGCGAGGCATGGAGTCCAGAGGGATGATCTTAGCCGCCCAGGACGCGAAAGGTGTTTCACTCTTAACCGTAGACAGAGACGTCAATGTGGGTTCGAAGATTCTCTGAAGAAAGCTCGCCCACAGAATGCGGCTCCAGCAAAACATAAATGTCAAATCTGCGAAATTCGCCATAGAGGGCAGCTGTAAAGTGGAAGAATTGCACTGGATTAGAAAATTTACAAACCCAGCGAAAGCTTTATATAGGTGAAGCTCGCAGGTAAGAGTGCTCGCGATCACGCCCCCAATAAGAAGACACACAGTATCCTCTCCTTTTCCTCCAGGGGCCAGATCCGAGAAGGGGCTCCTTAGCGTTTGGGGGGCCCTCGTTTTCTTTATAGTACTGCTGGGTCCTCTGTTGATTTGTAAGACAAAAATACGTGCAGTATTACTTTTTTTTTGAGGCGTTGTAATTCCGGCAATAATCTTGGATATCTTCAATACTGCAGTACTTAGTACACATAACCTCATCGTGAACTCCACTATGAGTGATGGGTACGGGAAATTTTTATATACCAGTCCCTCCATCCAGTTTTATGAATCGGTTGCTTCCTATCCTTATCATCGTACTCCTCACCGGGATGCTCCCCCTCTCTGCTCAACCAAAAATGCGAGAGATAGTCTACTTTTATGAGGAAGGGTGTCCCAAGTGTGAGGCTTTATCTCCCATCTTGGATGAAATTGCACGAGAATACTCTGTGCATATCACTAGGCATGATGTATCCACCGTGGAGGGTTATAACCTCTTCAAAGAGCATGGGTTCACAACAACTCCCGCTCTCCTCATCAATGGGAAAAAACTTGAAGACCCGATTGAAAAATCAGACATTCTAAAAGCACTCCAGGGCAGTCGTCCACTAAACCCTTTCATCATAGTTTTGCTCCTCGGACTCCTTTCAGGATTCACGCCCACCGTGATGAGCGTCCACGGCGAGGTCATCAGCGAAGTGGCCAGGACTACACGTCAGGAGATCGATGTAGTCATACGATCTTTCATCTTCTATGCTGGTATATTTGCTGTTTTGTTCTGCTTATTCACCACATTCTCTGTTTTTTCTGTCTATATATCTTTTCTGCTCCCTCTTCTTGGATTTGTAGCCGCGCTGAACCTGCTTAACTCGGCCTTCCATTCATTTAACTCCTACACCAGGGTTGACCTCTTTATCAAAGCGAAATTCATCACCCTAGGTCCCGGTTCTATGCTGAACCTTGGGTTACTCCATGGTGTGGGGAAGTTCTCTGATTCAGCTCCCATGTTCGTCCCTATGCTTTTCTTTGTGATAAGAGAAGGCTCTTTTTTCCAGGATCTCCTCATTCTTGTCGTGTTCTATGCGGGGGTACTCCTTTCTTACAGCGTAGTCTTTGCGTTGGCAGTTGTTCAATTTAACCTCTTCAGAAAGTTCAAAGATGAGGTGGTAGGCAGGTTGTACTTCTGTATGTGTGGCCTATTGGTGATGACAAGTTCTGCATTCTTGTTCTTAGAGGTACTAGAGCTCAATTTCTTGGTAGGAACAGTGAGTATGCTGGTTGTCATCATCTCTGGTGCCATGATCGGATTCAAGCGGAGGCTGGTCTACTGATGGGGGCGAAGTCGTGAGAGGGTGAGGGTTCTTAATAGACGTAAAGTGTGTCTGCAGTAACTGAATGCACAGCAATGCCTAAAAGTTTTTAAGCACCTCTGAAGATGAGCTCCCATGAAGAAGATTTTCATCGCCATCATATTCCTCGGATTATTGCTCGTGCCAGTGAAGGCAGAGAAAGTCAGTATCATCCTCTTTTATACTCCTGGCTGCGAGCACTGCGCTCAGGTGGAGGTGTGGCTTCAAGAGTTGAAGGCAGAATACGGTGACCTGATCTCTGTAAGAGCTGTGGATGTCCTCACCAGAGAAGGGTGGAATGAATTAAAAAAATATGAGCTTGATATCACCCCTGCTGTGGTCATTAACGAGAAGACGAAGCTCCGGTTCAATGAGATCACCAAAGAATCTTTGAGAGAAGCAATTGACAAAGCACTCAAGGAAGAAGAATCCTCCACGACGACCATGGGGTTGTTGACATTGATTTTTGGCATCATATCGGGGACGACAGCCTGTGTTTTGGCAGTGGCTGCTTTCATGTTTGCCATGGTCACCAACCCTGCCAGCAGGTTCAGGCACATCCTTTTGGTGGCCTTGTGTTTTGGATTAGGGTTAATCACTGTCTTCATGATCATGGCAGCCCTTCTGAGTGTGGGGTCGTACTCCCTCACAAGTGGGGGAGCATCCACGATTCGATTTTACCTGTCATTATTGCTGGGGTTTGTGGTGGTAGTTTTGGGGATAAATCAGTTCAACTATGCGTTTGAGTTTGTGAAAATGCCTGTGTCCACGAAGAAGTTTTTTGAAAAACTTCTTGAGGCTATGTTGGGTAAGAGAGGTTATGTGGGCGCCTTTCTCTTTGGTATACTGTTTGCTCCAGTAAAGCTCCCCTGTGCCATACCTGCCCTGGGGATGGTGATTGAGCGTATTCTGGTGAAGGGGGATTTAATAGAAGGGCTGGCTTTAGCTGCAGTTTATGGTGTGGGTGTTTTAATTCCCTTGATCATAGTAGCTGTGATCAGTGGGGGTTCTGCTCGGTTTGCTTCCACGTTGAGATGGAGCGAGACCTACCGGAAAGTGAGCTGGGGAATAGGGGGAGTGGTGGTTTTAGCAGTGGCAGTGTGGATATTCTGGAACACGTTCAAGATCCCCGAGGCGGTGACTTCAGTGCATTATGCAGCTTTTGCACTGTTCGGCATTGTGACAGTTGTGGTGATGGTGTTGTTCATAAAATACGGGGAAGTGTTAACAAAGAGCAGGGCGTGGAAGCGGGTTTCACGTGGACTGCAGAAGGTATTCCGATAGAGAAGTGAGATGTTCACAGATGCATATCGACGTGATGACAAGAGCATAGAAGAAGCAAAAGGGCTGAGGAAAGAGATTGCATAGGCTAAAGCCCTTCTCCAGCCCTAATACCCTTCAGGGTGTATAATCTTCTTTCATGTACTCGCGGGTGTATTTCTCGTACATATCATCAAGAATGGTTTGGTCTTCATCTTTTAGGCATGAGTACAGCCAGATAGACAGCTTCAATACAGCTCTGAAAAGATCACATCTCTTTGTGTATGGCTTTGCAATGTCCCTGTGATAAGAATACGATTCATAGATGCATCCTCCGCCACAGTAGTACCTCGCCCAGCACTCGTTGCAAGGTGTTCTCTTGTCCACATTGTTTTCAAGTATCACCTGCTGGATCTCATCATCAAAATCCCAGACAGTGCCCATTTTGAATTTGGATTCACCAACAAATCGATGACAAACATATATTCCGCCCTCTGCAGAGATTCCCACGTAGCGTAGAGCAGCTCCACATCCGTGATATCTCATAGTTGTTAAGTAGGTTTTTCCCATTAAATCAGAAAGATTTGAAAAGAGAATGTGCCTCTCTTTTTTTATGTAGTCAAGAACATCCTCGGTGATTCTTCTATAATCAGACAAGATAGCATCATGGTTAGAAATTATTTTTCCAGTAGCTGGTTCAATGTGCACCTGTCTGAAGCCCACGTCAACTAAGTGTTTGAAAACAGTGTAGTATACACTTTCATCTGTGGCAGTTGATCGGGCTGTCACTCTTCCTTTTCGAGACTTGAGTAACTTCTTCACTCGAGGGTGGATGACATCGTAGGAACTCGTACCATTTTTGAAAGGACGATTGCGATCCTGTATTTCTCTAGGGCCATCAATGCTTATGGTGACTCCAATATTATTTTCATTCAAGAATGTGATAACATGGTCTGTGATCAGTGTCCCATTTGTTGTAATAGTGAGATGGATTTTTTTTCTGTAAGATTCTGCCTTTTCTAGAGCACAAGGAACTAAATGTTCAATTAGCTTGAAATTCAAGAGCGGTTCGCCACCAAAGAATCCGACAGAACACTCTTTAGCATTATGGAGCTGATCGAAAAGGAAATCTAGAGATGCTTCCCCAGTTTCCCTGCTCATGAACCCTTTGTATCCGTAAGTACCTTCCTGACCGTAGCAGTATCGACACTTGAGGTTACATTCCTGTGCCACGTTCAAGGAAATGTTGTTGATTTCGGTAGATGGGTTGAGAGGTTTTCTTATTCTGTCTGCTTCTTCCTCAAACTTCGAGAACTCCTCCATCACTTCATCAGCTTCTCTCTGAGTAACTGCTAAGATCAACTCCTGACATGCTTCTTCACTGGAATGTCCCTTTTTCAGCACGTTGAAAAAGGTGTGTGCAACAGCATCTAGTTCAAAATAGATGGAGGAAGGTATGTGCAGGAGGAACGATTTGTCACCTTCTTGGAACAGGTAAAAATCCTCAGGGTTCATGGTGCAACCTGTATATGTATGCATCTTCTAAGGTGGGATGAACCTTTTCAGCCGAAACAGCAGGTTCATCAGCCAGGAACCTGATTCTGTATCCAGATTCTGTTGGTGACATGGATATGAGTAGGTGCCTTTGTCTGACAGTATCGAGGCGTGAGGCATCAATTTCTGTCTCCCACACCTTGCCCTCTGTCGACTGGATCAGTGATTGAGGAGAACCTCTCTCTACTATTCTCCCTTTATCAATGATTGCCACGTCGTTGCAGACCTGTTCTACGTCTCCCACAATGTGCGTGGCCAGAATGACGACGCGATTTCCTGATAGACCTGAAAGGAGGTTACGGAATTTGATGCGTTCTTCAGGATCTAACCCTGCAGTGGGTTCGTCCACGATCAGCAGTTGAGGATCATTGAGCAAAGCCTGGGCAATTCCTAATCGCTGTTTCATGCCCTTGGAGTAGGTTTTGGTCTTTCTGTTCTGGGCGTCTTTCAATCCTACTGTTTCAATGAGCTCTGTCACTTTTTGTGTGCGTTTCTGCTCATCCATCAAATAAAGGATGCCCATGTAATCGAGGAATTCGTAGCCTGTTAACTCAGGATAGGTGCCAAACTCTTCCGGGAGATAACCAAGGCTGTTCCTGATTCCTTGCTTGTTGTCCTCTTCAGCAATGCTCTTTCCATCAATGAAGACTTCACCCTTTGTAGGTTCCATCAGTGTAGCAAGTATCCTCATGAATGTTGTTTTTCCAGCTCCATTTGGACCCAAGAGGCCAAACATGCTGTTCTTCACGGTCATGGTTACCTCTTCTATACCAATGACACCACCTTTGTAGATCTTGGTCAATCCCGATGTTTCAATCTGCATCACATCACCTCACAAACCTTTCTGGGTTCTTGAGCAGGTAAAATCCCAGTACATGCAGCCCAACGGAAATGATCACAAGTAGCCCCCTATTTATCCAGAAATATTCATAATCAGGTGAAAAGGTCTCTAGAAATAGATACAATGGCAAGTACTTTGGCCCTATTGAAATTTCAATGAAGAAGAGAAACAAAACCAAAAAAGCAGCTATGTCCTGGCCAAGTATGATTGACATAGCCATAGCAAAAGAGGTTATGAACATAATAACGGGGATCGATACGAGAAAACTTCTTACATTGAAAAAATCTGTAGGATGTAAAAAGAAAGCTACTATGGCGAGAACAAAGACCCCATAGAACAGAATCAGAAAATACCTCAGATAGAGAATTTTATTCAGAGAAATTGGTTTCATGAAAGCAATTTCTGAAGTTCTCCACTTTATTTCCTTTGAGTGGATATCTGTGACCAAGAGTGCTAAGATCAGTGGTGAGATAACCTCAAACAACATTTTTGTACTGAAAGGTTTATCTTTTGAGGAGTAACAGACTAAAATGGCCAGAATTCCTATTAATACAGGAAATATTAACAATTCCAGTTTGTGCTGGAAAACAAGTTTCACATTGTAGGTGAAAAGACTCATCAAAACCCACCTCTCTCCTTCAAGAAGTATTTGGAATAGAGAACATAGGCAAAGGTCAGGAATACTGAGGAAATGAAGAGAAGTTCAATTTTCAAAAAGATGTGGTCTTTTAGAGAAATTGAAAAAAAGTAGGAATTAGTGTAATAAGTTCGAAACAATGTGGAAATTTCGGGTGGAAAACCTGAAAGAAAAACATTTAGAAGACGGAATAAAAAATAGAGAATATAGGTGATCTTGGTATTTCTGAAGATCAAGGAAAATAGGGTAACTGTAGACACTGAAAAAAATATCATAGGAAGAACATCGAGAATAAAGTTCCTGATATAGATGTTAAGGTGGGGCGAATCTCCGATATGAACTTCACCTACCGCCACTATCAAAAAAATCAGTCCTATCATCACGTTAATAGACAAAAAACATGCACTGAACTTTCCCAGAAAAATGTTCAACTTCTTGGCAGGTTTTACAGACAAAATCTCTTTCATTTTCAAATCTTTCTCTTTCAACATAACATCAGCAACGAGAAACATCACCCAGATTGAAGCAAAGTCTATCTCAAAGGAAGATGTTTCATTGATGGCATAGTCGGGTATTTCATGAACAACATTAGCGAGGGGATTGATATCGAAAAAATGAAAGATCAGAGCACCACATACCACGTAGGTTCTCAATTTTCTGACGAGTATTCGTGACTCATATTTCATTATCTCACATAGGTTCATATTATCCCTCAGCAATTTGGTGCTTGGCACTTCCTTGGGCCTAGGTAGTTTTTCGCCCTCCTTGTAAGTCTGAAGACAGACAGACAACGATTTCCTGCCTGGTGCATCGTTTCTCCTGTTAGTCCATCCCACATCTATCAATGAACTTGCATGGCGGGGAGTAGTCATCAGTACAACTATCATAAATCCAGCAGTTCTCACCAGAACAACTGTCAGAACCGCACGTATCTATCCAGCACAAGGGTCCGATACCACCCCTAAACCCATTCAATTTTTTCATGTGCTTCATTTTTCCACCTCCTTTTCAATCAATTTCGTCACTTAATAATCTTCTCCACATCTATCAATGAATTTGCATGGGGGAGTATAATCTATGCCGCAGGTATCATAAATCCAGCATGTTTCGTTCGTGCAGGTATCATAGAGCTCACATGAATCTATCCAGCACAAGGGTCCAACACTGCTTGTAAGTCCATTCAGTTTCTTCATATGTCCCGTCTGACCACCTCCTTTCACCTTTTGCATCACGTGATTGTTCTTACAACATATAAATCTTTTGGTGGCAAAGAGTTGTCAAATCATGTGCTGCTAGAAATTGTGCGATCTTTACACTTTCTTGGGTCTAGGTAGTTTTTCGCCCTCCTCATAGGTCTGAAGACGGAAGGACATCGATTTCCTGCCTGGTGCATCGTTTCTCCTGTTAGTCCATCCCACATCTATCAATGAGCCTGCATGGTGGGGTGTAGTCTTCGCGACAACTATCATAAATCCAGCAGTTCTCACCAGAACAACAGCCAAACTCGCACAGGTCTACCAAGCACAAGGGTCCGATACTACCCCTGAATCCATTCAATTTTTTCATGTGCTTCATTTTTCCACCTTCTTTTACTTTTTGTATCACTTCATTGCTCTTACAGCACATAAATTTTTTGGTGGCAGATCAATTTCGATTTATCCACCGAGTTCTGAATACCACAGTAACACAACCTTTTTCTTGAGAGATGTCCACTCTCTTTCATGAAACTTTCACTCGTACCTGCAGGGTCTGTCAAAAGAGACCTTCTCGAGCTGTTGAAGACTCACCTAGAATCCTGTGGATTTACCCTCACCATCTCAGAAGAGATTCCCCTCCCCCACAAGGCGTACAACCCGCAGAGAAACCAATACCTCGCCCAACTCTTCTTGGATGTAGAAGAGAAAGGCCATCATCTCATCATCACTGATGTTGACCTGTACACTCCTGCGTTGAACTTCATCTTCGGGTATGGCCCCGGTCCTAATGCCATCATCTCCATTGCCAGGCTCAAGGGCCCCCTTCTGCCAGAGAGGATGATCAAAGAGGCTGTCCACGAACTGGGCCACGTCTTCTCCGCAAATCACTGCCCTGACCCCCGATGTGTCATGCACTTCTCCAACAGCCTCGCAGACACAGATTACAAGAGCAAAGAATTCTGCCCGCGCTGCCGAAATCAGCTACAGAAGCAGTTCAATCTCTTTCCGTGAAGGCATACTGTCCATGGCTCCATATTTCGTCGTAGAAACTGCTCCAGCCGCGTTAGCAAATCGAAGAGCCTCTTCTAACGGTCTTTTCTCTAAAATCTTTGAAATGAACCCTGCGCAGAACGCATCCCCTGCCCCCGTCGTGTCTACTGAATCTACCTTGACCCCGGGCACTTCTAACCTCTCCTTCACGTATAAACACCCTTTTTCCCCCAGAGTGACGATGACGTTCTCTTCTTTTCCTTTGTACTGTGCGTACGTCTTTTCATTCATGACCACAAAATCAGCCCCAGAGACAATCGTTCCCACATCAATCCCCGGACATACATGCACATTCTTTATCCTCACCACTTTCAGCTTTTTCCCTGCCATCTCCACCACCTTTTCAGCTACTGGCACAAAGCAGTCCCCAATATACAGGATTGCAGCCTTTTTCACGTAATCCTCACGTATATCATTTTTATTCTTGAGGACACCCTCGGTATCGGTGATGATTGCCTTCTCACCCTTTCTGTTGATCAAAACAGTAGTTCTCGCCGTTTTCTGCGAAATGGTGACCCCACTAACATCCACACCCTCCGAGATCAACCGCTTCAGAAGTTCTTTCCCTTCCTCATCCTCCCCCACCTTACTGATCAGTCCTGACCGCACCCCCAGACGGGACAGCCCCACCGCCACGTTCGCAGCAGAGCCTCCACAAAAGTGTCTGCACCACTGAGCCAGCGTTATCTCGTCGGGGGAAGGGAAATTATCTACCAGGTAAACGGTGTCCACCGCCGCAGACCCTACACACACGACATCCAGTTCATCCATGGATTTCCCCCTCAAAGATCTCTCTCACCTCATTTTCTATTCCATACCGCCTCGCTAACTCCCCAACCTTCTTGAAATAGGAATACACCACCTCCACGATGATCTTCCGCATGGTCTCTTTAGAAATCAGCTCGGGTTCATAGATGAGAAAAATCAACCACCTCCGTGAAGGTTCTACCTCAAAGTACTTCAGCCACACCATTTTCTCCCCTTCTTCTCGTTTTTCCATCCCCTCACTGAGCACCTTTAACGATACCAGCCCCTTCAGGTGGTTGATCACTGTCTTGTTCGAGTAAGGGAGCGTTTCAATCAGCTGCTTCTGGTACACCTTCTCCTTCCCACAGAAGGCACTCAGTATTTTCAGGTTCACCTCACTGCCGAACACAGCACACAACATTGCGAGCTGGGCCTCTCTGTCTGAAGGGAGAAAGATGACATACGGTAAGTCGTCAGTGACGAAGAGTCTTTCATCCATACGACTCTTAGGAGGAAAAACCTTATATACTTAATGTACCATCATACACATGAAGTGTAGGTTACTACACAGGATGGCTGCAAATGACATTACGTGTGCCTGTGGTGCTCATGAACCCCCGGAAGTTAACTGCACGAGAGATTGCTTTGAGTGGCGTCATGGCTGCCCTCATGGCAGTGGCTGCTTTCATCCCTGTTACTGTAGTGGTGGGGGTCGGCAAGGTCATATCTGCTGCAGTGATTTTGGAGCCCTTGATTGGTGTTATCCTGGGTCCTGTTTTGGGCACGTATGCAGCAGCAACAGGTGCTTTCGTGGGCCAGATCGTGGCTCCCCAGGGAAATATCTTTCACTACCTCACGTTTGTACCGCCCACTGTCGGTGCTGCCACTGCTGGATTACTGGCACACAACCGCTGGAAGTCTGCCTCAGGCATCATGGTGATCGTTTTGTTGCTGTGGTATTTCACCTCAGTGGGGAGAGAGCTCCCCTCCTATCCGTACATGCCTGCAGTTTTTTTGCTCTTCGTAGTGGTGTTCAGACAGCATCTCGGCGAATGGATTCACGGAGAATGCCAGGAGATAGTGGGGTTTGAGAAAACAGGTGCAATGGTCATGGCTGCAGGATTGTCTGCCTTTGCTGCTGCTCAGGCTGTGCTTTTTTTCAGGTTCAGAGAGGTTTTCATTGCAGGGATTCTAACCTCGGTCGTTGCCGTGATAGTGCTGATTTCTTTCCTTTCAAAGGGAGCCATCGTGTTGAAGAAAGTTTCTGTTCTCGGATTTTTTGTTGGAGGAGTCCTCGTGCTCTCTTTAGTAAGAGACGATAATCTCATCCAGAGTATTACTGCAGTATTACTGTGTGTTACCTTTTTCTTTTTTGCTTTAACCTTATTAGGCTGTGCTTTCAGTAAAATTTTCCTTTTTTCATTTGCTTTGTTTGGAATATCTGCCGCCATCTTTATGGCGTCTGGGATCACAGATAATTATCAGATTCTTCTGCGAAAAATCACCTTTTCACTCATCCTCTCAGGTATGTTCCTCTTTTCACTCCTTCATTTCCAGAAAAAATCACTGAGGAGGTGGTCTGGTCTGCTCTTTTTCCTGGCAGGGTGTACCGGATTGGTCCAGCAGCTCCTCCTCCTCTCTGCAGACTCTCAACTCATCAAAAGAGAATTGATCAACCTGGGAGAAATCCCCTTTTCCACCTCAGTTCTGGGAAGAGAACTTGAAATTACCAGTGTGTCTTCCTACTACCTGGAAAAGGCATTTCCCGTTTACATGGGGCACCTTGGGTTTTTCCTCATTTTTGCTGCCCTCATCATCCTCGGTGTATCCTTCCTTCTGAATGTTTCTGTAGAAAAACTGGCTGTAGCCTATTTTATCATATCCGGGTGCGCTGTCTTTTCCGATTTGATGGTGGGTAATTTCCTGGCCATCTACATTTTAGGGTTAAAGACAGGAATGTTTAAAGCTTATCTCTTCATCTATCCAGTTGAAAGGATTTTAATGGCATTTTTTTCAACTGTTTTCGGAATAGGGGTATTGGTCCCCTTGAAAAAATATGGATTGAACAACGTGTTCAGGAGGTGATTGGACGAAAAGACTGCTCGTACTCCTGTTGTTGGCAGGCTGCCTCGCCCAGAAACCGAGCAGCGGCCCCACAGGAGAGGTCATCCTCACCGTATCCGGGAATATCACCACCTTCAATGTGAAAGATACTCACCAGTTCGACATGGAGACCCTAAAGCTGCTCCCTTACACGACAATTAAAACGCCCGACCCCCATTTGGATGCTACCATTGAATACGGTGGAGTCCTCTTGAAAGACATTCTCACTGCGGTAGGAGCAAAAAATGCTAAAGAAATAAAGATTGTAGCAAAAGACGGATACTCAGCCGTGGTAAAGGTGGAAGATGCGTATCTGGGTATTCTCATCGCCTACACTGCAGACGGTGAGGAGATTCCTGAAGATAAGGGAGGACCCTTGAAGGTCATCTATTCAGAGGAAGCCCAGAAGGTATACTCCCCTGATGCCTGGGTGTGGTGGGTTACGAACCTGGAAATTTCTTAAAGATTCAGAAGATGTACTTTGAAGAGTGAGGAGAATCACTCAGTTCCAGTCGAACTCTTTGAATTCTCCCTCTTTTTTTTCTTTCTTTTCCAGTTCTCCTCTCTTGAAAAGATCAATCTGAGCTGGAATAGGGACGGGGACTGCAATTCCTGTGACAATAGCCTCCCCCACATCTAGTCTTCTCATTTCTTCTTTTAAATCTGTCAGATCATTCTCAGAAGAGGAGATCAAGTGTTCCCTGTCCTTTAAATTGGTCAAGAGCATAACGATCATGGTATTTAACTGGGAGATGACCTCATCCATGATTTTTCTGGGCATTTGATCCACGACGCACAACCCCAAATTGAACTTTCTTCCTTCCCGCACGATCTTCTCAAAAACAGTCTGTCTCCCTGTTTCCCTGTTCAGCAGCTTGTGAGACTCTTCTAGAACAATAAACGTCTTGGGGAGGGGATTCTCCTTTCTCCTGGCAGTGCGGAACCTGTTCAGTAAGTACCTGGCCACAATGCTGGTGACAATTTTAATTACCCAGTCATTGTTCTCATATTCTCCAAAATCGATGATGATTGTACCCCCGTGGGAAACCTTCCCCATGATGTATTCTAAAGAGTCAAACTGTTCACCCACAAATTCGTAAGTTGTAATCCGAGAGACCTTCCTCTTTAACGTGAAAATGGTCTCGGGCCGTATTTTCTGTTCAAAATCTTCTACAATTTCTTCTGAGCTCTTCTTTGTAATATAAGATAACCAGTCTTTTTCTTTCCTGTAGATCAGGTCGAGAGCATCCTGCTGCGCCACTGTCAGTTCCGTAATCGTTGCCAGTTCAGAGGGGTCGATCAGGGTACGGGGGATGTTGAGGGAGACATCACATTCAGCTCCCTTTAACCCCAGAACGTAGACGTTTTCCAGACCTCCTAGCCCCGTGGGGTGATACCCGTATTCAGAGTGCACATCAAAGACGACCGTGGCAATGTTCCTGGATTTGACCTCTCTCACTATGACCTTCACAGCATTTGATTTCCCTGACCCTGTTTTTCCGAAGACACCTGCATGTTTGGTGACAAAAGTGTCAACATCGAGTGAAATGGGGATGTCCATGTCCCGTATTGTCCCTATGGAAATGGAAGATTCTGTCTTGTACAAGAATTTAAGATCCTCCTCCGTCACCTTCCTCACAGGGGCCAGATACTTGGGCAGGGTCTTCGCCCCTCGTATTTTGTCTCCCTCCACAATGCCCAGGAGGCTGGCCGTTGCAGTGTAGTAAAACTGGGGGCCGTATATGCCCTGGATGTTCTCAATGGCGTCAGGATAGGACAAGGCGGCGATCTTATCCGGGAGCACGGAATCTCCCAGGTGACGGGCTTCCAGTTCGTTGATCCTGGCTAAATATGTGTACTTTGACTCAATGATGACGAGATTTCCCACTTTGACATTCTCGAATTCTTCACCTTCATCGATTCGGAATTGGACTCCCTCTGTCGAGGAAGAGACTACCTTGCCGAGCATGAACTCCCTTGAAGGTGACCCTTTTAAAGGTTTATCACTGAAGCCTTGATAGAGTGAGAGGGAGACGGCCTCATCCAGATTCATATTATTAGATTCATATTACAATTCCTCTACATATTACAATTCCTCTACTGCTCTTTCATGAATAATCAACACCTAGAATCAAAATTGAAGAATCGAGATAGCAAATAGTTAATTGAAGGATTGAAGAATAAAATTGAAGAAAAAAAGAAGAAAAAAGATTTAGTCGAGCATTTGCTTCAGCTTGTCGATTGCCTGTTTGTACAGTTCCATGGCCTTGAGTGCATTCCAGTTTCCTGCGACACAGTTGGTGCTGTTGTTGCAGAAATTCTGTGCTATCTTCAGGTATTCATCAGCTTTGGCCAGGAGATCCTCCACTTCGGTGGTGTCCAGTCCCTTGGCCTTTGCTTGAGCGAGAAGATCCTGAGCCTCTTTCTGCAGACCTTGTGTCAGAGTGATGTTGTGCTTTGACAGTGGGCAGATACTGGGTGCTGCTGCTTGCGGTGCACCCTGCGCTGGGACGCATATCCTCGTGGTGGCTGTCCTCACTCCTGCAGGATTGGCGTCATTGTAGGATGCTGTTATGGTGTCGCGTTCTACAACGAACAGGATACCATCATTGAGAGCCATTCCTGCTGCAGGGTCACAGGGGGATGATGCAGTGAAGACACCCGTGCTCCCAACCTCAGTGAGGGTAACATTCTCAGAATCTCCCGTAATCTTGCTGGTCAGAACTGCAGAAGCAGTGCCAGTTCCCGCGAGGTCCTGGTCTGTCAGGGTCAGCGTCAGAGGACCCTCTGGTGGGTAGCACGCGAGATCGAACTTCAAAGCACCTGTGTAGACGTAGGTGATGGTTAACTGCGGTCTGTAACAGACGCCAAGACTGCCGAAATCCTGTCTGAATCCCGTATCCCAGCTCATGATGCTGTCTCCCGTGGTCGCTCCGTCCAGCCTGAAGGTCAAAAGGCTTGCTCTGACCCCGCCTGGGTTGAACCCACTCATTGAGGGAGGTGTCAGTGTGTACATCGTACCAGAAGCATCTGCAATCAGGGTGGCTGTCGTCCACGTCGGTGTCAGTGCCGCCAGGATACTGGCTCCATGAATGCCAGCATAGGTGGCAGTCGTGTACAAGTCTCCGGTGTAGTTGATGAGGTTACAGCTCCAGTTATCGGCTTGTCCAGCATCGAGCTGGTCTGCCTGCTTGAAGATAATGACTTGAGCAGACGTGATGTACGCGTTTGCAGGCAAGGCGCTGAGGTCAAATTGGAAGACTCCGTGTCTTATACCAGCATACGTGCTGTTGTGCCCTGTCCACATGTCGTCGTCATCGAGCACGACGCCATAGGTGAACTCTGCCACGTATCCTACATAGTACTGGGACGGTGTGTAGATCATGGGCGTCGCAAAGGTGTTGGGCCCTGAACATCCCGTATTTCCCGCCTGGTCTCGTGAGCACACTTCATAGTAGTAGGTCACACCCATCTGGAGGCTGTCAAACTCAAGGGAGTGGTTCAGAGTCATGGTGGCATCTGAGATCGTGTTGCCGTATGCAGCTGTCAATCCCCAGTTGACGAGAGATGTCGATAACTCGTCTGTGTCCCAGGTAATTTCCACGCTCGCCCCATTGCAGGGGTTGGCAACGATGTTGCTGATGACGGGGGGCGTGGTATCAATGTATGCTGTGTCTGTTCTCACTCCTGCAGGGGCGGCATCGTTGTAGGTCACGGTCAGGGTGTCAGGGTCTGCAACTTCCAGGTTACCATTACCGGGGTTTGCTGCTCCTGCACTGCATGGATATGATGCTCTGAAGATACCAGTGCTACCGCCAATCTCATTGAGGGTGGCAGTCTCACTGTCTCCTGTCGATGCACTGGATAGAGAAACTGTGGCAGTACCATTTCCTGCAAGGTCTGCATCTGTTAACGTGAGCGTTAGTGGTCCTGCTGTCGTGTAGTAGTCCTGATCGAACTGCACGTATCCTTGTGACTGCACGATGTTCCCACACACTGCCAAAGCGTAAGGCTGCACGTTCCAGCCAGGAGTGACCTGGTCTGTCTGGAAGGCGACAACGTAAATCGTGTACACGCCAGGGTCTGTGACATTGAAGCGCACCTTCTGGACGACATCAGGATAGATGAAGCTTGTATTGGCTACTGACCAGCCGTTGGAGAAGTTGCCGTCACCACTCAGATAGTACGTACTACCATTAGGGTGGTCGACCTCCACGTACAGGTAGTTCACCATCTGCGCTGCAGAACCTGCCGTTCCTGGTGGGTCTGTATAGACACAGGTCACATCGAGGACCTGTCCAGGCGCCAAGCTCACGGTGTACGGCTTGAAGAAGGGCCGCACAATGCCAGCACCATCTAACCCAGCAGTGTTGTCATCGACGAGGAGCGAGCGCACGTCTCCTGAAAAGTACAGCGCGTTATCTAAGAGTACACGGCCCCAACCCTGACCGAAACCAGGGATCGTCCCTCCCGTGTTCGAACCAGTCATGGGTTGAGCACTCTGGATGATGGTGGCCTTCATCATGGCAGCTGTCGGTGTGAAAGCACCCGCAGCCTTGAACCCGGTAGATGCACCCACCGGGGTGTACCAGCCTGTCATGAAGTATTCTCTCACCAGAGCACAGCATCCCGCCAGCCCGGGGGCTGACATACTGGTACCCTGATACCCTACGAGACCATCATGGGGTGCAGCACTCGGTGTGGCATTATCACTCAGTGCTGAGAAGATGACCATCCCAGGAGCACACACGTCAGGCTTAACCCGTGTCCAGCCTGATGGCTCTGCAGGCCCCCAGCTTGAGAATGAAGCCACATCTTCAGAGTTATCACCATACCCATCGAAACTGGTCTCAGAAGCACCAGCACTCAAACAGTCCTTGGCTGTAGCAGGAGGGGTGATGGTCGTAACACCAGGTCCGTCGTTCCCGTTGGAGAAGATCACCAGGAAGTTCGGATTCGCCCACATCATCTCATCAATGTCACGGGAGTAGACGTTGTACTCACCGTACCCTCCTCCACCCCACGAGTTCGAGTGGATGAAAGCACCATCTGCCATAGCCTGCGGGAATAACCCCACCGTGCCGGGGAAGGGAACGCCATTAACGATACCTGCTAGCGTGGGATCATTGAGGTCCGGCGGTCCGTACACGTAAGGGGAGTCACTTCGGCCGACGTCCTGGAACACCAGTTTCGCACCGAAGGCATTTCCCTCGTAGAAGTCATAGCCTGGCGTCGTCGGAATACCCCACGTGGGAAGCACCATACCGGTGACCCACTCACCTGCTGCAGTACCTGACGTGTGAGAACCATGACCGGCCGCATAGTTTGTGCCGGGTGGATTCTCGATGTCCCAGTCATACACGAAAAACATGGGATCTGCTGCAGTGGGCATGTATCCATCTCCTGGATTGTAGTAGCTGTAACCGCCCGGATCAAAGACATAAGCACCTGTCTGGTACCAGTTGTAGTAGGAGATGACTTTTCTCTGGGCAGGATTGATGCTGTTGGTAGGCAACCCCAAAACAGGGTCCCAGAACATCAAGTGATCTGCGTCAATTCCTGTATCTGACAGTGCAATGATCTGTCCAGCACCGGTAATACCACTGTTGAAAACCTTCCTGTTTCCCGGTATGTAGGTCTGCACGATCCAGGTGTCATTGTCATTTACGGGTGCCATCAAGTACCGTCTTTCTATCCAGTAAACACCCTTTAAAGCAGCAATCTGTAGTAACACACTCTTATCAATGTGAACATACATCCTGTCAAAGGTGTAGCTGCGAACAATAGCTCCCAGAGCTTTCATCTGTGCTACGTGAGAAGACATGTCTTCTCCCCTGAACAGCGTAATGATGAACTCATTTTCTGGTTGAGGCAGCTTCTCAGGTTTAGCAATTCCGTCATCACCGAGAACCATTCCGCCTGAGGTCGTCGTGGTCTCCACGTTCTTGTAAATCTCAGGACTGATCTTGTACTCTGATTTCCACAGGCCGATCCAGTCGATCTCTTTCAGAGAATTTACCGCTCCCATGTGGGAATTATTTAATCGGCACAGATAAGTATTATCAGCGATGCGTTCTACAATATTTCCCTGAGAAACAGCTAGTATGAATTTTGATGCTGCATCCTTGCTCAGTTTGTCTTTGAAGTGCACCAGATAATATCCACTGTCTATCGGCAGCTGCTGTGCTCCTTTGAGGTTATCTGCAAATCTCACATCAAGGGCAGCAGCACGAAGTAACACTTTGTTAGTGTCTGCTTTCAATTGAATGGGTCGCGGCCCACTCGCTTTGGCTTCATAGCTAATGCCTGAACATACCAAAAGTAACACAAGTGCACAGGCCATTATGAGCCTTGTTGACTTCGCCATATGATTTCCTCCTTTTTAGTATATCAATAGAATTGTATGACTCCTCTTTTCTGAGTGAGTTTTTAAAGGTTTCGGTTGCAGGTTCCACCTTTGGGGTTGGAATCCTTTCAAGTCTGCACAGACACACCCATTTGATCTCAGTACCCTCTTCAAGCTGATTCTTTCTCACTTTGTAAGCTAGACCAACCCATCCAGCACGTGATGGAATTCCTCTGCCCCTCTCTCCAGATGGTAGATTCCTGAGAGATATTCCCTTTCCATTCCTTGGCTGAACATAGTTTTCTGCAGTGCTGATTGGTAGTACTCTTTTTTATCCCGGAGGGTGGTAGCTTTGTGTATTTCCAGAAGCGGATAAGGGTATCCCAGGCAAAAAAGGTACGTGGAGAAATAGGCCAGCCGCCCGAAGAGTGGAGTTCCCCTCACATCCACACGGAAAGAGGGCCCTCGCTCGTGCAGGCGTGCAATGTAAATGTCGCCCAGGGGGAGAAAGGGCTTCTGTATGTGGTCAGGAATCTTGTAGTACCATTTCCCGGAATAGTCCAGGTTTTCTGTGTCCGGGATGCCTTTCTGTAAAGCATCCAGTTTTGTTTTCTTTGAAATGCCCACGATGGTCACATCTTCATCAATGTTTCTCAGTGTTTCCTTGAATCCTGTGTGAGGGACATCCATTAAAGCCCCGTCAAAGAGGACACAATCACACAGAGAGGCAGCTTCTGCAAGACTGGAAAGCTCCAGCTGGAATCGGTGCACGTCCGGGTTGTCCCCCTCCAGGAGGATTTCCTTCTCAGTTGTAAGGTGACGTATGATTTCGTGGCGTTCATTGTACACGATGTAGCCAGCTACAATGATGCCAATGCTGTGCACTGAATTACTCCACAGAATAGCGGCCCCCCCGTCTACTGCAGCTATACTCCCCCGTTCTTCTTTATCGATGGGAGTGACAAAATACTGCTGCTTTTCTGCGTACGTTTTCCTGATCTGGTGAACGATATCCTCAAACATGGATATTTCTTTCAACCATTCCCATTTAAAGGTTGCACTCTCTCGTGTATTCAGAATCCTAATGCAGTGAGTGCATGACGGGTGAAAGGCTGAATCTCATCGAGGGCCCATTGACGTCACTGAGAACCTATACAAAAAAAAAAGAAGTAAAATCAGGCATCAAGCCTGACTTCATGGAGGAAAGTATATGGCGATGGAGCGTGTTTACGTACTTACTATTATAATAGTAAGTTCCTTTATAAACTTTTCGGTACCTTCATGGGTTCATAATTTTGACTAGATCTGTGAGAGTGATCTGAACCTGTTGTAAAATCATGGAGTATGATCAAGGCTCCTCGTCCGTGAGATTGCAAAGAGGATTCTGTCAACTCTTTTTCTGGCGGACAGCTTCTATTCGTATCTTCAGGTCACCCACTTCGAAGGGTTTCACAATATAATCGTCTGCTCCCACATCTTTTAACTCTTCTGCAGATTTGGCTTGGGGTGCCAGGAGTATCACGGGGATATCTTTAGTAGTCTTCTCCTTTCTCAACTGGGAGTACAAATTGACACCGTTCGTTTTGGAGAGGTTTATGTTAAGCAGGATTACATCTGGTTTTTCCTGTGCCTTTCTGAGGGCTTCTCCACTATCTTGGGCATCAATCACCTCATAATCATGTTCCAGTTCATATTTTAATGATAATAATGAATCCAGCTTCTCCTCTACAATAAGTAATTTCGGTTTTCCTGTCTTGGCAGGAAATATTCTGAAGACCAGCATATTCTCGGCTATTTCCATGGAAAGGGAGAGGTTGGCCTGGCGAAGAATTTCGGATAAGACACTTCCCAGCTTCTTGACAGAGGCAGGGTCGTCATAGGAGTGGAAGAAAACAATTCCATAGTCTTTTTTTTCCATTTTTTCGTAAAGATGGGTGACCTCGTTTATTTCTTCCAACGCTTCCAGGAGCTCTCTTTCAGAAAGTTCAGAAACAGATTTCCCCACCTGCCTCTGCATCAATTTGAGCAGAAGTAGGGAGAAATGTCCGCTCAGAAGTTCTTCCATGTACTCTGAGGGTAAAACAGTCACTTCATAGTTGAATTCTCCCAGCAAGATGGCAAGTTTCGATAGAAGGGGCCTCCTCTTCTGGAGCACTTCATACAAATCCTTCTGGTAATGGAAGACGTGCTTTAACCTCTCTGACGCTTCTTCCTGGGAGCTGCACTTCTTGAAGTAGATCGTCACCAAAGGAAGGTACTCTCTCAATTCCTCGATCTTGTAAGGGGGATCCTGGAACGCAAGCCTCAATGAAAGCACCATCTGAGCAAGGTGGTTGACCTCCGGGTCTAACCCATTGAACCCCACTATCAAGGTGGACTCCGTTGATTCTATGGTTATTTTAACTTCCCAGCCCAGCTGAGGATACAGTTCATTCAACAAGTTCTCCCACTCCCTGCACGTTTCCTCAGTGATGGCCAGGGGAATCCCCTTCAAATGGGCCACAGTGTCGTGCACGGGAGTCACCAGAGAACTGGTGGGGGGAAGGAACCCTCTCAAAAGTCTCAGCCCCCACTGTACGAGAGAGTAAGGAAGGATGATCCCATAACGATTTTCTACCAATTCCTGGGACAAACTCTTTTTTGGACGCAGTTCATGTATTGCATTTTCAATACTACCAAAACGAGAGGTCATCGTCTCCCCTAGAGCTATCAATTCGCGTATGGCTGCTGAAAAGTTCCCGTTGTGTTTTTTCAGAATAGGGTCGAGTTTCAGCATATCCCCTTCTGAGAGAGAGAACGTTTTCCTGTGCATCATTAATCCTTACTTCGTGAGAGGTTATAAGCTTTTTCATACTAGTGGGGCCAGGTTATGAACTTTTCATACTTATTATGAAAAGGTTCATAACTAGATTTTTATGGTTATGATGAAGTAGAGTGAAGAGATAAACACGGTTCCCTACCACCGGAAAGGAACTCTGAACCGAGAATGAAGTTCTCCCTCTCGAGACCAAATCTAAACATATGTGATAAGGTGGAAATGGATCGCCTTAGACAGGGAAGATATGTTTCTTCCCTGTCACTTACACTTTTATTGAAATTTTGCATCTCTTAGAACCTTTTCCATTCCACCAGACCTATTCGAGTTGATTCAATTATTTTTTGAGGAGAAGCGTATGCTCCTCCTTGGGGGGTTTGGTAGAGCTTCAATTGAAGCCAATCATATAAGTGTTTGGGTTCAGGATCGTGCGAGATGCAACTCCAGAATCATGAGTTGTTACATGGTACACCTCACCTTTTTGTTGTCACTTCTTCTGCATACTGGGACAGGGACTTCACCAAACAGGCATCTCTGGAGGCTTTAAGCCTATGATGGTTAGTGGTTGAGGGACCCCCAGTCAACAAAGAGGATTCCGTAACAGGTGACTGTTACCTCATCTCCTAGCAATAATTGGGGGGGTGTCCCTGTCCCTCGTGATGAAGGACCGTGATTATGCGTGGAAGGGTTCTTCATTCCAGAGCATGAACCAGACATCAGTCAGCATCTTTCTGGCAGTGCTTCTCCTGGCTGTTTTCTCATTTTCTCTCTTGCAGACCTTCCAGTAGTGTTTCTTGTATTTTGTGTTCATCATTAGTGCTCTTCCAGAGCATTCGTATAAGATCCATTTCAAGTACTTGTTGCAGGCCTTATCTTCTACAGAATAGCTCTTTGACCCAGACTGGTAGATACCGGGACATAATCCACCATAGGAAATCAGTTTTTTAGGACGTGAAAATCTTCTTACGTCACCGATTTCCCCTAGAATCATCAGT
>JADDYB010000034.1_pt1 | contig 37538 bp, 32 predicted proteins | sample 8641941 | NCBI WGS metagenome assembly JADDYB01 (sample SAMN16275377, study PRJNA637457) | freshwater sediment metagenome | isolation source: Lake Kineret sediment | place: Israel: Lake Kineret | collected 2013
CCACATCTACTTCAGACAGCTGGAGCCCCCTGATGTGTGCTTGTCATCAGCTGTGAGCAGTGAATACGTGGAAAAGAAGAAGAGAGAACTGGATGAGTTTCCAGCAGCATGGAAGAGAGCGCGCGACAAAGGATGGGGGTCTCACATGAGTGTGGGAGCGGGGGAGGAACATGGGCTGCTCACCTTCAACATTATCCCTTGCGACCATCTGCGAAAGAGCCACTACATTGTTGATCCTTTCGGTGACGTCTACATGTGCCCCATGGCCGCTGGGTTCAAGCACCATGCTATTGGTACCCTGAAAGAGGGGGGTGCCCTCGAATGTACTCCCACTTACTACACGCTGCTGACCCGCGACCCTCTGCAGATTGAAGGATGCAGTGAGTGTGAATACCTTCCCATGTGCAGTGGAGGGTGTCCTGTCTCTATCTACGAAAAGACGCACAGCTACCTGGCTCCCCACTGCGGCTTCTCCAAGATCTTGAAAGTGCACGCTGTGAAGTCGCACCTGAGGCACACCTATCCAGAAAAGTTTTCAGAGGTGTTGTAGTGAAGCTCACCCAGTATATCTTTCTCGTCCCTACAAAAAATACGGGAAAATATGCCCTCTACAGCAGCTTCAACAATGTCTACGCTATCCTGGATGAAGAACTGAAAAATGTACTTGAATCAAAGAACTTTTCTGCACTTCCCCAACAACACCTGGACTCTCTAAAAAAATATGAAATCATGAGAGAAGATGATGAAGATGAGTTGAAAATGCTTCAGTACAACAAGAAAACTCTTCAATTTGCTCCCGAAAGAACAGAGTTCTACCTCATACCGACCTTGAAGTGCAACATGGGGTGCCGCACCTGTACACCACAGAACCTGTCCATGAGTGAGAGCACCGTGGCACACACTCTTGAAGCAGTGAAGAAGGAAACGAGGGAGAAAAAAACCTCTCAGTTGTGGACAGTGATTCTGGGTGGCGAACCCCTGATGGAACAAGAGATTACTTTAAAAATGTCAAAAGAACTCACAGAGTGGGCAAAAAAGGAAAATATCGTCCTCAACAACTCCTTAGCTACCAATGGAACACTCCTCACCGAAGAGGTGCTCACCCAGTTCATCCCCTACATCTCTTCTGTGCAGGTGACGCTGGAGGGACCCCGACACTGGCACGATAGAACCCGTTTAGTGAATGGAAAGGGAAGCTTTGATGAAGTCATAAAGGCTGTACAGCTTCTGATGAAGTACAACATACATACGATTATTAATGTACCCCTCACAAGAGAATCCTGTGCCCTTGTGCCGGAATTAGTGGATTTTCTGAAGAGCATTGGTATTTCTGAGGGAGGAATCATACACATCCGCTTTTTTTTGTCTGCAGATGTTTCAAATGGTATCTGTTATTCTTATTCTCCGCTGTGCAATGAAAATGTTGACGATGCACTCCTGCTCATGAAGGTGTGGGAAGATGCGTGGAGCCGGGGCTTCAGGGCGACAGCGAAGCCAACCCAGACCCCGTACTGCTCCTGTGTAAAAGATAGTGTTTACATTGCAGATCCCCTGGGCAATGTCTACCCCTGCATCTCTATGGTGGGGGATCCTGCTGAGAGAACAGCAGTCATAAAGGAGGGAGCTCTCGTGAGGACCAGACTGTTTTATGACTTGATGGGAAGAGATGCTACTACAATAGAGAAATGCAGGCAGTGCAAATATACTCCCCTATGTGCAGGAGGGTGCCCTCTGAGTGCCAAAAAACAGTACAATACCTATTATACTGCTCATTGTGGTCCAAGAAAGGCTCTTTTTGACAAGCGAATCGAACTTTTCCTGCGGTTCAAGCATCCCAAGCATTTTGGAGAAGACGAAGGGACACGGACACCAAACGTATGAAAGGTCAGGTTCTAATTCACTTTTCAAAACACGTTCTCTATTCATTTGGTGAGAAATAAATACCAGGTGTCTCGACCCGAAAAATTGACTGAGCATTGCATAAACCCAATAGTGTAAAGGCACGCACGTTCCCATTATTGTTTAACTGAAATCTGATTATTCTGAGGGCGGATTCTTTTACGGTTGCTGCATTATCCACTTCTGGTGCTGGTCACCAGGCCACGGATGCTGCTAAAATCCCCATTTTTTCTCTTTTTCATACAGAACAATAGCGAACGTGATTTCACTCTATTGTTGTCAGGAGGTGAACAGTACAGTTAACTGGCTAAAACAGTTACCCTTTCCTCATTTTGAAGAAGATGAAGGACACGAACCAATGTGTTTTCTTTAGTCAGCATATAGAACCGTTGGAGATCAGGAGTACGAGAAATATGCCAGTAAAGGGTTGTTCTTTCATTCCCTGAAATTGAGTTGTAGAAGGCGAAATGTTTATATATTTCTTCTTCATGAAGAAGGTGCTCCCTTACTACTCTGCAGTATAGACAGGTACGATAAACCTGATGGCTGAGTAATGAGGGTGTAAAGCACCGAGGTGGGGTGCTCAAGAAATACCAATACGAAAGGAGGTGTATTCATGGAATTAGAGATTGTGGAGTCAGGAGGCTGCTCAAGCGCCGTTCAGCCAGTAGATGGCGGCGTTCAGCCAATGGGATGCCCTGAGGGCGGATTCCTTTACGGTTGCTGCATTATCCACTTCTGGTGCTGGTCACCAGGCCACGGATGCTGCTAAAATCTCTATTTTTTCTTTTTTTTTTGACGACGGGTGATTATTTCATTCAATTCACCCCAATATGCTGGATATTCTGGTAAATTCTCTGGCCAAAAGACGTCCCGCTCACAAGAATGCGAGACATTCTCAAGACCAGGTGAGTGAGTGCTGATTACTCTGGTGCAAAACCCTGCAGCAGACAAATCCAGGGCAATTCAACAACAGGAAGTCAGAACTTTTTACCTTGTGGGGGCCAAGAGCTGCGCCTCCCGGCTCGTTACAGCTCTTCATGGTTGTGCGAAGCTCTCATTCATTTTTTGAGGAGGTACCTTTTCATGCGAATGTTCCCCCTATTCTCTGACTGCTATCCAGTATCTCCCAATCTGCAGTGTGGGTTCTAAGGGTAATTCCCCTTTGTCAATATAAACGAAGACTGCTGGTCTCTCATGCAGTCTGGCATTCTCGATGGTGGCCCACATTTTATCATTTCCCACCTCGAACCACATCCCGTTGTCCACAGGCCTCCCCGTTAACACCACGATTTTGTCAGCAAGAAAGCCTCTATCCACGTGGATGATCTGGTCAGGCTGCGTGTGCTGCTCGATGAAGGCTTTCAGTGCACCATCATCTGCATTGTACACGGGATCACTCATGAACAGATACACTGCTTCATCGAGAGCAGTCATCCCGATGATAAAGGGCCCCTGTTCTGGAACTTCCATGGCCAGAAGAGGCTGGGGAATGAAAGCACAAAGGAGGAGAATTGCTATCCTCTTCCTGGATGAGATGTATTTCTCGAAAAAGAGGGCAACACCTGCGGCCCAGAAAGGGGCAGTGTGCGACCAGTACCTCCCGCCGTAGAAGATGAGGACAGGGAGGAATCCTATCAGCAGAAGGCGAATGAGGTTCTGGCCGCCCTCTTTCTTTTTCAATCCCTTCATCCCCATTAAGAGGAAAAGAGGATTTATTATTTGAAATGAAAAAAAACCAATAATAATCCCCATGAAAGGATTGTCTACAAATGTAGAGGTAAAGGTCCGTAAAAAGTCATGGAAGACCACAATACGAAAGGCCCAAGGAACATAGAAAATTAATGAGATGATAAAAAATTTCGCATAAAAAGAAAGGTAAATCCGGTACCGGCAGGAAACAACTAGCAAACAAAAGAGTGCCAAAAAGGGAAAAGACAAATGAGAGTAGAAACATAACACCATGAAAAACACGGATGCCCACAGCCGCTTGGAAAGAAAACTTATCATCAAGAGCGGGAAAAATACATTAAAAAGTGTAGAAGACATGAGTTCCTTGAAAACAGCCAAAAAAGTGTAATCCATAGACAGGATAACTAGAGCAATAAACGCTATTTTTGAGGAAAACAACCATCTGGTAAAATACCATGAAGTAAACAAAGCTGACGGGTATATAAGAATGCGCACCACCATTGCACCCTCGATGACATGTTCAGCATCTCTTGAAAACAGGGTAATCAAGAGGTGGAGGAGGGGTGGGTACAGGTGGGGCCTCCCCACAGGCTGGAACTCCCAGGTGTCCCACGAGGGGAGGGTGTGTGATTCGATAACCTTTCTGGCCACTGCCATGTGGTACCAGCAGTCCTGTCCATAGGGCGTGATTTTATCAAAAGTTGCAGCAAAACTCAGGAAAATGACAATGATAAAAGAGATTGACAACAAATCAAGATTTTCAAGGTTAAAGGTAATTTTTCTATGGAAAATCTCCTCAGTTTTCATGATGTTCTCCTTTTTCGTCACGTTCTCTCCAGAGTTTGAATGTATATCTGAGGGAGGCACATGTACATCAGTGAAGGGGAAGGATTCCCCTCTCATCTTCCTGAACAGTGAGGAGGGCCAGGTCGAAAACATGAACCCTCTCTTGGACAAGGTAATATAAAAGGTTTTGGGGCTCTCGGATTGTTCTGATCTAAAGATGCTCGTAATGACTACTGGCTGCATGCTGTCTTCTTGATGAATAGTCTCAAGAACGTCCCTGACATTCAAAACTCGGTGGATAAATCATGAGCTAACCTTAACCTATGATCCTTTCATTTTTGGGTTCTTCATGGTGGAGGAGCCCCGTCATCAGTCATATAAACAGAGTGCACAGGTGTGGACTCGTCCTGAAAATGAAGGATTTTCAAGGCCACAGGGCAAACGGAGACCAGGTAGATGCCTAAGATTAACAGAAGAGCAGCTTTTCGGAGACCGTGCACTCCGCTCTACACCTGAGGAATCGGTACAGAATGAGTTGTTTCAAATGTATGGCATTCATGTTCTTTACAACATTTGAGCTCCCATCTATCTCTGTGATGCGATTGCACTATGTCTTTTTAGCTAGAATCTACAACTGTTGGAAATTAAGAATAAAGAAATACACTAATAAAGGATTATTCTTTCACAGCACATGATCTCTTCCATAAAGCGAAACATTTATATACGTCCCCATCAAAGGAAACGTGCTCCCTCACTGCTTTCAGTGTCTCAGAAAACATGAGACAAAAAATGCTCGAGTAATGAGGGTGCGAAGCACCGAGTAGGGTGCTCAACAAATACCAATATGAAAGGAGGTGAATTCATGGAACTTGAAATCATAGAGGGATCATGTTCAAGCAGCATTCAGCCGGTAGCTGGTGGTGTTGAGCCAATGGGATGCCCTGAGGGCGGATTCATGTGGGGTTGCTGCATTATCCACTTCTGGTGCTGGTCACCAGGCCACGGCTGCTGCTAAAATCCCCATTTTTTTCTTTTTTTTTAGAAAATGAAGTCAACTGCGAAGAGATTCTTTACCTCGTGTTCTCATTTCGGTTTACTGTTGCCAGAAGTGAGCTTCAGCTTGAGTTTATGATTTCTGAAAGCCATGAATACGATAACGGATCAATGGAAGGCTATTTTTCATCAGTATGTATGCTCTCCTCCAAATTGGCGAACACAAAGCGAAACATTTATATACTCTCTCCTCAGTGAGTACGTATTCTCCATCACTTTAATGGCTGGATTGAAATGAGGTAAACAGGCATTTGAGTGATAGGGAGTACGAAGCACCGAGTGTGGTGCCCGAAAAATACCAATATGAAAGGAGGTGAATTCATGGAACTTGAAGTAATAGAGGGATCATGTTCAAGCAGCATTCAGCCTGTAGCTGGTGGTGTTGAGCCAATGGGATGCCCTGAGGGCGGATTCCTCATTGGTTGCTGCATTATCCACTTCTGGTGCTGGTCACCAGGCCACGGCTGCTGCTAAAATCCCCATTTTTTTCTTTTTTTTTAGAAAATGAAGTCAACTGCGAAGAGATTCTTTACCTCGTGTTCTCATTTCGGTTTACTGTTGCCAGAAGTGAGCTTCAGCTTGAGTTTATGATTTCTGATATTCTTTATTTCACCCAGGGCCCTCATTTCTATCTCCTCTTGTTAGAAGGTGAAATGCGCAGGTTAACCCGCATAGACGTCTACATGTGTCCCAGTGTTCCTGCAAGTCGTGCTCTTCTGAACCCATACTGAAACATCAAATATCCGACAACAAACATGATAGAACTGGTAATAATGAGGCTAATGAGGCTTGGCCACACCTCATTGAGGGCCCTTCCCCCCCCTATGGTCAATCTGGCAAGCTTCAGAATGTAGGTCTGAGGATGTATTTTCGATATGGGCTGAAGCCATCCTGGTAAATTCTCTGGCGGGAAGTACGTCCCGCTCACAAGAGTGCCGGACATTCTCAAAAACCAGTTAACTGGGTCCTGATTACTCTTTGTTGCGACGGTGAATCCAGCAGCAAACAAATCCAGGGCAATCATCAACAAAATAGAGAAGAAGAGCACCACCACGACGCCAAAGTTCACATGAAATGTCATGTCAAACAAGAAGATAGCGGCGCCAATGAAAAGAAAATTAGTCAAAAGCTTCCACATGACAATCCAGCTGTTCACTCCTAAAAAGACGAACCCAAGCCGTTGGGGCGCCACATACAAGAAGGGAAAGCTGCGGTTTGCCATGATAGCAGAAACGCTTCCCGAAGGGAGTGAAATCATGAGGCTGGTGATCTGACCAATGAGGAAAAAGTCCACAAACGTTGCTGTGCCATACTGTTGAATGTTGGCATCCAAGGTGACTAGTTGAGAAAAAATACCTAATAGAACTACATTTATTAAAATTTGCAGAATCTGCATGACACTTTCTGCTCTCCAGCTGAAAAAAAGGTCCCTATTTAGTTTCAGAAACGCAGCCATGACTCTGATGTTTCTCATAACGTTACTCATGGCGATCACCTTCCAGTACGGACACGAAAACGTCCTCAAAGGTAGACTCCTTCAACTGCAGATACACGATTTTTGTATTGGTCACCAGGCAATTGATGATCTCTGCTATGTACTTCTCTTTTTCATTGAAGTAGATTCTCAAAACTGGTGCAGGACCCGGGATCAACTGGGCCTTTTTGATGGAGGGGATTTTATCCAGAGCTTCTAAGAGGGAGGGATCAATCCTTTCCAGCTTCACTTCCAGCATATCAAGGGCTGTAGAGAACTGTCTGATGTTTTCTGGCTTATCCACTACTCTTATCTCCCCTTTGTTTAAAATGGCCACGCGATCGCACAGTTTTTCAGCCTCCTCCATGTTGTGGGTGGCCAGAAGCACAGTACACCCTAATTTCCTGCACAACTCTTCCTTGATGACTGTGTGGATCACCCGTTTTGAGGGGACATCGAGATGGATGCTGGGCTCATCCAATACCACAATCGGGGGCTGGGCCACCAAAGCCAGTCCCAGATACACCCGTTGTTTCTGCCCTGCAGAGAGCTTCTGGTACCAGTCATTTCGTTTGTCTTCAAGCTGCATGACCTCAATAGTGTAGTTGATTCGTTCAGGGATTTCCTCATTGGGGACGTTCCACAACTTGGCCATGAACTCCAGGTTCTTCTCCACTGTCAGTCTTCTCGTAAACACGTTCCAGGTGTCAATATCACCTGAGAAAATGGTGGCCATGAGGGCTGCTACCTCCCTGTGGTGGGTAACAACATCGAACCCGTTGATGAAGAGGTGACCAGAAGTGGGGATGACCAGGGCGTTCATGATCTTACAGAAGGTAGTCTTACCAGCCCCATTGGGGCCTAAGAGCCCGAATAATTCTCCCTTTTCAATTTTCAAATTCACGTTCTTCAAAGCAAGCATCGTCTGCTGTGGTCCTCTAATTTCTTTCAGAATCTGCCTCCACCCGAAGATTCCTTCACGAGGGGGTTCATAGTATTTGGAGAGGTTAACTGCTTCAATGATCGCCATGTGATGACCTTCTACTAAGTTTTGTTCCGAGATTTTCTACATCCTTATAAAGCTATTGGTTAGAAAAGAGGAGATTATCCAGATACTCGAATTTTTTCTCATTATCTCACATGGAAATAATAGATTGCTCTATTTTTTATTGAATGGAGAGGGCTTTGCCGACCGTTTGATGAGTCATGTTATTCTCCCTTGAACGTGGATGCCATGGGTTCGTCTTTGGTTAGGTTATTGATCAGAAAATCTGCAGATACAAGAGGTGCATCAGTTATTCCCCAAAGACTTATAAGAATGAGGTGCAGGTGAGGGCATGCACTACGACATGCTGTTCATTCACCCTTCTGCCCACACATCATCTCCCCAGTTCATCATCATGCCTATGGGAATTTTTTCTATGGTGAATGAACTGAAAGACTACAGTGTGAAAGTAGTCAATGTGGGCCTTGAAATGTGTCTGAACAAGAATTTTGATGCAACACAGTTTTTAAACCAGTATGAGTTTGATTGCGTCGGTATTGACCTGCACTGGCATGAGCACGCCTTCACCGCACTGGAGACTGCTCGACTGTGTAAGGAGATAAATCCTGATTGTACTGTCATAGTGGGAGGGTTCACTGCTTCTCATTTCGCTTCAGAGATTCTCCAGTTCTCTCCTCAGGTCGACGTGATCATACGAGGAGAGGGGGAAGAGGCATTACCACAGATTGTCGAGAACAAAGACTGGTCTTTGATACCTAACCTGGTCTATCGTGACAATCACGAGATGAGAACAACCCCTCTGAGACCTGTTTCTCTGGACACCCTCAATTTCACGTTAATGACCAGTATGAACCACTGGGAAGAATATCTGAAGTGCTCCATTAATGCGTACACGAAGACGCGATTCTGGTATGACTTCTGGTTGTGCACAGGGAGGGGGTGCGTTTACAACTGCAGTTACTGTGGGGGAGCTTCCACTGCACAGAAGCGGTTGTGCGGGAGAGAAGGGATGACCTTCAGGTCGGTGGAGGCTGTCACAAAGGATTTAACTGCTCTGAGAGATTTGGGGGTGCACGTGGTGTGCCCGTCGCACGATATGTCCTTAGCAGGGGAGAAGTACTGGGGTAAATTATTCGCATCAATGAAAAAGGAAGGAATTTTCATGGGAATGTATTTAGAAGTGTGGCAGCTGCCTGATAAATCTTTTATTGAGGAACTGGCCCGTACCTGCGATCCGCGGTTCACGACTGTGGCCGTCACGTTGCTGAGTGGATCTGAAACAGTGAGGCGGAAAAATGGGAAATATTTCTCCAATGAGGACTACTACAAATGCGCCGAGCTGCTTGAAGAATACAATATTCACCACGTACCCTATTTTGCTACAGGACTCCCCTTTGAAACCGTGGACACTTTTGAAGAGACTTTAAAAATGACTGAAACGATTTTATCAGATTTCAACCCCAGCTCCATCTTCTGCACTCCCCTGCGGCTTGACCCTGGTTCGCCCATGGCTGAGAACCCAGAGGAGTACGGAATCACGCCCCACTACCGTACCTTTGCTGACTACTACGAGCGGTGCAGGAAGAGGTCAGAGAATGTGCAGCACGATTTTATTGGATATCACACTCAATTTCTGGATGGAAGAATGATCATGGAGCTGCAGCATCGATGGGAGAAGATCATGGGGAAGAATCTCATGGCATTCAACCCACCTCCGCTCCATTTTATGTGAGGGATTATTATGGATACAAAATCTGCAATTCTCCTCCCGCCTCTCTCTTTTCTCAAAGACGCTCCCTTTGTCACCATGTTTTCAGGAGCGGTGGAGAAAAATGTGATGGTCACCTATCCCATATCTCTGTACAGGCGGGATAGTACAGGAAAGATAGAGTGGCTAGGGTTCATCTACACCTTTCTTTACACAGCAAAGGACGGGAAAAAGGTGGCGCACCTTGCTTACCCTCTCTCTTTTGGTGATGTCTATGAAAGACTGTTGAAAGAGGCAGAAGAGCTTGCCACAGGTTTTAAAGCCTCCCGCATAGAGTGTGAGGTATACCAGAATGTCACTGGCCACATGATGACTCCTGTGTCTGGTATCAGGTTCGGAAATACAGTACGCACAGATTTTATTGAGGTTCTCAGGGACAACGGCTTCACAGAGAGGGAAGTACGGTACTGTTATGAGATATCCACCAATTTTATGGATTCTCATGACATTCTAACTTATACAGTGGCTGATTTTCATGAAAGGAGACGCCAGTACCTGGAACTGTGCAGGGTGTCAGATTCCTTCCCTCAGCTTTTTGATCTGGAGATGTATGACTACCCTGACATTTTGGAGCACACATATCTCAGGGGAGAATGGGTCATCTTCACAGAGTCTGGAGAGCAGAAAGGTGCTGTCCGCTGGTTCCCCCAGTCCTTATTCGGAGGGAGGGGAGCCAAGGTTGTGAGGCTGCTCTTTTTCAATGCTCCCCCTCAGTTCATGTCTGCCAGTCTCTCTGCAGCTCTCAGACAGATTCCTCTCCCTGTGCAGATTGCTGACATACCGCGGGCCAGCCCTCTCCAGAAGGTGGTGGAGGAGCTTGGTGGGGTTCCTGTTTATGAAACAGTGCACCTAGTAAAGTTCCTCTAGCTTTGTTCCTGCAATTTATGGAGATAGAGCTTAGAATACAAATCGAAAAAAAGGGAAGGGAATTAGTAAACTTTCCTCTCGTCAATAATTCTTCGGGCCTTCCCTTCAAATCGGGGTAGCGTATTGGGTGGTTCCACTTCCACGAGGACAGAGACCATGAGGTTCTCTCTCAACTCTCTTTCTAAGACTTTTTTGAGGGAGTCCCGCGACACTTTCGTGTCTCTCTGTTCCACCTTAACGACCAACTGATCGAGGGCCCCAGCCCTGTTAATGATGATCTGGAAGGGTTCTGCCAGCTCGTGGTGCTGGAGTAAGACGTTCTCGATCTGAGACGGGAAGACGTTGACCCCACGGATTATCAACATGTCGTCAGATCTCCCCATGATCTTTTTTATTCGGGGATGGGTCCTTCCACATGCACACTCTGCAAAGTCGAGGACAGTAATATCTCTCGTCCTGTACCTGAGGAAAGGCATCGCTTCTTTTGACAGCGTGGTCAACACTAGTTCCCCCTTTTCCCCCGGTCCCAGCTGTTCTCCTGTCTCAGGATCAATGATCTCTGGCAGGAAGTGATCACTCCACACGTGGAGACCTGTCTTGGCCTCACACTCGGAAGCGACACCAGGTCCTGTCATCTCGGTCAACCCGTAGTGGTCAAAGGCTCCCCCGCCGTGTGCTTTTAACCCCAAGCTCTTCTCTACCCGTTCTCGCAGCTCATCAGTCCAGGGTTCAGCACCGAACAAACTCAGCCGTAAATGCAGCTCATCAACCACATCAATGCCTTCCTTCTCCAGCTCTTCCCCCAGTAACTGTGCATAGGAGGGGGTGCACCCCAAAAATGTGGTCTTCATGTCCTTCATCACTAAAATCTGGCGCGCCGTGTTCCCCGCTGCCGTCGGGATGACAGACATCCCCAGTTTTTCAGCACCATAGTGGAACCCTAATCCGCCGGTGAATAACCCATACCCGTAGGCGTTCTGGAAGACGTCCCCTTTCCTCCCCCCTGCAGCATACAATGAACGTGCCATCACCTCGGCCCAGGTGTCAACATCATTCCAGGTGTACCCACAGCAGATGGGTTTCCCCGTGGTCCCTGAAGACATGTGGTACCTCACTACTTCCTCTTGAGGGACACACTGCAGCCCAATGGGGTAGTGCTCTCGCAGCTCGTCCTTGACAGAGAAAGGTATCTTTGCAAGGTCATCCAGTGTCTTAATATCGTCAGGGGTAACCCCGGCGTCTTTTAACTTCTTCTTCTGGACAGCATTATGTTCATAAACGTGATGGACCTGCCTTTTCAGCTTTTCGAGCTGTATTTTTTGAAGTTCTTTGAAAGGCATGGTCTCCATTTTTTCATTCCAATAGCTCTTCATGTGATCAGCCGACGCCACCTTGATTGAACCTTTTAAACTATTTGCTTTCCAGAGAGTTTTCACAACCCATAATGTGAGGGACATCCCTTTCAGACTATTCAGACATCAATGAAACCAAAATTTATAAAGTCTCAACCAAGAAGTGAGATGAGGTGACAGCATGAAGCTGTACGAGTTTGAAGCCAAAACCCTGATGCAAAAAAACAAGATCCCAGTTCCTCAAGGTATACTCATCAAAACTCCAGATGAAGCCAAAAAGGCAGCTGAAGAACTTGGCAAAGTGGCCCTGAAAGCCCAAGTATTAGTTGGTGGAAGGGCCAAAGCAGGCGGCATCTTATTTGCCTCTACACCAGAGGAAGCCAGAGAAAAGGCGGAAAAACTGCTCAAAATGAAAGTTGCAGGCTATGAAGTTCACTCCGTTCTCATGGAGAAGTTCATAGATATCAAGAAAGAGTTGTACTTGTCTGTTACCATTGACAGGATTCGCCATCAACCAGTGATCATTGCCAGCTCTCAAGGTGGTATTGATGTTGAAGAGCTCTCCCTCAAATACCCTGAAAAAGTGGTGAGGTACCACGTCCCTGTGGGAGAAAAACCAGACGCCTACGTGGGACGGGAGATAGCTCACGAGATTGGGTTGAAAGGGAGTGATTTAACAACCTTTGGCGGGATTGTCAACAGGACGTACGATCTCTTTGTGAAGTACGATGGGAAACTCCTGGAGATCAATCCTATAGCTGCGACGGGCGAAGGCTTTTTGGGAGCTGACGCCGTGTTCAACATCGATGAAGACGCCTTGTACCGCCACCCAGACCTAAAGGAGATGGGGATTGAACCCCGTCACGAACTGGGTGAACTCACAGAGAGAGAGCAGAAAGCCAAAGAGTACGGGTTCCCCTACGTGGACTTGGACGGGTACATAGGGGTATTTCCAGGTGGTGCTGGATTTGGTATTGCTGCTGTGGATTTGATCAAGCAGTATGGTGGAGAGCCAGCCAACTTCATGGACTCAGGAGGGGGTCCCACCATCGAGAATATGGAGCGCATGATTGGGTTACTCATGGACAACCCCCAGGTCACGGGAATTTTCGGAGCCCGGTTCGGTGGGATTTCTCGCTGTGACTTGTGGGCAGAAGCTGTTATTGGATATCTGAAGAAGAGGGCATCTGAAGGGAAGGAAATCAAACCCATGGTCATGCGTATGACGGGTGTCATGGAGAAAGAAGCACACGAGATGTTTGACAACGCCAGGAAAGAGAACCCAGACCTATTCAAGAACATTGTCGTCTATGGTATCGACACCCCCATTGAGGATGTGATACAGGAATCTATTAAAGTGGCGAAAGAGAGGAGGCGATAACATGGCCATACTCATTGACAAAAATACTGAATGCATTGTCCAGGGGATTACCGGCAGCCAGGGTGCTTTCCACACCAAGTTGATGTTAGACTATGGAACAAAAGTGGTGGCAGGCTGCACCCCCGGAAAGGGCGGACAGGACGTCCACGGGGTGCCGGTGTATGACACGGTGAAAGAATGTGTGCAGCACCATCCCAAGGCCACAGTCACCAGCATATGGGTACCTGCAGCGTTCACGAAAGACGCAGTTTTGGAGGCCATTGAGGCAGGGTTGAGGACCGTGGTCATCATCACGGAGAAGATTCCCATCCACGATATGCTGTTCATACGGAAGAAAGCGGAGGAGAAAAACGTCATCGTCCTGGGCGGGAACACACCTGGTGTCATCAGCCCGGGGAAGGCCAAGGTAGGAATGCTCCCTGAGAGTGCCTTCAAATTTGGGAGGGTTGGCACAGTGTCCCGAAGTGGCTCCATCACCTACTACCTGGCCAACACGCTGAATCTGGCTGGCATGGGAGAGAGCACGTGCGTCGGAATTGGCGGAGACCCTGTCATCGGGACCGGGTACGTCCCCATTTTAGAGCTGTTCGAGAAAGACCCTGAGACTGATGCTGTCTTACTGGCTGGTGAGATCGGCGGCGTCTACGAGGAGATGGCAGCTGACTTCATTAAGAAGATGAAAAAGCCTGTCGTGGCCTACATCACGGGCGTGTACGCTCCTGCGGGCAAGAGGATGGGTCATGCAGGTGCTATCATTGAAGGTGAGATGGGGACTGCAGAGTCAAAGATTAAAGCTTTGGAGGGTGCAGGAGCCCATGTGGCGAAGACCCTTTCTGAAGTGACTAAATTCCTGAAAAAAGGTGATTAAATGTGGAATACCGGGATAACTCAAGTTGAACCCAACAAATTGGTGACGAGAGGGTACAAACAGGACGAGTTAATGGGAAAAGTACCCTTCAGTCACGTGGTGTACCTGTTGTTCAAGGGTGATTTACCCGACGAGAAGACGGGGAAGCTCTTTGATGCCATGATCACAGCCTCTATCGACCACGGACCCACGCCGCCTTCGGCCCAGGCAGCCCGGATTGTCTGTTCGGGTGGCGTTCCCCTGCCGACGGCCGTGGCTGCGGGATTGATGGCAGTGGGTGACTTTCACGGTGGAGCCATCGAGAATGCGATGAAAATCCTGTATGGGTTAGTGGAGAAGAAGAACAAAGAGGGCAAATCCATAGAGGAAGTGGCAAAGGAGACCGTGGTCGAGTTCAAGGAGAAAAAGAAGATCATGCCCGGACTGGGCCACAGGATACACACCGATGATCCTCGAACGAAAAAATTGTTTTCCATGGCTAAAGAGCTCGGCGTAGCAGGAGACCACACTTCCATGTTTCAGGCATTCCAGGCAGAATTTGTGAAATCCTCAGGGAAGGAATTGCCCATCAATGTGGACGGTGCCTTAGCGGCTCTTGCGTGCGACATGGGGTTCGACTACAGACTGGGGAAAGCACTCTTCTTAATCGGCAGGATTGCGGGGTTGGTGGCCCACGTGTACGAGGAACAAACCCGGGAAAAGCCCATGCGGAAGTTTGACCCAGAATTCCAGTACGACGGCCCTGCTGAAAGACCTTTACCTTCACATTACAAATAAATCTTTTCTTTTTTTTTGATTTGCGTTTTTTATTAGAGCTGATTCTTCATGATCTGCGTGTTAACTTCTAAGAGACAGCTACAAGAAAAAGGAAAAAAAACGTCAAATTCCAAAATACATTTCTTTGTTTTAAGTCTCAGCTTAGGCAACTGCGTAACCGCCTGGACTGCAGTCTCCAGCCGCAGCTGGAACGATGTCGTTTTTGGGTTCTATGAGCTCTAGCATCGAGGTTCATCTCCTCTATGTTTTAAGGCCAGATAGTAGGCGCCTCTACTGTGCCTCTTTGAAGTGTGCACTCGCAGCTTTTTAAACCTTTCGGTTTGTACAGATATTGGCAAAAATTTTAGAGTTTTACTTACTTCATTGAATTCTAGTTGACCAGTTATTAAGCGAGGCTCGCTCATGAATTCTTGAACGGTAACGTGCAGAAGAAGGTCGTCATGAGAAACATTGTGGATGGATCTTGTTTTCACACAACGGTGGACAATTCAAAGAGATGAATAGAAGGGGGGGTGACTCTTTGAAGTTGCCAGATTCCTGAAAAAAGATGGTTAGACGCGGGATATAACCCATCATTGCTCAGTGCTACCGGTACATGATAGTATCTTCTCCTGCAGGCATGTGCGAGAGCGGAACACCCAGTTCTCTCTGGATGAACCAGACTACCAGTAATTTGCACCTATTCACGTCTAAGAGACTGTTCATGAATGCGTTCTTTGAAAACCCATCTTCAAACAGAAACTTGTGGATACGCACAAACTCCAGCACGTTCTCCGGATGCTGCAGTTCAAATTCCGTATACCCCTGAGCCAATAGCATTCGCAAATTCCAGATGAATTCTTCCCTTTTCTTGTTCTCTAAAGCGAGCAGTCGCTGTTTGTGGGATTCAGAAACTTCAATCACTGCCCCAATAAGGATCATGTCCTTCTTCCCCTTGGGTTGGAACACATTGATATTACTTTGAGGGTTGGGGAACTGTAAAGTCAAGTGAAAATGAGCCATCTCATTGGGGACCTTCCTGATGGCAATACCTTCCTCCAGACATACGTCTTCGACTCTTCTTTCAAGGGTTTCACCCACGTGATCACCAGCTTTCAAAAGGAGGTATCCTATTTATAGGTATCTCTAAGCGGCCTCAGTCGGTTGTCCTCACGTAAATGAACCTCATGATTTTGATGCGTATATTTCTTGATCAGTGGAACCAGAGGGGGAGTATGAAATCAACTGAGTAGTAGAGATACAATCTCATCTGTCTCTTTTTTTTTCTATGAGAACATAGTGAAGACCTTCTCAATTGCCTTGCGCGCTCCCTTCGTTACATCATAGTCATCCAGCTCATCCCTTTTGATCCACTGTGCATCAAGACACTCGTGGCTTAACCGTAACTGACCTCCCTTCACTACTGCCCAGAAGTCCACCAGCACAAAGTGATATTTTATCCTCTCTCCCTCATACACGATGTTGTCCAGAACGTCTACCACATCTCTAATCTCCACTTCTAACCCTAACTCTTCATGAGCTTCCCTCTTCGCAGCATCCCTCACTTTTTCTCCCAGTTCCACAACACCTCCTGGAATACTCCATTTACCCTTAGAAGGCTCAAAAGCCCTCTTAATGATTAACACCCTACCCTTATCAAGAATGATCACACCCGTTCCCGTTACGGGTCCCTCAGGATATTCCCTCTTCGTGTGAACCTCCTCATTTTTCCACCATTCTCTCGATAAAAAGGTTGTTCCTTCATGGCTCTACGAGAAATACCAGTTCGTTTTAACTGATAAGAAGACCTGCCAAAACGACTGACCCAACCCCCACGAGTACGAGCCCTGAAATTCGGTTCACCCACCGCAACGTGTGCGAATCGACCCGTGACCGGGCTACGCTGGTACCTGTACTCAAAATGAACCACCAGAAACTAGACCCCGCAAACACGCCCAGTACCAATAACACCGCAGATGTATATTCACCTCCCACTCCTAACCCAGCAAATATGGCTGCAAAAGAAATAATAGTCATTGGATTGGTGATGGTCAACACAAAGGTCGAGCCATAGCTCTTCAAGAGTCCTTTTCCTTTGGCTGAGACTTTTTCAGCACGTACAGAAAAAAAGGTCCTAGCACCCAAGAAACAGAGAAACACACCGCCCACAAGACGGAACCACAGCTGCTCATTGATTAGAACGGTTGAAACAGCAGTCAGCCCAAACCCAGCAACACACCCGTACACAGCATCCGCTGTCGCAGCCCCTAACCCAGAGATAAACCCAGAGATCTGCCCTTCATTCAAGGTGCGCTGCATACACAACAATCCAATGGGGCCCACAGGGGCAGCGATGGAGAAGCCGATGATGAGCCCTTTCACGAAGAACGCGGTGTCCATGAATTCTCTTTTTTCGCCCTCTTATAAGCTCTCATGTTCTTGAACTATTTCTGGTTCCAGGTCAAGGAACCCCTCTCCGAAGTAACCCTTATAAATTCTTTACAAGAAGGGTTACCATGAAACGTGCTCACGTCTTTGTGACAGGTGAGGTTCAGGGAGTCTTTTTCCGATCAAACACCAGAAAAAAAGCACTGGAACTGGAATTGACTGGTTGGGTGAGAAATTTGAGAGATGGCAGAGTGGAAGCAGTCTTTGAAGGAGAAGAACCTGCAGTCCAGGAGGCCATCAGATGGTGTCACAAAGGCCCCTCATATGCCATGGTCGTACGAGTTGACTGTGACTGGGAAACTCCCACGGGGGAATTTGAGACTTTTTCCATCCTCTATTGACAGGCTCTTTTTATTTTCCACCAGTACAGCTGCTTTTGTTCGTCTCAACCAGAAATAATAACACTTCCCTTCCTTTCCAATCCATGAGGGCATCATGGAAATGCTTCTTATCCATTAAATGAATCAATCTAATGAATCAATCGTGCGATACTATTCTTTTGGAGGAAAGATTTTTATGAGGGCACCTGCAAGAGAAAGTGATGCTCGAACAGTTGCAAAAAGCTGTAGATTTAGTGAAAAAATACAGGACAAAACCTGTTAAAATCGTCTCTCACATGGATGCAGACGGGATAGCAGCAGCTTCCATTTTATCAAAAGCCTTAGACAGAGAAGAGATCACCCATACGGTTAAGTGTATAAAACTGGACGAGTTACGAGAGGTTGAACCTGCAGACTTAACTATTTTCTCAGATCTGGGAAGCGGCCAGCTCAGAAACCTCTCCCATTTCAGAGATCACCCTCTCATCATCTTGGACCACCATCCTCCCTTAGAGTATGACCTTCCTCATGCAGTCCACGTGAACCCTAACCTGCACAAGTACGACGGGTCTTCTGAAATATCGGGAGCTGGCGTCTCCTATTTCTTTGCCACTACCTTGAACGAGGAAAACGCGGATTTATCACCTCTCGCCATTGTGGGGGCCTGCGGCGACATGCAGGACTTTGGCAAATTGACGGGATTGAACAGAAAAATCCTGGAAGAGGGAAAGACCTGCGGGTTACTCGATTATGAGGATGACCTCCTTTTGTACGGAAGGTACACTCGCCCCCTTTTCAAGTCGTTACAGTATTTTTCAGATCCCTTCATACCAGGAATCACGGGAAATGAGGATGCCTGCAAAAAATTACTGGAAGACCTCACCATTCAGAATGACAGTACCTGGGTGACCCTCTCCCAGTTATCTTTTGAACAGAAACGGGCCTTAGCCACTGAGTTAGTGACCCGTTCACTGCCCCATGTTCCTCCAGACTTGGGGAAGTACATCCCTCAGATGATCATAGGGGAGACCTACTCTCTCATTCAGGAGGATGACACCTCTCCTTTGCGTGACTGCCGTGAGTTCTCCACGTGTTTGAACGCCTCCGGGAGGAGAGAGCGGTACGAGGTGGGCATAGAGGTGGCTAAAGGAAATAGGGGCATCTACTACGACATGTTACTGTCATTGCTTCAGGAGCACCGGTCCTCCATAGCTAAAGCTCTGGAATCTTTACAGAACAGGCAGGTCACGAGAATAAAAGAGCTGCAGATTATGGACGCTTCAGGGATTTCAGACAACATCGTGGGGACTGTCGCTCAAATGCTCCTCGGACAGAGCGGGATTAACCCCTATCTCCCCCTGCTCGTGTACACGCCCTCTGACAAAGAACCAGAGGTCTTCAAGGTCTCAGTGCGGTGCTCTCGGTTGTTGTTATACCGGCACATTCACCTGGGCAATGCCATCAGGAAGGCTGCCTCACAAGCTGGAGGGCAGGGCGGAGGACACGCACCCGCATGCGGGGCTTACATCCCTCACGAGAAGGTGGACTTCTTCCTACGCGTTTTCGCAGCCCTGGTGGAAGAACAGTTTCGTCGACCCATTTAGCCTGCAGATGAGAAACTCCTCACCTTCTCACTGAAGAGGTTATCCACGTCCTCTTTTGTGCACGTTAACACCTTTTTGTCACTTCGAGAACACAGATAAGCAGCGCACGAGCCATAGAGTGCAGAATACTCTGGATGTTCAGACTTCACGTACCTGGTCAGGAAAGCAGCAATAAAGGCGTCCTTGACGCCCGTATCGTAGTACATCTTGTCTCTAAACACAGGAATTTTCTTCCCATTACACGTAATACCCTCCTTAAAGTCCATGACAATAGTAGTGTTCCCCTTCCTCTTTCCTTCAGTAAAAACAATGTCAGCATCTGCCTCAGAAAATGAAGCATCCACTGACGTGAGGACTTTTTCTTTTCGCGCCATTCTTACGAGGGTTTCAGTTACCTCCTCATCCGGGAAACAAATATGGACGATCTTTGCCTTTTTCAGGTATTTTTTCTCGATTTTCTGTGGGTCCAAGTCTTTGACTGCCCCTTCATAGTACAGGTTGTAACTCCTTGTTGGGGTAGAAAGCTGTATGAAGTTACTGTTTTTCTTTGATGATAACACGACATGTGAATAATCCACCGAATTCCTTCTCAGAAGGTCTAACAAACCGACAGCGTCCCTTCCTACAGGGGAGACAATACCGACGTCTGCCTTTAATAATGAGGCATTAACTGCAATGTGGAGAGCTGAGCCAAAAAACGTCTCTTGAAACTCTGATACCGGGTTGGTGACACCTGGTTTGAGCGCTGTTCTCAGTGTAGAATGGATGTTGATGACGCCGATAACAATCACGTCCATGTATTTTGTTTTTCTGCAGGTTATTTATAGTTACTGGTTCCCCACTACACGGAGGTCTGAGCTCGTTAGTGACCTCTCTGTGTGGAGCACTCCAACCTAGATAAATCTGCTGATTCTACTGAACTTGCACAAATTTTAATACGTGAAGAGAGAGGAGGGGTACATTTATATTACTCAGCGTTTACATTATACTCCGGTGGTAGAGACGTGGTAGGGAACCTGCTTGGACAGTGGCAGGGTGAGTCTATGAGAATACTCATAGTAGACGACAGGAAGGAAATGTTGGACGTCATAGAAGAAGTTGTCAAATTGAGAGGAGACCAGGTTGTGGCAAGAGCATCTAATGGAAATCAGGCTGTGGAATTGTACGAGAAGACAAAACCAGATCTCGTTTTGATGGACATCCTCCTCCCAGACATCAGTGGTGCCGAAGCCACGAGGAGGATTATGAAGCAGGACACAAATGCAAAAATCCTTGCCATCAGTGCTTTTAACAGGGAGAGGCTGGAAAAGGACTGTTTAAAAGCAGGATGTAAAGCCTTCTTAGCCAAACCCTTCTCAGTGAAAGAACTGTATGATGCTATGGAGAAGACAGTACACAGTTAGTAGGTTATACATTCGGGCCTGCTCGGGGAGGTTTGCGCAACTTGAACAAGGTAGATTGTACTTCATTTCATTTCTGCTCTTACTGGATGGCTGTCCTTGTCATTCTGGGCTGAAAAGAGATGAGAATGCTGTCAAGAAATGACTTCATTGAAGTCTCATCCCAATGTGTGGCTACCTCTATGTGGTGAGTCTTTCCAGAATTTCGATTGCTTTTGCATACAGCTCGCAGGCTTCCAGTGCAGACCTGTTTCCAGCTACTGCGTTTCCTGAAGAAGTTAGTACACTTGAGCGGGAGCAGGCCCAGCGGGCTTTTTCAACGTAGCTGAGAGCTTCCCTGTATTCGGGTGTGTCCTTTTTTTCATCCTTCACTAAACTCAAAAGGTTACTTACCGTCTCTTTATTCTTTTCACAGCACTTCGAAAAGTTGAACCTCGCCAGAGGGATCATTTGTCTCTGGATTTTCCTCTCTGCATTCTGGTAGTCTGTTCCTTCTGCAGGCAGTGCAACAGTGCCCACTGCATATCCTATGGCCCTGGTGGTCCCATTATCACCAGTAAACCACATGTGAAGGGAAGCAGTTCCTCCCATGATCCTTAAAACGACTGAAGGGGTGTAGCAGCGCACAGATCTCCAAGCAACACCATCTGTCACGTGGAAGAGGGGGGCTCCTGCCTTGGACCAGGTGATCCCATCCTGTGAGGAAGCGTACCCGATACCTTCGTTAATGCCGTTCTGTCCACCAGAGTAGAAGAAATAGTACGCATCCAGAATCTTTACCACTGTGCCAAATCCCGCATAGTTGGAGTCCCAGGCGCCGGGCGTAACCTGCAGCACGGGCTGGTCTCCATACCGCTTCCAGTGAAGGCCATCACTCGAGTACCCCAGGCCCACCTGCTCTATGCCCCCTGTGGTCCCGTCGTAGTACATGACGTACCTGTTGTTCCACAGGGTTGTGTCATCTAAGGCGGGGGACCCTGCTGGGTTGTAAAACACGTCCACTGGCCCGTAGGTGCCCCTGTTCCAATCAGGGAAGATGGTGGTGACAAGAGGCTTTCCAGCATCCTGGGTCAAGGTCGACCAGCTCCAATTGATACCATCAGCAGATTCAGCATATTTGAGCGCATCCAAACTGTAGATGCTTGCGGCAGTGTCCCAGAACCACATCTTGTAGTGTACTGATGTGCCCCCAAACCCATTCACCTCGTAAACAACGTGGGCATGGTGGGCCGTCATCAATAAGCCGGATACTGCCCCGTACTGATACCAGGTTACTCCATCTTGTGAATAAGCCAGTGCAATACCGGAGGCAGCAGAATACCACATCTTGTAAAAGGGCACAACACTGTAGGTATCGCCAAAATAGTTTGCATCAAAAATGACGGTAGGGTAGTAGGCTCTTCCCGGGGAGAATACAGGGTTATACAGGTATTCTGTGAAAAAGGGCTGTCCACTCTGAAGGCTCATTAAGCCAAAAACCACAAAGCAGAGGAGTATTCCCTTCATTTTCATGATTTTCATTACATGACGGCATATATAAGAGTTTGGGCTCTTGGGTTCATTTGGTGAAAGATCACAGATGAATTGAACCCCTCCATTCAAGGGGACCTTACGTTTTTTTCTTAAATCTAAGAGAAGAGCCTTCTACAGGATAAAAAGTAATTGTCACACCTCTGACAGGCGTCACAGAACGATTCCTCTTAACCCATTGGGTCAGCTTTCTCTAATGAATCTTCCAGGAATTTCTTAATCTCTGCTTTAACTTCTGCAGTATCTACTTTCTGCGTGCAACTGGCAAGGGCAAACCCAGGTTTTCCACCTCCTCTGCAGTCTGGTATAATGGCCTTCAAGAGTTCTCTGCAGTCCACACGTAGTGAAGGGCTTCGTGCTGCCACCACGACCACCTTTTTGGACTGCTCCACCAATACTGCAAGAGTCTCCCCCTCCTCGGTGAGAGCAGACACTGCCTTCTCCATCAATTTACGGTCTGCACCAGACACGTCCTCTACGTAGACAGAGACTCCCAGAATACTGTCCGGTATCACCCTCGAAATGAGAGCAGTGGTGAGCAGCCGTACCGACTCAGTGAGGGTTTTCTGGCTCTCTTTCAGATTTTTCACCGTAGGGATGACCTCGTCCAGAGAGGTCTTCAAGACAGAGGCCACCTCACTGGCCAGGGCAGCTCTCTTCAAGGCTTCCTCTTGTGCTTTCTCACCCACCTCAAACTCTATCTCGTGATCGCCTTTTCCCACCGAGGTGATGCGGGTGACCATGATGCAGCCTACCTCTCGAGTGTTCTCCACGTGGTCTCCTACACAGGCTGCCCAGTCAAACCTTTCCACTTCAACGACCGTGATGACATCTTCTCTGATTCTGTCCCACCGCACCCGCAACTGTGGGAATCGGGGTTCAATCTCTTTTCTTGTGCCTTTAATCTTTCTTACTGATCTCCCTTCAGATACGATGCGATTAGCGATCTGTTCTGCCTTCAAAATACCATCCCATTCAAGTTCTTTATCATAATGAATTAAGAAATAGTTTCTTTTTCCAAATTCCACCTTTCTTACTGAAACTCCCTGAAAAACAGTGGATAATGCTCGGAACAGAATGTGTTCTCCTGTGTGGGCATTTCTATCTGTCATAGTGTTCCCTCTTTGGTAGAAGGATTAACCCTCTCTCAGATATGTCGAGCGCGTACGTGACCGGTTTATCTAACATGCCTTTGATCCACTGGATGCGGAACTCATCATGGTAGATTTCAAAGACCCCATCCAAGAGGAATTTGAGGGAGTTCTCTATCCTCTCATTGTTGACACCTTTTTCCACGATAAAGATACCTGTCCATCCCCATTCCTTTAATCTGGAGGCTTGATTGACTGCAAATTTGATGACTTGATCAGGGTCAAAGTACAGCATTAAATTGGAGAGTGAATCAAAGATGACGACGCCGTCTTCAGGCTCTATTTTCTGATATGCATCAGAAAGGACCATGCCGAAGTCGGTCAGAGAACTGCTGTCAATGGGGACGGCGTATCCTCCTTTTTTCTGCCGGTGGGGGTAGCAATCCACAAAGAGGAATCTGTTTTTTTCTTCAAATGGTGAAACGTCTTTGTTGAACCGGACGAAGTTTTTCCTGATGTCATCGGGTGGGGAATTGATGCTGAGGTAGATCGCGCACTTCCCAGCCAGGAGTTCGCCGTAAAGATAGTGCTGAGACCACAACTGCTTCAAGGGTCCGGGGTCTCCAAAAAGTAAGATGTTCATGGAGGTCCCCTCAGGTACGGGGTACTCATCTAGGAGACCGACTGAGTCCCATCCACAGTTGACGGGCGGCACATATTCAGAGGAAGGTGGAACGAACCGCAGCTTCTGCAGTGCTTTATGGAGGAGATTCTGGGTATAAATGCGGTATTCCTGGGCGTCTAGAACTCTGAAAGAGTACCCTTTGTCCCTGATAAATTCCTTGATAATTCCCTGGGCTCGCATTTCTTTGACAGCATCCATGACTTCTTCTTTGCAGTCTCGCATGTCGCTGAAGGTGACTTTCATGATGCGTGGATTCAAGGGAGTCAGACGGATGTAGGCCCTGATCTGTCTTAAGGCCTGTTCGAAGGGTTCTTCTTTGAAGGGGAATGCAAGAAAAGTGTAAAGATCTCGTGGGGCTCTGAATTGTTTTCCTTCGTAATAGGCGAGCCCTCCCTTCTGGAGAGATCCCATGGTCTTCTCATAGGTCTCACGGAGGCGGGCTGAGGTGAGTAGAAACTGGATTTCAGGGTTTTCCAGGTAAGGGTGCATGAATCTTAAGACGAAAAAGGTCTGAGGATTGACCACTTCAGAGAGGTTGCGGGCTCTTTCGGTGACCAACTCTTCTGCGATTTTTAGCCCTTCTGGAGCAAACACGAAATAACCACCTTTATCTGAAAAGAACCGAAGGGCTGTAAAGAGGCTGGTGTCCTTTGCAGGCAGGATCTTCTTGGAGAAGGTGTAGTCAGTGTACGCTTTGAAGAGAGCGTTCATGATCTGGGCTGTATACTGGTCGTCGTAGCCGTAGCCTTTCAAGGTTTTCAGAAAAGTCTGCAAGTTCATTGTGAGGAGTAGGGAGAAAATACTTAAAAAGGTTGCTTTTTTGGAAACCTGAATCTTCCTGCAGGAAATGCTACTCTGCACAACAGAATGATTGCAGGCAGTAAGATCATATCATGCATCGCTATTTGAATTCATTATTACAGAAGAAACCCAATAGGTGCATTGTCATAAAATGAGGGTAATGTCAGGTAAATTATGTTGATATTGACAGTATTTTGACATTATCTACTGTTCACAAAAATATCTGTATCCAAAACTATTCTAGACAACTTTGACTCCCCTGTATCTGTGAGTGATCTCCTCTACATCTCCCTCTTTTATTTTATTCCTTTCGGCAATTTTTGTTCCTTTTTCTACTAACCTTTCGAACTCTTTCTTGGATAGGTCTTCAATTCTCTTAAAGATCAGCATATCTTTTTCTGCAAGAACTGAAAATCTGGTTCCAGAGGTAACTCCCAGTTTTTCTCTTATTGCCTGGGGAATGATAATTGTCCCATCTTCAGAGGACACTACAACATCTATGGTAGACATGACATTACCACACATCAATTTCTTCCTCTCTTTAAATAGCTTTTCACTTACACTTTCCACCTGCAAGGCAGGAGATGAGAAAGCGACACTCTGAGAGGTTGGCCATTCGAACCGTTGGATGTAATGAAACTGGATGGAGAAGGCGAAGGTGGAGGCCAACTCTCGATTGATGTATTTATGAAAGAAATAGTGGAGAGGAATAGTGAAGATATTGTTCGATACAAAGCCAAGCGACAGCATCTTTGAAAGCAAGCGATGAATTTCGTATGCGTCTTTTTCTGTATTAACGTATGCTGTGGGTCCTATTAATCTTTCATTATGTTCTCCCTTCCTGCAGGCCTGACTAGCATTCTGAATAACCGCAAGACCTGCACTTCAAGCATCCTTCCTGCATTTCCAGCATAGCACCGCATTCAGGGCACTCAGGACATCTTCCCCGCAGGCCCTCTGTGAGGTTATCCAGACTCAACTGCACTGCACTGGTCCCATTGTTGATATACCTTTGGATGGCGATCTGGATAGCATCAGCACACGATAACACTTTCTCTCCATGCTGGAAAGCGGGTTTTGGGCACCTGATACTCTTCAACTGCTTCATGATAGACTCAACGTCCACACCTGCTCTCAGTGCCAGCGAGATCAGCCTCCCGATGGCTTCTGAATGAGAAGATATGCATCCACCAGACTTTCCGATACGGGCAAAGACTTCACACAATCCGTGTTCATCTTCATTGATGGTGACGTACAAGCTCCCGCAACCAGTCATGATTTTCATTGTCCCCCCGACAGTCATTTCAGGCCGCGGCCGTGGAGACTTTCCTGTCTTGGTGTCAGTCTTTTCTCCTTTGTTTAATACCTGCGTTTCTCGTGAACCATCCCTGTACACCGTCACCCCCTTACAGCCCAGCTCGTACGCCAGCCTGAACACGTGGGCCACGTCCTCCTCGGTGGCAGAATGGGGGAAGTTTACCGTTTTTGACACTGCGTTATCTGTGTACTTCTGGAAGGCTGCCTGCATTCTCACGTGCCATTCTGGGGAAATATCATGGGCTGTCACAAAGATTCTCTGCACGTCTGGAGGAACCTCTTCCAACTCCTGAACACTACCGCATTTTGCAATCTTCTCCATCAACTCTGACGTGTAAAACCCTCGCTCTTTTGCCATCTTTTCAAAGGTTGGGTTAACATCTACTAACTCCACATCATTGAGAATATTCTTCCTCACAAAAGAAACGGCAAAAAGAGGCTCAATCCCAGAAGAGCAGTCGGCAATGATACTCAAGGAACCAGTGGGAGCGATAGTGGTCCTGGTAGCATTCCTTATCTCTTCTCTGTAGAGAGAACGCTTGAAGTTGGGGAAGGATCCCCTTTCTTTGGCCAGCTCTTTTGAAGCTTCTGCAGCTTCTGTCGAAATGAACTTCATGACGTCTTCCGCCACCTTCAAGGCGTTCTCTGAATTGTAAGAGATTCCCAGCTTGATCAGCATATCTGCAAATCCCATGATTCCCAGCCCAATCTTCCTGTTCCCTTTGGTCATCTCTTCCATTTGGGGTACGGGGAAGTTGTTCTTATCGATAACATTGTCCAAGAAGTGGACTGCCAGATGAACGATCTCTCTCAAGTGCTCGTAGTCAACCGTTCCATTGTAAACCATCTTCGACAAATTGATGGACCCCAGATTGCAGGACTCGTACGGCAGTAATGGCTGTTCTCCGCACGGATTGGTGGATTCAATCTCACCCAATTCAGGTGTTGGATTGTTCCTGTTAACCCTGTCCAGAAAGACGATGCCGGGTTCGCCGTTCTTCCACGCCATCTTCATCATTAAGTTGAAGACATCTCTGGCAGAAATAGTCCGGGTGACAGCGCTGCTCCTGGGATTGATGAGCTCAAATTCTCCGTTCGCTTTCACTGCTTCCATGAATTCCTCTGTTATTCCAATAGAGATATTAAAATTGTTCAAAACTTTTTCATCTTCCTTACAGCTGATAAAATCCATAATATCAGGATGATCAACTCTCAGAATCGCCATGTTGGCTCCTCTACGTGTTCCCCCCTGCTTGACTGCCTCAGTAGCTGCATCGAACACCTTCATGAAAGAGATTGGCCCTGAGGCTATACCACCTGTAGAATGGACTACATCGTGTGCTGGTCTCAATCGGGAAAAAGAGAATCCCGTACCGCCTCCACTCTTGTGGATTAAGGCAGTGTACTTGATGGCTTCAAAAATGCTTTCCATAGAATCCTCTACAGGTAATACAAAGCAGGCGGATAACTGCTGGAGGTCACGTCCTGCATTCATCAGCGTAGGGGAATTGGGGAGAAACTCTAGACTGGCCATCATCTCGTAGAACTTTTCTTCTACAGGAGAAATATCTGCTTCTGGTTCATATATCAGGTCGGCCATAGCCACATTGTGAGCTACTCTCCTGAACATTTCTTCGGGGATCTCTGCCACATTTCCATTCTCGTCCTTTTTCAAATACCGTTTTTCCAGTACTGTCTGGGCGTTTGGGGAGAACTCTATCGTGTTTTCATCATATATGAGGGGAGTCTCGTTGTCTGGCTCGCAGACTGTAATCATAGGAACCCCTCCATTGTTGTCATGGTCATGCTATATCCTCCTTACAGCGGGTCATATCGAAGCACGGTCTTGCCTGAGAGGACACGAACATTTCCTCTGAAGCAAATTACGTAAATGCATACTATACACGGAATTCACCATTTGCTCCCTTACTTTTATAGTTTTCGGTTAGAGGATGTAAATCCTTTTCGTCAAAGTATGCATCTTCTTCTTGTACCAGACAATTCTGTCATTGTGAAATCAGAAGAAATATTCTCCCAAAGCTCTTATTATCATGGGAGCTTTGCTGCCGAAGCTGCTCCACGGAAAGTGGCAGATTTTTTCCTCGAAAGATTCAAATCCTTCAAATAGAGCTTAAGTAGCTAACGTGACTCAACAAGGGCGAGGGTTCTCCCTCCCCAAAGGGCGTACAGGAACACTCCCAAAAAAAACTACATGAAATCACTGAAATCACTGCATTTGATTGAAGGAGAAAACGAACAATTCATAAAATAATCAGAAGCCAAGGAGAGTATCTCAATAATAGAAACAATAGAAGCAATTACATGTATTTAAAAATCAATTGGAATCGTTTCCGTACGATGCACCACCTGAAGGGGACGATGAGAACTCCACAGATTCCAGCCCTTAATCGTGTCTATGATAGTCTTAAATAGAAGAACTTCACATTATTTATCAAGAGTACAGCTCCAATCTTTCATCTTTTTTGCGAGAAAAGGGGAGGCTTCCTCCCTTTTTCAAAGGTTACAGCAGATGACACAGTCTGGGATGATCTTATTTTATCAATCTTTGTATTCTCACTAAAATTACGTATGCCCCTACCTGTCATCCACCCGCTGCTCAACAGTCTGCTGGCTTCAACCGAGAAAAGCGTCCAGACGTTCCATGACCTCGTCTTTGGCTTCCTTTACGATCTTTTCCATCAGCTCCTTTGTCACTTCCACGTGCTCAAGCATCCGGCCCGCCACCACGTTCAGCAGCGGCACGTTGATATCTTCTTCAGCAACGACACCCAGTACGTATGAATCGTGAAAGTAGATGAAAAATCGGTCACTTCCAATAATGGAGAGTTTTCTGACATCTCCTTTCTTGTCACAAATAACGTCGATCAGGTAGGAGATACTTTTGGAAAGGTACTTCACATCCTTGTTCACCTGGACATCTACATCCAGTACCTCTCCCTCTTTGATGAGGAAAACGCCCTTTATTCCACGGACGTTCTTTCGCAAGAAGCTTATGTCGGGCAAGTCGATACCTCCCTAGGATATGTATGTTAGTCTATCATGCTATATAAAAAAGTTTCGGTTTCCGTGTTCATCAAAGAGGTGATTTGCGAAGACCTGGTTCAGTCTTTCCTCTTAGAATCTCTTTCCTCTCCCAAAAATAAGAATTTAACAGTATAATAAACTCTTGAGAGAGATGATGAGAATAATGAAAGCGCCCCGCTGGCGGAGCTCGACATTGGATGCGGTAAAGCTGTGGGAGAGGTTACGCCGTGCTCAGGGAGGTGACTCTCAAGTTCTTGTGGGTAAAGAGCTAAATGTTATCGTTGATGAGACAAATTTCCAAGACCAAAAGCACTGTTAATGACCTGTGCCGCCCTTTCATCCGAACGTTACACTAACATGCATGAAGTCAAATTCCTACCCTTTTTGATTTGAGAAGATATCTTTTGCCCCTGCAAACTTTTCCTTTATTTCCCAGTATTTTTAGTTTGTTATTACTCAAAATAACTGTGAATATTTTTCCAATGCTCTCTCTAAACTTATAAATGCCTCTGTTTCCTTTGAAAAGCATGCACTACTTTGACGAGGTCCCCCTGGAGCCGCAGCTGTACCTCATAGAAGGTGACCCTCACCTGCTCAAGGAGTTCATGTGTTATACATTGGTTAAAAGGGCACCTTCTCTAGTGTTAGACGGTGGGAATAGCTTCGATCCATTTAGTGTCTCCTTTTTTTGTCGAAAACTCAGTATTGACGCTATGGAACGGGTCTTTGTTTCACGGGCTTTCACAGTCTTCCAGTTAAAAATGTTAATTACCAAGGAACTCCCCCTCTTCATCAGAAAAGAGGCCCCCTCTGTGGTCTTTGTCTCATTTTTCAGTGATTTATTTTACTCAGATGATGTTGAAGAAGAGGTATTAACAATTTTACACAGGAAATTGCTTTTGCATCTAAAAAAGATGGTAAAAAGGTACAGGATACCCATTCTGGTAACAGATCGTCAGAACAGTTCAGAGTTATTCGACTGCAGAGTCCTTTTTAGGATGAAGAGGGACACCCTTTTCCTGTCTGTTGACCAAAGAAAGCTCCAGGTCCCCCTCGTACCTCAAACCCAGAAAACATTAGACATGTGGAGGGATCACCATGGGTAGGACAGCTTCCACGTACAGGATACTCACTGAGTCTGAAATTGGGAAATGGAATGAATTCAGGAAAGCTTTACGAAAGAAAGACAGGGAAACCTTTGATGAATTAATGAAGAAGGTGAGGAATCATGCTTCTGCTACCAGCTATATGGCACCTTTAGACATTTTTGACTGCATGAGCATGGCTATTCTCCTGGAGCATGAAAAAGAAATTGCAGAGTTAAAGAAAAAGGTGGGAAATGTTCCTGATTGATTGTTACCCCGACTATGAAGAGAACTGCATGAAGATCTGGCTGCAGGATAGAGAGTCTTCAATAAGAAGAGAGGAGTTTTCCTCATGGTTTTACGTGCGGGCTTTGAGGAGAGAGGAGGTCCTCCTCCAGTACTTGAAGGAACATCCTTGTGTCATGTCTTTCTCCCGGGAGAAGAGGTTCGTCACCTTAACGAAGAAAGCCCCAGTAATACAGGTCATCCTCAACGAGTATAGGGTGAATGAGGTGGCCTCAGAAATCGACCGCATGGGCGGGTACGAACTCTACGAATTGTTTAACGTGGACTTGAGTCTTCCTCAACGGTATTTTTTTGAAAAAAATGTATTCCCTATGATGAGAATAGAGGGTGACTCACCTTTTGCGGTGGAGTATGAGGTACCAGAGCTAAAGGAATTGTTCTTTGATATAAAGGTCAAATCTGAAAGAATACCCTCATTCTCAGATCCCTTGGTCTCTGTCATGGTGGAAAGTAGAGAAGATTCTTTCGAGTTAGAGGGTACAGAAGAAGAGGTCATTAAAGCATTCGTCAACGTTGTCAAGGCTGCAGATCCTGATATCATCTACTCTTACGGAGGAGATGAGTTTGTCTTCCCTTACCTTTTTTATAGGACGCAGAGATATGAAATACCTTTTGAGCTGGGAAGAGAACCTGGCTGGTTCAAAAGGGAGGGGAAATCCTACTTCTCCTATGGGAGGATCGTGTACAAACCGCCGCAGTACTTACTGAAAGGGAGAATGCATGTTGATATGAAGAGCTCTTTCCACTTCAAAGAAGGAGGGTTACCAGGATTAATAGAGTTATCCCGCATGTCCAGGATACCTTTGCAGAGGCTTTCCCGCTTATCCCCCGGAACTGCCATATCGTCCATGCAGCTGTACGAGGCTTACAGGAGGGGGGTCTTAATACCCTGGCGGAAGCAGACTCCCGAAAAAGTGAAGACAGCGCTCCAGTTAGTGAAAGCTGACAGAGGAGGCCACATCTTCGAGCCTAAGGTCGGCATCCACGAACACGTGGGAGAAGTGGACTTCAGCTCATTGTACCCCAACATTATCAGCGAGTTTAACATCTCCCCTGAAACAATTTTGTGTGATTGCTGTCCCGATTCTCAAAAAAGAGTTCCCCTTTTAAACTACAACATCTGTGAAAAAAAGAGAGGGTTCATCCCTGATGTGGTGAAGCCTGTCATTGTGAAGAAAGCCTTGTACAAGGGAGACCCCACCCTAAAGGGGAGGAGGGCCTTACTCAAGTGGGTGTTAGTGACGTGCTTTGGTTATCTAGGCTATAAGAATGCACGGTTCGGCCGTATAGAATGTCATGAGTCTGTTACTGCCTTCGCAAGGGAAATTCTTTTAGAATCCATGCACACAGCTGAAGAAGAAGGATTTGAAGTTTTACATGGTATCGTGGACTCGTTGTGGTTGAAAAAAAACGTCTCTCGTGAGGAATTTGAGCATTTGTGTGAAAAAATTTCAGAAAAAATTGGTATTCCTCTCGAATTTGAAGGAATGTACTCATGGATTGTTTTTCTTCCTTCAGATTTGGGTATTGGAGCCTTAAACAGGTATTATGGTGTCATTGATGGTGAATTAAAAGCGCGAGGGATAGAGTTGAGGAGGAGAGACCAGCCACAGATTGTCAAAAAAATGCAGGAAGACATGTTGAAAGAACTGGCCAAAGCACACACAAAAAGGGAGTTTTTTGGACAGATACCAGATGCCCTTGCTGTGGTAAACCACTACGTGTGTGCAGTCTTGAAGGGAGACGTTAACGTAGGAGACCTGGCCATTTCCGTGGGTATCAGCCGCCACCTGGACGACTACAAGGTGAACAACCTGTCTGTGGCTGCACTAAAAACCTTGAAAAGGGAGGGCATCGAGTTATACCCTGGTCAGATGGTTCGGTACATCATCCGCAACTGGAGGGCCAGGAGAGTGACAGACCGCATCTCTATCCCTGAGCTCATGGAAGATACTGTCTACGACAGAGAGAAGTATGCCGAGTTATTGATGAGGGCAGCCCACCACATGCTGTCCCCCTTTGGGTGGGATGAGAGGAGAATCAAAGAGTACATCACCCACACGAAACAGATGACATTGAGGGAGTACATATGATCGTGGAATCAATACGAGAGCACGGAACCCCCATACACGTGGAAAAAGAATTCCACATAAAACCCTTCAGAAAGAGGAAGGATGTCTGCTACTACGGTGACATACTGGCAGTCTACGAAAAGGGGGTACGCTGGTATCTTGTCGGTATTGAAATCAAGGATTGGAAAGCTCGAGTCGGCTCCAAACTGGCTCGAGAGTACTTATCTGTGTATGGGGAAGTGTGCGAGTACTTCTACCTGGCTGCCCGTAAATTTTCCAGCGAGTTGCTCGGATTCCCTTCCATTGGACTGTTCTCCTTAGAGAGAATGGAGGTTGTAAAAAGACCGGAATATCTCTACCCGGACGAGCACCTGAGGGCAAGTGCTATCAAGAGAATGAAAAAGTGGGGCCTCGACTGCCATGTTACTGAATCTCCGTATCAGACTGTATTGGATGATTTTTTCTAAGAATTCCCCGAATGCAGTTTTCATAAGAATTCTCTCACTGTCACACATCACTTCGAAACTCGGTGGATAAATCGAGGTTGAGCATGGCATTGCTGTTGCATTTTTTTGGGTTATTTACTGTAAATCTTCATTAGTGAGTGAAAGCACTAAAAGTAGTGTCATCTCTTACCTGCATCGAACTTGATCTGCGTTCCCCTCATAGTGACCAGAGTGACCCGATCTCCCTTGTTGAAAGAGCCGTTTCCTCCGTGAGAAGAAAGGAGAGATGTCAAGTCTATGGGAGTCACTGAGTCACCTTCCAGTTTCGCATCCAGCTTGGTGGCTTCCAGCCTGTCGTTGACGTAAACAGTGTCTACGATTACATCGAATTTGTTCTTGTTTCTCAGATACACAGTGAGGTTCGTTGTATTGAGGGTCACCTGTTCTATGACTATTTGCTCTGTGTCTGCAGAGTCTGCTGTGGCGTGCTTTGATGCAAGGCCTGAAGCCCAGATGAACACGATAACACTGATGCTGAGTGCTACAGCAATCATCAATACCACACCGATTATGGGGGAAACTGCTTTCTGCTGTCGGGCACGCTTGAGGTTGATCACGGGTCTCACCATCAGGATTTCTATTACTATGGGGCACACACACTTAAATTTATCGCGTGACTGCGAATTTCTCCAATTAGATTCTCACCATTTGTAGAGGATTGTTAAGTTTCTCAGAAAGTTGTGAATACGTCAGAACGATTTCTGTTTCAGAAATGCACGTTGCAGAAACAAATAATAACTGCATGGTGCACGCACCCAAAATGAGAGGTTCAAAGGACATCGTGAATCGGTAACTTCCTCTAACAAGAAAGAGGTAATGCAGAGATGAGGGAAACCTTTTTATTGTCTGACATTGATGTAAGGTAGGAGTTTCAGAAAGGAGGAATGAGTATGGTAACGCATTCGACTCGATTGAGGAGTATCCTCATAACGATTATTTTGGTGTTTTCAACTTTACACAGTGTTGGCTCACAACCTGTCTTATCGGTGACAGTGACGGGAAATGCCACTGTGAGCATGTGTCAGCAGTACGACTACACGATGACGGTAGTGAATACCTCTGCGACAGAGACTGCGACGAGCGTGGTGGTCAGTGCCACGGTGCCTGCAGGGTTCCGAATCGATAATGCCGGAGGCGGGTCGGTGGCTGGTCAAACTATCACCTGGAATGTCGGTGTCTTGGGTCCTTCAGCTTCCTGGAGTGCGACAATAACCCTGTACATGACGTGTACTGCCGTGTCTGGTCAGATACTGGTGGATGTTACGCATGCGGCAGGATCGTCTCAGGGTTCTTTGTACGTTTCCGTGCAGCCGGGAGCGATCACGATAACGAAGACGCCTGCAGTTGTGGCAGCTTCTCTGGGAGACACGGTCCACTGGACCGTGACGGTGACGAGCACGGGGTTTGGCCCGGTGACCAATGTCGTGGTACGAGACACGCTTGGTGCAGGGTTACAGTATGACCAGGTGCAGTCAACGCCGGGAGACACGTCAGGGCTGCCCACAGTGATGTGGGATTCCAGTTACCTACCTGCTTTAGCAACCATGAACCCAGGAGACCAGGTCACCATAGAAGTTTATGCTCAAGTCATTGCGTGCAGCGGTTTGGAGAACAATGCAGAAGCTGCCTGGAGCTGTAATGGCACACCCTGTGAGACAGAAACGACGAAAGCTAGTGTGCAGCTCATTTTGCGGGAGCCCGAAATCTCCTACACGTTGCCCAATTTCCAGATTGATTACTGTTCTTCAGGTACCCAGTTTACCATTCCTATTACCAACTCTGGGACAGGGGATGCTCATAATTTCTGGTTATATGTGGATTTTGATGGATTGACTGTTAACGTTACCTCACCTGTGGGTGCTTTCTACGATGATGTGAACAACCGCTTTTTCGTCGGAGACGTTCTCCCCAGTACGACGGTGAACCTGATTTTCACCCTCTCTGTGTCAGACTGGTGCGGGAGGCCTCTCCCTGCAGGGTCACCCCTCTTTGAACCTATGTACGAGGACGACTGTGGTGAAGTATTCTACCCGCCCGTGCAGATAGGGAGCTACTCCATCTCAAATGTCCCCAGTCTGTCAGTCAGCAAGACAGGTGCCCCCACAGAGATCTACCTGGGTGAATCCATTACCTACACGATTGTGGTGACCTACTCTGGCCCGCTCTCCTGCGGTACCGGGAGTGCCTCTTCCATTACCGTCGTGGACACGATCCCCGATGGGTTCACGATCACTGATTCAGGGGGAGGCAGCGTCTTTGGTAACACGATAACGTGGACGGTAGACCCTGCCGTGGGATTGAATACCACCATTACGATGCAGGCGCCAGACTACACCCAGTGCGAGACCTACTGCTACACCTATGCGACGAACACGGTTACCGCAAGCATGACAGACTGCTGTGGCTGCTCCCTCACGGCAAGTAGTGCTCAGACCACTGCTTTAGAATGCGAGGAGTACTTCGTGTCTGATAAGACTGTTGCTTCTTCAACGAATTTTGAGAAGTGCACCACCATCGACTACACCAACACCTACGCCTTTGCTGACGATCCCTGGTGGGACGACGTTGTCTGGACAGATTTTGTCTTCTATGAGGAAATGGCAAATGCTCAAGAGTACGTGAATGGATCTGTGTCTGTCACTGTCTTTGATGGAGTACAGACCTGCACTATCGTCATAACGCCTTCTTCTGCTGGCGGGCAGATGATTTTGGACTTCAATGGTGGCGATTACTCAAGCTGCTCTCCTTTCCCTGCAGTACGTGGGTCGACCCTCACGATTTCGTACACACTGAGGACCACTGATTCCTCTTCACCCGGGTGTGAGGCGAGCTATTCGTTTTACGACTGGTCTGTCCTCGACACCGGGAAAACGGGTGGTGTGTGCCAGCCTGACCAGGAGCTGCAGGAGACGGTCTACGTCACGGTTAACCAGGCGCAGATGACTATCTCTGTCAGCGGAGTGCCTGGCTTAGTCGATGACTGTGACGTGTACAATGTAACTATTGATGTAACGAGAACGTCTGCAGTGGGCGCGTACGACGTTTTAGTGGATTTATCTACCCAGAATTATGCGGTCACCATCACGGGGTACACAGGCCCCGTCCCCACTGTCACTGATTATGGTACCTACCTGGAATTTGAGTACGGTGATGCGTTTGCCACCCAGGGTTCTGCGCAAATACTGGCAACTCTCGAAAAAAGGTGCGGGACACTCCCTGATGTGTCTGCCACTGTCTACTGGGATGGATACTGCTGGGACGATGACACCTACAACAGGGAGTGTTCTGCCACGGCGGCGAGCAGCCCCCGGTTTTTGCAGGCCTCCCTCTTCATCACCAAGACTCCTGAACTCATCTATGCGACACAGAATCAGGTCACCTGGACCATCTACGTCACCAACTCAGGCAGCGGGAATGCGCACAACGTCTGGGTGGAGGACGTTCTGGGTTCAGATCTCACGTACAACTCTTCTTCAGTGACAGATCTCCTGGGAAATCCTGTGGCAGTGACGACGAACGTCAACCAAGACCGTAATGGGAACCCCATCAACGGCGTCACCTGGGTCATGTTCGAGATTCCTGCAGGACAGACCCGCATCATCACCCTCACCGCGAACCTCATCGGGTGTACCAACCTGGATGACGATGTATCGGCCAGCTGGGGGTGCCTTGGTGTCGATTGTAGACCCCCTGTGTCTGACCATTCCACGGTGGCCATACCTCCTGCCAATGCGGTGACCACCAACATACTCCCTGCATACATTAATTTATGCGGACAGGACACGGTAACAGTTCAGGTGAAGAATGCAGGATTAACCACTATCTACAACGCAGAAGTAGAGGTCACCTTGCCTCCAGGATTGGTGTACGTGACAGGGAGCGGCAACCCATCAGACCCGCAGAACCCTGCAGTAAATCCCTTGAAATGGACGAGCACTGAAGTTCCTGCTTTAGCATCCATTGCCCCAGGCGTCATTGTCTCCATATCCTTTGATGTCATTGCGTCGTGTACCTTCCCTGGCGGGAACAGAACCGTCATCTCTAAAGCATACTACGAGAGCGTGTGCGGCGAACTGAAGATCTCCCCCGAGTCACGATCAGTCCTCCCCGTGAGAGTGCCTACGGTAACGATTGCAAAAGACGGGAGAAATATCACCCAGGGAGGAGTGAGCTACATTGAGACGGTCAATGCTGAACCGGGAGATCTGGTAGAATGGCGCATCCGCATCTCAAACACAGGGGCAGCCACTGCCGAGAACGTGGAGTTCTGGGATGTCTTACCTGCCAACATGACCTTTTCGTCCATTTCCCCCGCACCCCCTGGCGGTGGGTCAGGCACCCTGGCAGACCCGTGGGTGCACGGCGACTTACTGACGAGCCAGACCGCAACCTACTACGTGCAGGCCACGGTCAATCCCAATGGGTG
>JADDYB010000035.1_pt1 | contig 37008 bp, 43 predicted proteins | sample 8641941 | NCBI WGS metagenome assembly JADDYB01 (sample SAMN16275377, study PRJNA637457) | freshwater sediment metagenome | isolation source: Lake Kineret sediment | place: Israel: Lake Kineret | collected 2013
TCCGCAACCACGTCTTTCGAGAAGGAGGGTTGGGGAGGATTCATGGGAATCACAACCGCAGAGGGAAAGACAACAATTTCCACAACCATCGGGGCAAAATAGTTATAAGAGGACAACTTGCTCCTTAGATGTTGTTTCCAAGGAGTGTAAAATAGAAAGACCGAATGGTTAAAGGACCATCTAAGGAAAAAAGCCTGAAGCGGGCGACGATTCTTTCTGCCTACCTGCTGATTGTTTGGGGGTGTTACCGTTTAATCTTTAAACTCCCCGAAGAGGTCGAGGAGTTTATCGTCAAGCCCGTTGTTTGGCTTCTCCCTGTTTTTTACCTTTTAAACAAAGAGCGTTTGGGACTTGCCTCGATAGGCATTAGCCATAAAAATCTTTTCCCTTCCATTTATTTTGCTCTGGGGTTGGGAGCAATTTTTGTTATGGAGGCTTTGGTTCTTAATTATCTAAAATACGGAGGCTTAAACTTTGCCGCGAATATTGGCGACAAAATTCTCTTTGCGTCTTTGGGAATTTCTTTTGCCACGGCAATTTCCGAAGAGATTGCTTTCAGGGGATATATCTTCTCCAGAGTTTGGTCCTCAACCGGCAACGAGTGGCTGGCAAATTTGACGACGAACGGCGTTTGGGTTTTAATTCATATTCCCTGGCTTCTTTTTGTGCAGAGATTGACCCCCGGACCTCTTCTTGTTAACCTTCTGGTGACCGGGGCCTTCGGAGTCGGGTCGGCCTTCGTCTTTGCCAGAACAAAAAATATTTTGTCTTCAATTTTTCTCCATGTCCTCTGGGCTTGGCCAATTATTTTGTTCAGATAAGGGTCTCCGTGTAGTTGTTTTTGAGCCTGTTTTAATGTAAGATGAAGCCGACGATGTTCAGGCGAGTAGTGGCAACCATTTCTATTCTTGTTCTTGCCTTTTCCATTCTTTCGATTTCGGTTTTAAAGGCGGCTTCCATCAAATATGCTTTTTCCGGAGATGCCAAGAAAGATAATACCCAAATTCCCGAAATTGACTATCAACTTCCTTACCCGGGGAGGATTTTACCGGACCATCCCCTTTGGCCAGTCAAAGCCTTAAGGGACAAGCTCTGGCTCCTGGTGACTCTGAACCGCACCAAGCAGGCCGAGCTTTTGCTTTTGTTTGCCGACAAAAGGTTGGTCTCAAGCAGAATCTTGTTTGAAAGAGGCAAGCCCGAACTGGCTTTCTCGACCTTTACCAAAGCGGAAAAGTATTTGGAAAAAGCCAGTGTCTTGGTTGATGAGTGCTGGAGAGCCGGCCTGGATACGAAAAATCTTTCCATCAAGGTTGCAACCGCCGCGCTAAAACACCGGGAGGTTGCCGAGGAGCTTCTGAATATTGCTCCGGAGGATGCCAAGCCGGGAATTGCCGCCGCCATCAGCTATTCCAAAAAAGCCTACAGCACTTGCAAAGATTCTTTGACTTCACGCGGTTTGCCGGCTCCCGAAAACCCCTTTAATGGGGACTAAAGGCTTCTTTTGGGATAAAAATTTTAACGCTGCTTACCGACCCTTGTCTAAATCGTTCGAAAAACATCTTCATTAAAAAGTCCCTGTAAAAAAATCTTAGGTTCTGGAGTAATTTTGTTAGCCTTGGCCTCTGCGTGGGGTGATATTTTTTGACACAAAGGTTGCTAGTTGACTGAACATATCTAGTGTTGGAATATCAGACCTATCACAATAAGTAGTGAGTTTTGTTTACACCTGTGAAATTATATGAAATGTCCTTTTTGTGCAGGGGAAGATTCTCAGGTACTCGAGTCGAGAACCGTTGAGGAGGGGGCCGCCATCAGGCGAAGAAGAGAATGTGGTAAATGTGGCAAGCGCTTTACGACATTTGAAAAGGTCAGAGATACGGTTCTCTGGGTGATCAAAAAGAGCGGCAGAAGGGAACCTTTCGAAAGAGAGAAGGTTAAAAGAGGAATCTTGCGGGCAATCGAAAAAAGACCGGTATCCTTGGAGCTTGTCGACGAGGTGGTAGATGAAGTTGAAAGAGAAATATTACGAAAAGGGACGGAAGAGGTTCCTTCCCGAATGATAGGGAATGCGGTTCTTAAAAGACTGAAAAAGATAGACAAAGTTGCCTGGCTGCGCTTCGCCAGTGTCTACCTGGAATTTGAGGATGTTAGTGATTTCGAAAAAGCAATCGACAAAATCTAAATGCCAAGGACAAAAGAGATAAAAACAAAGAGTAAAAGAAAGTTAGGTCTGGAGGAGTTGAGTTTTCCTGCCTATGGGGATGTTCGGAAGGAGATTCAAAGAAAACTGGGGGAGCGCCCCGGGCTCCCTGAGGATCTTCCCAAAGGGGCCTGGACGGAACAGGCTCTCAAGGTTCTTGCGGAAAGATATTTGTTTAAGGACAAAGACGGCAAAATAATTGAAACTCCCGAAGGAATGTGCTGGCGGGTTGCTTGGGAGATTGCCTCGGCCGATGTGCTTTGGGGTAAGAGCAAGAATGAAATTTTGGAGATTGCCAAAAAGTATTACCAACTGCTTGTTGCCCACGAGTTTCTGCCGAATTCCCCAACCCTGATGAATGCCGGAACCGGCAACAAGCTTCAATACTCGGCATGCTTTGTTTTGCCGGTCGAGGACTCTTTGATCGGGATTTTTGATGCCGTTAAATGGCAGGCCTTAATTCACCAGACCGGCGGGGGAACGGGATTTTCATTTAGCCGCTTAAGGCCCAAAGGCTCGATGGTCAAGTCCTCCAAAGGAACAGCCTCCGGGCCGGTATCCTTCATGAGGATTTTCGATGCCGCCACCAACGAGGTCAAACAGGGAGGTAAGCGCCGAGGGGCCAACATGGGAATTCTCCGAGTCGACCACCCCGACATCATGGAGTTTATTCACTGCAAAGAAGACGGCGGAATTACCAACTTCAATATCTCGGTTGCTGTGACGGATAAATTTATGGATGCTTACGAAAAAGACAAGAACTATGACTTAATTGACCCGAAAAACGGCGAAAAGGCAGGCGAAGCTCCCGCCAGGAAGGTTTTTGAAGAAATTGTCCAAAGTGCTTGGCGAACCGGCGATCCCGGCCTGGTCTTTATCGACCGAATAAATAAAGGTCCGGCCAACCCCGTTCCTTCTTTGGGCCCGGTAGAGTCTACCAACCCCTGCGGGGAACAGCCCCTTTACCCCTTTGATTCCTGCAACTTGGGCAGCATCTTTCTGACCTATTTTGTCAAAGACGAGGCCGGCAGAAAGGATGTCGACTGGGAGAAGCTCAAAGAGGTAACCCGCCTGGCGGTGAGGTTTTTAGACGGGGTAATTGAAATGAACCCCTATACCCTGGACACCATTCGTCAGACAACCTTGGCCATAAGAAGAATCGGCCTCGGTGTAGGCGGCTGGGCCGACATGCTGATTGAGTTAGGTATTCCCTACGAAAGCCCGGAGGCCCTTGCCCTGGCGGGTAAGGTAATGAAGACTATTCAGGCTGAAGCGGAGGCGGAGACGATGGTGCTGGCAAAGGCGAGGGGCCCGTTTCCCCTCTGGCCGGTAAGCATTTACAAACACGCTTCCCCCAGAAGAAATTCCACGGTGACAACGATTGCCCCCACCGGGACAATCTCCATCATCGCCGGCTCCTCCTCGGGTATTGAACCCCTTTTCGCCATTGCCTATCAGCATATTGTTAAAGACAAGCACCTGGATCGAAGGCTTTCGTTTGTCAACCCGATGTTTGAGGAAGTTGCCAAAAAGAAAGGCTTTTGGACGGACGAGTTGAGAGAAAAGGTCGCCCAGGAGGGAGTCGTCGGGCACATTGTTGAAATTCCCGAAGAGGTTCGGTCCCTTTTCAGGACGGCTCATGAGATCGACCCGATTTGGCACGTTAAGGTGCAGTCGGTTTTTCAGAAATACACCGAGAATGCTGTTTCCAAAACCATTAATCTTCGGCACGACGCCACGGTTGAGGATGTGGCGGCGGCGTACTTGACCGCCTGGAAAACAAACTGTAAGGGAATAACAATTTTTAGAGACGGCTCAAAGGAAGCCCAGGTGCTTAACCTGGGAGTCAAGACGGTCGAGGACGAGGCCGGTCCTTTAAGGGATAGGCCGACCAAGGTTTCCGGGGTTACCTATAAGCTCATGACTCCGGTGGGGAGTGCTTTTGTCACCATCAACCAGGATATGGGCGGGGATCCTTTGGAGGTATTTATCAATGTCGGTAAAGCCGGAAGCGACGTGGCGGCCATGGCGGAGGCTTTAGGCAGAACCATTTCCACCGCCCTGCGCTTTCGGGGAAGCCTTTCCCCCAGGGAGAAGGCAAAGGAAATTTCCCACCAGCTGGCCGGTATTGGCGGGAGACGCTCGGTAGGCTTTGGTCCGAACAAAATTCGTTCTCTTCCCGACGCCATTAGTGTTGCCCTTTCGACCCATTACGGATTTAAGATTAACGGAAACGGATTCCATCCTGAAACCACGTCACACGTGGCCGGAGCTGTTATGGAGGCGAGTAGTTCTGCCCCTGCGGAACGAACCCAACCGGGTTTATCCGACCCCACAATGGCTTCGGCTGCGTATGAGGCGGCTTCAGGAGAGACCAACGGAATTCATACCAACGGAGAAGCCGCAAACGGCAAAGCGGTGGCGGGAATCGATTTAATCGGAACCCTGCTACCAGAGAATTCTCTGGAGCAGAAATTTTCGGCCAGTGCCCAGGAGCACGGAGACATCTGCCCTTCCTGCGGTGCTTCTGCCCTCGTCTACGAAGAGGGCTGCTCCAAGTGTTATGCCTGCGGACATTCAGAGTGCTAGCATGAACAAAGTTCAAAAACTAGACGGAGGGCAGGAGCCATTCTCCAAGGAAAAAATCATCAACAGCATTTTTTTGGCTGCCCAGAATGTCGGCGGAACCGATAGATCTCTTGCCAAAGTTCTGGGAAATCAGGCAAGCGCCTTTCTTCAAACAAAATACCCCAACGGCGAGGTCATCCAAACCTCGGAAATAGGGGAGATCGTTGAAAAAGTTCTCATCGAAAACGGTCACGCCAGAACGGCCAAGGCGTTTATCCTTTATCGGGAAAACAAAAAACATCTCCATCAGGACAAGAGCTCTTTGGGAATAAAGGATGACATCGGCCTTCCCTATAACACCCTGTATATTCTTAAACAGCGCTACCTCAGAAGGGGGCAGGACGGTAAGATATTGGAAACACCCGGGGAAATGATTGACAGGGTTGCCAGATTTTTGGCAAAGGTAGAAAAAGGAAAGAAGAAAAGGCAGCTGTGGTATCAAAAGTTTAAAGCGGTGATGGCCTCTTTCGATTTCTTGCCGGGCTCTAGAACCCTAACCAACGCGGGGAAAGCCTCCCCCCAGCTGGCCAACTGCTTTGTCTGGCCGGTTGAGGACGATATCAACGAAATTTTCTCCATACTTCACAAATCAACCCTTATCAAAAAACACGGCGGGGGTTGCGGCTACAACTTTTCCAATATCCGGCCCGAAGGGGATGTGGTTGGAGGAGTTCCGGATTTGGCGGCGGGGCCGGTGAAGATGATTGAAATGTTTAACCTCATGACCTCTCTTTTTCGGCAGGAAGGAAAGTACGAAAGCGGCAACATGGCGATACTTAACGCCAACCACCCGGATATCTTTAACTTCATCTCCGCCAAACAGAACGACGGATACTTGGCCAAGACCAATATCTCGGTCGGCATTACCGATGAGTTTATGCAAGCGGCGATCTCCGGTAAAAGTTGGGATTTGGTTAACCCCAGGACTGGAAAGGTGGTTAATATCGTTAATGCCAAATCGATTCTCGATTTGATGGCTTCAATGGCCTGGCAAACGGGGGATCCGGGATTAATTAACCTTTCCGCGATGAATAGAGGTACGGCCCGGGCCAACCCGCTTCTTAAAAAGCGCGGCCCCATTGTTGCCACCAACCCCTGCGGAGAGGTTCCCTTATATCCTTACGAGTCTTGTAACCTGGGCTACGTCAATTTTGCCAATTTCGTCAAAGGTAAAAAGTTTGATTTTGAAAGATTGGCCAGGGTGATGAAGGTGGCGGTGAGATTGATGGACAATGTCATCGAAGCCTCCTGGTTCCCAGTCCCCGAGGTGACCAAAGCCGTCAGGGACCACCGAAGGATAGGAATTGGAGCGGTAGGCTGGGCCGAAGCCCTCACCAGATTGGAAATCCCCTACGATTCTGCCAAAGCTTTTGCTTTGGCAAGAAAGGTAGTCAGGCTAATGTACAGAAGCGCCTTTGACGAATCCTGTCGGCTGGCCAAGGAAAAAGGACCTTTTCCCCTGGTCAAGCACTCCATCTGGGCTGATAAAAAGAGAAAACCCAGGAACGTGGCGCTTCTGACTTTCCCCCCAAGCTCTTCGAATGCGGTAATTTGTGACACCTCCTTCGGCATTGAGCCTTATTTTGCCGTTGCCTACGAACAGAACGTTTTGGAAGGAGTGAGGCTGAAAACCGTTATCCCTCTTTTTGTGGAGAAACTGAAAGAGAAAGGACGATATTCGGATAGGCTTATCCAAAGAATTATCGACAACCACGGAAGTGTTCAAGGGGTTAAAGGCGTGCCTTTGAGCCTTCAGAGGGTTTTCAAGGTGGCCCACGATATTTCCTGGCAGGCTCACGTCAAAATGCAGGCAGCTTTCCAGAGTGCCACGGATAATGCCATCACCAAAACCATCAACATGGCCTCAAACGTGACTCCAAAAGATATCGAGGATGCTTACATTCTTGCTTGGAGGTTGGGCTGTAAAGGTCTGACCGTCTACCGTGACCGCACCAAAGCTAACCAGGTCTTTGAGTTTGGCGGGAGCCAGAACTATTCGGAAAAGAAAATGTTTTGTCCCAACGACAACATGGCCCTGATCAAAGACGGAAAGTGCTACAAGTGCGAGGCTTGCGGCTTTTCCACTTGTGAGCTTTAAGTGTTAGAATTGCCCATGGCAATTTACACCAAAAAGGGAGATACCGGAGAAACCTCAATTTTTTCAGGTAAGCGGACCCTCAAATCGTCCTCAAGAATTAGGGCAATAGGGGCAATCGATGAGGCCAACAGCTTTCTGGGGGTTGTTATTTCAGAAGATCGGGAATTGACAGAATTAAAAGAGGTGCAAAGGAATCTTTTTGCCATCGGCTCGATTCTGGCGGGCGCTCTTTTAAGGTTTCCGAAAACAAGGACTAAAAAGCTCGAAAAGGCAATCGATAAGGCGGAGGGAAAGCTGCCGGTACTGAGAAACTTCATCCTTCCGGGCGGAAGCCCTAAGGCAGCCAAGCTTTTTTTTGCCCGGACTTTGGTACGCAGGGCGGAAAGGGTGATTGTTTCTTTAAATAAAAAAGAGCCCTTAAAGCCCGAAATCCTTTTCTATCTTAACAGACTTTCCGATTATCTATTCATGTTGGGCCGTGAGGTTAACTTCAAAGAGGGGGTCAAAGAGGAAGCATGGAAGGGAAAGAGGAAGTGATGCTTACACTGAGGAAGTGATAGAATTAATTTGTCATGGCTTCAGAGAGAGAGCCTTTACCGGTTCAAGAGCGAGCAGAGGAATTTCCCGAAGTTCCCGTAACTGTCGAGAATAAGGGTGTTGTCGTTCCTGTCCCCAGCCAATTTACGGCTCAAGTTACGGACGAGAAGGGAAAACCCTTGATTTCTCCGACGGACGGTCAATCCGCAACAATTACGCTTCCTGCCGACGCAAAGACGCTTTCGGCCACTTCGAAAGGAACTCCGAGTGAAGCAATCACTTGGTTTGCGGCATTTTGGTTAAGGATGTTTAAGAAAGCCGTCTTTTTCGGCTGGAAGGTTATTACAGGAGGAAGAAATGCTGCCTAACCTGACAACGATTATCACGGGCCTTATCCTTTTAGGGCTTTTCTCACTCCTTCTTGTTTTCTTGGGTTATATCGTTTTTACCCTTTTTCGCCACCGGGGCAGAGAAGAGCGCTCCCTGGACTCGGTGCTTCTCCAGGTTGCCGTACCCCGGGGAAACGAGATAAAAATCGACGCCATGGAGCAACTCTTTGCCTCTCTTTATTCCATCAAAAAGGGAGGATTCAAGCAAAAGTTTACTGCCCAGCCGGCAGTATCCTTTGAAATAGTGGCCAGGAAAGAGGATATCCGCTTTTTTGTTTGGACTCCGACCAAACTTAAGGATTTGGTTGAAAAGCAGATCCACGGAGCCTATCCGGAAGCGGAAGTCGGGGAGGTTGAGGAGTACAACATCTTTTCCCAAGAGGGCAAGGTAGCCTATAAATCTTTTCAGCTTTCAAGAGGTAACTTCTACCCAACAAAAACTTATAAGGATTTGCCGACCGATGCTCTGGCATCCCTAACCTCCTCTCTGGCGAAAATGGGGGAGGGTGAAGCCGCGGCCGTTCAAATACTTCTTTCTCCGGCCGACTCTTCATGGCAGAAGGAGGGCAGGAAATTTATTTCCGACACCAAAAAGCAGGAAGCAGACCCGGAGAAGGCAAAGTTTTCCACCTCGGCCAAGACCCTGGAGGCGGTGGAGGCAAAGATCGGCAAGCCGGGATTCGAAACCTCGATAAAAATTGTGGCCGTGGCCGCATCCAGCGAGGTCGCCAAGATGCACCTTGATAATATCGCTTCCACCTTCGAGCAGGTCAGTTCGGAAACCAACGGGCTCAAGAGGCGAAAGATAAGAAGCAAAGGAGCCTTTATGGAAGATTTTCTCTATCGATATCAGCCGATGTTCCATGTCCTGGGGAACCACCCCTCAATTTTAAATTCCGAAGAGCTGGCAACCCTCTACCACTTTCCGAATAAACAGGTCACCACCCCGCACATTTACTGGCTTTATTCAAAAACTGCCCCCGCCCCCTCCGAAATTCCCGCCCAAGGACTTTACTTGGGGGTCAGTACCTACCGGGGGATAAAAAGACCGGTTTATATTGGGGACGATGACAGACGAAGACATATTTACATCATTGGCAAGACGGGAACAGGAAAAACAGAGCTTTTAAAGGACCTGATTATGCAGGATATCAAGGCGGGACGGGGAATCTGTTTCATGGACCCCCACGGAGATGCGATTGAGGATCTTCTGAAGCTTATTCCTCCCGAGAGGGCCGAAGATGTGATTTACTTTAACCCCGGCGATACCGAGCGGCCGATGGGTCTAAACCTTCTTGAGGCCTCAACCGAGGATGAAAAGCACTTTGTGGCAACCTCGGTCATCAACATGATGTACAAACTTTTCGACCCCTACAAAACAGGCATCGTCGGCCCCCGATTCGAACACGCCGTCAGAAACGCCATGCTCACGGCCATGAGCGAGGAAGGCTCAACCTTCGTTGAGGTCATGAGAATCCTGACAGACGCGGGCTTTGTCCAGGAAATTCTACCAAAGGTAACCGACCCGATCGTCAGAAGGTACTGGACGGACCAGATTGCCCAAACAGCGGACTTCCATAAATCCGAGGTTTTGGACTACATTGTTTCTAAGTTCGGAAGGTTTGTGACCAACAAGATGATCAGAAATATCATTGGACAGAGTAACTCCTCGTTTTCTTTCAGGAAAGTAATGGACGAAGGCAAAATCCTACTTATCAACCTGGCCAAGGGTGAAATCGGGGAGGAGAATTCCAACTTCCTGGGTCTGGTTCTGGTGCCCAGAATCTTAATGGCCGCCATGAGCAGGCAAGATGTGCCCGAGGACAAAAGAAGAGATTTCTACTTATATGTCGACGAGTTTCAAAACTTTGCCACCCCCGATTTTGCCCAAATCCTATCGGAAGCCAGAAAATACAGACTTAATCTCTGTGTGGCCAACCAGTTTATCGGTCAGGTCGAAGAAGAAGTTAAAAATGCCGTCTTTGGCAATGTGGGAACGATTGTGGCCTTTAGGGTAGGGGTTACCGATGCCTCATACCTTTCCCACGAGTTTACCCCGACCTTTGCGGAGGATGATTTATTAAACATCGAGCGCTATCACGTTTACACTAAAACCATCGTCAACAACGAGCCGGTGCCTCCATTTTCGATGGACCTTACCCGAGACATCACCAAGGAAAAGGAGTCCCAAAACGAGAGAGTTTCGGAGATAATTAAAGAAATGAGTCGATTAAGATACGGCCGAGACATGAGGCTAGTTGAGGCGGAAATAACCAGAAGAGCAAAATTATAATGCCGGGAGAAGAAAGAGAACCTAAAACTCCACCCTTAAGATTTGAATACAAAAACTGGCAGGGATAAACTGCTGTCAGAACAGTCATGCCCATTGGGCTTTGGTACGGAAAAACGGAGTTTCACCCAGAGGAGCAATATTTTTTAAAGGCAATGGATGTCGACAAGAAAGAGGAAAGAGATTTTGCGGTCAAAGACATTATTAGATTCCTTCCTTAGAATCCACAAAGTTAAACCATTTTTGCTACAATAGTGCCCGTGGCAAACATCGGAATCATCGGCTGGGGAGTTGTGGGACAGGCGGTCGGGAGAGGCTTCGAAATAAAAGGCCACAAGGTCTACTGGTGGGATAAATATAAAAAAGGTCCATACCCCTTGGATAAGGTCATCAAAAAGTCTGAATTTATCTTTCTTTGCCTGCCAACGCCGATGTATTCCGACGAGAGCGGAATAGACCTTTCGATTGTTGACGGAGCGGTTGCCAAAATTGCTCCCAAAATCAAAAAAACCGACAAGGTTCTTGTTGTTAAGTCAACCGTAATTCCGGGAACAACCGCCTCTTATAAGAAAAAATACCCCGAGGTTAACTTTGCCATGAATCCGGAGTTTTTAACCGAATCCAATGCCTTGGGAGATTTCCTAAAGCCGGATAGGACCGTAATCGGGGCTCTCTCCCAGCAGATTTCCGCCCGTCTTGCCAGTCTTTACCAGGAGCTTTACGGCCCCAACAGCAAAATTTTCTTAACCGACCCCACCACCGCCGAGATGGTCAAGTATATGAGTAATGCCTTATTGGCTACCAAGATAATCTTTGCCAATGAGATGTATGACCTTTGCACCGCTTTGGGAATTAAATACGAAGAGGTCAAAGAAATGGTCGCGGCCGACCCCCGGATAGGCCCCAGCCATTTAAATGTTACCACCCTCAGGGGCTTTGGCGGCAAGTGTTTCCCCAAGGATATTGTGGCTCTTATGGGCTTTGCCAAAGGAAGGAAGGTAGACCATTCACTTTTAAAAACCGTTTGGAAGAAGAACCTGAAGATAAGAAAAGAAAGGGACTGGGAGGAAATTGCCTGGGCGGTAAAGGAAAAAGTTCTCCACGGGGGCAAAAAGAGATGAGTGGCACCGCTTAATACGCTTCCTCTTGGATAAGGTCATTAATCGTGCGATAATAGCACTAGGGTTCGATTATGGCCAAGAGGCTTCTCAAAGAAAAGGCCGTTTCTCTTCGCAAGAAGGGAAAAAGTTATTCAGAAATTCTCCGGCTCGTACCGGCAAGCAAGAGTTCCTTAAGTTTGTGGTTAAGGAATTTTCCTTTAACTGAAGCGCAGATTGCAAGGCTACAAAAGAAGAAAGAGCGTAGCATTGAAAGATATATAGCATCAACCCGCGCCAAAAGGATAAAGAGGCTATCGCAGTATTATAGAAACCAACGCAAAAAGCATATTCCCCTAACGAAAAACGAGCTTTTTTTGGCTGGCCTTTTCTTATACTGGGGAGAAGGAGCAAAAACTAACAGGTGTACTATAAGTGTGAACAATACTGACCCGAGAGTGGTGAAGTTTATGTTGTATTGGATGATAAAGAGCCTGGGTATTCCTAAAGAAAGAATAAAAGTATTAGTGCACCTTTATAGTGATATGGATGTCGAAAAGGAATTGAATTATTGGAGTGAAACCCTAAGGATGAACAGAAATAGGTTTTCAAAACCATACATTAAGGAAAGTACTCGGGCAGAGATTAACCAAAAAGGGTTTGGTCATGGAACTTGTGCATTATATTCTGGTAATACTGTCACTAAAGAAAATATGTTGATGGCAACAGAAGCTATTTCGGATTATTACAACAAGAAATTATCTAAAATTTGATATAATAGCACACAGTTTTTAGTTAGGATGCGTGGCTCAGCGGTTAGAGCACCAACCTTATAAGTTGGGGGTCCTTGGTTCGAATCCAAGCGCATCCACACGAAGCTTAAAGCTCGATCAGAGTTTGTCTTTTTCCCGGCTCCGTTACTTTGGCCAGCTCCAGATAGCGCTCGGTGGTTGAGAGCCTTTTGTGGCCGGCAACCTGGGAAAGAAGGACCAAATCAACCCCGGCCTTGATGTTTTCCACCATAAAAGTGGTTCTTAAATCGTTTACCGAATAGTTGGGAACTTCGGCCCTCTGCATGTATCTGTCGATGGCGGCTCTGATATTCCTCACCGCCAGGGGCTTGCCGTTTTTGCTGATAAATGCATAAGGAGAGGCAACTTTGGGCCGATTGGCCGTGTAGAGATCGAGCGCGTCTTTTGCGGGCTTATTCAGGGGAATTGTCCTTTCGGGTTGGGTTGCATAGGCCTCGATTTTAAGGGTACCATCCTTAACGTTCTCAGTCTTAAGGGCCGCAACCTCAGAAATTCTCAGGCCGGTTTGAAGGATAAGCTCCACAATGGCCGCAATTCTGGTATCTCCCCGGACCACATCCCTTAAGGCTCTGTATTCGAGTTGAGAAAGGAATTTGGGAAGGGTCGTTTCTATTTTCGGGTGGGCAACGTTAATCGAAGGGTCTTTGACCAAATGGTTTTCCGCAATCAGCCATCGAAAGAAAGTCTTAACGGCATTTAACTTTCGGGAAACGCTTTTTGGAGTGTATTTTTCGGCCAACAGGGTATCTCTGAAAGATTCCAAATCCGCGGAGGTAATATCTTCCGGCATGGCCTTATTCTTGCCACGCAAAAAGACGACAAGCTGTTCAAGGTCTGCCCGATAGGCAAGGATAGTCGAGGGAGAGCGACCTTTTTCTTTTAGGCTGTCAACAAATTTAGGGAGCAGTAACTTTAGTGCTTCTTGAGCCATTCTAGTTTGTGGGGCAGTCGGCGGACTATAATAATATCACAAATACTCTTATAGTCAACGTATTATAGGCGGATTTAATCAATAAGGCAAATATGCACAAAAACGACAAGGATATTCTGAAGGGTAAACTCAGGAAATATTGGCGATATTTGCTCTTGAGCCTATCGGTTCTTTTTGTTATCTCTCTTGTCAGAAACGCTTTCAGGATATTGGCCGCATCGAAAAAGATAGACGCGGCAAAAAGTAGGGTAGAGAGTCTGAGCGAAGACAACGAAGAGCTTAAAAGGCAACTGGCCCTGGCCCAATCAGAGGCTTTTATCGAGACTCAATTCAGAGACAGACTCGGTCTTGCCAAGGAAGGAGAAATAATCGTGGTGCTTCCCGACGAGGAGACCTTAAGAAAGATAGCGCCGGCCACCATCGAGGAGGAGGAAACCCTTCCCGACCCTCCCTGGAAAAAGTGGCTGAAACTTTTTCTTTAGTTAACAGCGTTTAATTTTAGTCCTTCGATAAACCCTCCGATTTTCCTTAGAAAATCAATACTTTTTCTTACCTTTATTCTCAAAACTCCATAATAATTATTGGGATTTTCGTATTGTTTTTTCCACCTAAATTTTTGAAAGGTAGGTTTTCTGAATCCTTCTGGGGGTATCCCTGTTTGATCCGACCAATATTTCTGGATATCGTCGGCTCTATATCTGTGGCTTGAGTTTATGGTAATGCGTGCAATTAAGTCAGATTTGGAATATCCGAAGCACTCATAAAGCCATCTAATAAAGATCTTAATTATTCCAGGGTCACTATTTGCGATTCCTACCTGCTTATCTTTTTTAAAGCCCTCTCCCCAATAAATTGCTACCCCGACGAGAAAAAGCTCTCTTTTTGTTAGGCTTCCGATTTCCTTTGAACCTTCCTCATTCAGTCGGATAATCTTTGAGTTTAACTTTCTTTTTATTGAAGCAAGATAGGAAGCCCTTTTTCCATAGTACGGATCCTTTGCGCGTTTTTCGAGGGCCATGATTTGTTCCGGGGAGAGTTCGATATTTCTACACCAATTACTTACTGAACCTACTGAAACATTTAACTTTCTTGCTATTTCTTTAATACTTTGGCCTGAGGCTCTAAATTGGCGGGCCTTAATATTCTGTACCGACTTAGACATAACATATTATATTATATGACTCGGTTCATTGTCGAGGGTAAAGCAGGTGTGGTATAATACTCTCGTTCTTTACATGCGGGGTAGTGTACGGCTGCACGGAAGGCTAGTAGGAATGGGCCCTTTAAGAAGTAATTCTTAAAGAGAACTTGGCTGTATCGGTGGACATCCTTATGGGACCACACCGAGGGAACCCGAGAGGGACTCCGTAGAGACTATACGCCAAGCCCCAGAATTCTGGGTGATGAGATAGTCCGACACTCGCAGTAATGCGAGAAACAGTGCATAATCTTCCAGGCTGGGTTCAACTCCCAGCCCCGCAACATAAGGTTTAGCCAACGTAGCTCAGTGGTAGAGCAAGGATTTCATAAGTCCGAGGCCAGAGGTTCGAATCCTCTCGTTGGCACTTTAGACGCTTGACCGCATATGGTTGGGATGCGGGAGTCTATTAGATTAAGCCCGCGCTTCTTGCGGGGAAGAAAGGTGGCACCACGGGTTCTCCGTCCTTTCAAGGTAGTCTTATTTTTCTGTTAAACTAGGCTATGGCAAAAAAGAGAGTTTTATCCGGAATTCGGGCAACGGGCCGCCTACACATAGGTAACTATTTAGGTGCGGTCAAGGGTATGCTGGCTCTACAGGATAACCCCGAATACGAAACTTTCTATATGGTTGCCGATTTGCATACCATAACGACCGCACATGATCAGAAAACACTTAAAGAGAATATCCGGGAAGTGGTCTTGGATTATCTGGCGGCCGGCCTTGATCCGGAAAAATCAACCCTTTTTGTTCAATCCCAGATTCCTGAACATATTGAACTAGCCTACCTATTTTCAACAACCACTTCTTTAGCCAAGATGATGCACCTGCCCACATACAAAGAAAAACTCAAACTCCATCCTCACGATTCTACGGTTGCCCTTCTTTACTATCCTGTCTTAATGGCGGCGGACATTTTAATTTACAAAGCTGACTCTGTACCCACAGGTATCGACCAGGAACCCCATCTTGAAGTCGCCCGAGAAATTGCCAGGAAGATGAATTCCCTTTATAAGACAGATTTTCCTGAACCAAAAAGGTTTGTTACCGAAGGGGAGTATATTCCTTCGTTGGTGGGTGAGGGGAAAATGAGCAAATCCGTTGAAGGAAGCTATATCAACCTGACAGATAGCCCGGAAACGATAAAAGAAAGACTGGCCGGCGCACCCACCGATTCTGGAAAAGGAGAGGCTGTACCCAAAGAAGGGGGAGTGGCCAACCTTTTGAAACTGGTGGAACTTTTTCAGGGGGAAGATAAAAAGAAGGAGTACGAATCCCAATATCTGGGGGAGGGGATAAGATATTCGGAGTTAAAGGAAGAGCTGGCCAAGGCAATTTACGAAGAGCTTAAACCCATTCAGGAAAGAAGAAAGGTTTACGAGAACGAGCCTTCCTTGGTGGACAAGATATTGAAAGAAGGTGCTCAAAAAGCGAGAAAGGTTGCAGCAGAAACCCTTCTCGAGACCAAGAAAGCGATGGGGCTAACTTAATGGACCCGATTAAATTTGAAGATTTTACCAAGATAGATTTCAGGGTCGGAAAGGTTGTTAAAGCAGAGAATATTGAAGGTGCAGACACCCTGATGCGGCTTAAAGTAGATTTTGGTCCTTTGGGAGAGAGAACTATTCTTTCGGGAATCAAAAAATGGTATAAGCCTAAAGACCTTAAAGGAAACAGCTACATCTTTGTCTATAATCTTGCTCCCAAAAAGATGATGGGGGAGGATTCCCAGGGAATGATCATGGCTGCCGAAGATGAAAGCGGGGAAAACTGTGTTCTTCTTGTCCCCGAGCGCGATATTCCTCCGGGGACAAGAGTGCATTAGTGGTATAATTTCGGGACAATTCTTATGAAGAAAAACACAAAGAAGTTTGGTTTCAGGCTGAAGATTAACCTCTGGACAATAATTTTCGGCGTTTTCCTGTTTCTTTTTGTTGCTCCTTTTATTCTTTCTTTTTTCGATACCCAATCCAGCAAGGGTCGGGTCGAGCTTTCCCAGGCCATGACGGATATTAAAGAAGAAAAAATAGAGAAAGCGGTGGTTGAAAACGACAACATAATTCTCACCTACAAAGACGGCTCAATAAAGCTAACCAGCAAAGAGCCTAATGAAACCTTTACCGAGCTTTTGGAAAAATACCAAATTTCCCCGGAGACGGTTAATTACACAATCTCCGACCAGACCCTGACCAAGGCCATAGGTAGTGTTTTGGGAATATTGCTGCCCATTATTCTTATGGCCGCTTTCTTCTTTTTCATCATCCGGGCCCAAAACAGAGGTGCCCAGGACATCTTCTCCTTTGGACGTTCTCGGGCCAAACTCTTTGCTAAAGGCAAGCAGTCCGTAACCTTTGCCGATGTGGCGGGGGTTGATGAAGCCAAGAAAGAGCTCGAGGAGATCGTCGACTTTTTGAAAAACCCGGCCAAGTACAGGAAAATTGGAGCACGGACACCTAAAGGAGTTCTTCTTTTCGGACCGGCAGGGGTGGGCAAGACACTCTTGGCCAGAGCCGTGGCCGGGGAGGCGGCCGTTCCTTTCTTTTCCATGGCCGGGAGTGAGTTTATGGAAATGCTCGTAGGGGTTGGAGCCTCGAGGGTGAGAGATTTATTTGCCCAAGCCAAGGCCAGCGCCCCTTCAATTATCTTCATCGACGAGATCGACGCCATCGGCAGGCAAAGAGGGCGGGGCTTTATCGGGGGGCACGACGAGCGCGAGCAAACTTTAAATCAGATATTGGTGGAGATGGACGGTTTTACTCCCAACGACAACGTCATTGTGGTTGCCGCCACCAACCGGGGCGACCTTTTGGACCCGGCGCTCTTGCGGCCGGGGAGGTTTGACAGAAGGGTGGTCTTGGATATGCCCGACAAAGAGGGAAGAGGGGCAATACTTAAAATCCACTCCCGGGGTAAAAAGTTTGTCAAAGGCATCAGCTGGGAAAAGGTGGCGGACAGAACCGTGGGATTCTCGGGAGCAGATTTGGAAAACATGCTCAACGAAGCTGCTATCTTGGCGGCCAGGGAGGATAAGGATTTTATCGAAATGAAAGACATTGAGGAAGCCGCAACCAAGGTCAAGCTGGGGCCCGCCAAAAAGAAGCTCCAATCCGAAGAAGACCGCAAACTAACCGCCTATCATGAGGCGGGTCATGCCATCGTATCTCACAATTTGCCGAAAACCGACCCGGTTGAGAGGATCTCAATCGTTGCCCGGGGAATGAGCTTGGGTCATACCCTAATTCCCGCCGCCAACGACCGGTCGCACGAGACCAAATCCAGGCTTTTGGATCAGGTGGCAGCCATGCTCGGGGGACGGGCCGCAGAGGAAACCGTATTCAACGAAATGACCTCGGGGGCCTCAAATGATATCCAGAAAGCAACCCAAGTGGCGCGGGCCATGGTCATTGACTTTGGCATGAGCGGCCTGGGTCCTACAAACTTGGGACCCCAGGTGGAAACGGGGGAGTTTGGGGCCCCGGATTGGTACGAGCCGGCCCAAATCTCTCCGGCAATGCAGGAAAAGGTCGATCTGGAAGTCAAAAAAATAGTCGACGAAGCTTATAGAGAAGCCCTCGCCGTTATCCGAAAAAACAGGAAAAAGCTCGATAAATTGGTGCTTAGACTCCTTGTAAAAGAAACCATAGATAGGGAAGAATTTGAGAAAATCGTAGGCAAAAAGAGTTCATAACTGACGGTGAATAAACTAGTTCTTGTTGACGGGAATGCTATCCTTCATAGGGCTTTCCATGCACTTCCTCCCTTAACCACCAAGACAGGGGAACCGATTAATGCCGTTTACGGTCTGGTTTCCATGCTTTTGCGGGTTATCCAAGACCTAAAACCCACCCACCTGGCAATTTGCTTTGATCGACCCGAGCCGACCTTCAGACACAAAGCCTTTAAGGAGTACCAGGCCCAGAGGCCCCACGTGGCCGATGAGCTTTCTTCCCAGTTCGAAAAAGCCAAAAGAGTGATTGACGCGATGGGCATCCCGGCTTACGAGAAGGCAGGATTTGAAGCGGATGATGTTATCGGCACAATTGCCAATAAGGTTAAAGATGAAGTGGTGATTGTCACCGGCGATAGGGACCAGCTGCAGCTGGTGACGGATAAAGTTAAGGTTTATATGCCCATCGTGGGCCTGGCCAACGCCAAACTGATGGGGGAGGAAGAGGTTAGACAGAAGATGGGAGTTGCCCCCTCCTTAATTGATGATTATAAAGCCCTGGTTGGGGACCCATCGGATAATTACCCGGGAGTTCCCGGCATCGGACCCAAAACCGCAATTGCCCTTCTTAAGGAGTTCGGAACTCTGGATAAAATTTATAAAAACATTGACAAAATTTCCCAAAGAACCGCAGGAAAACTAAAAGAAGGCAGAAAATATTCCGAAATCTCCAAAAAACTGGCCACGATTGTCAGGGATGTACCTTTTGAGTTTAATCTCGATGATTCTGCCCGTTGGGACATCGACTCCCAAAAAGTCTTAGACCTTTTTTCCGAGTTTGGATTTAAAACCTTAACCGAGAGAGTGAAAAAGGTAGGTAAACAGTTGGATGAAGAAAAACAGATGCCGCTTATTTAAATGAAAGTAGCCTTAGTTCACGACTATATTCGGGAGTACGGCGGAGCCGAGAGGGTTTTAAAGACCCTTGCGGAGATGTTTCCCAAAGCCCCAATCTATACGGCTTTTAAGGTCAGAGGTTCCACGGCCGATAAGGAGTTTAAAGGTAAGAAGATTATCGAGAGTTTTTTGGCCCCGATCCTCAAGATTGACAATTTCTATAGTCCTTTAAGGTTTTTAATTCCCGTTATTTGGAAGAGTCTGGACTTATCGGGCTATGATTTGGTCATCTCCTCAGCCAGTTGGTATGTCACCCGGGGTTTTAAGGTCGGCAAAAAAACAAAGGTCGTTTGTTACTGCCATACCCCTCCCCGGTGGCTTTACGGATATGGGACAAGCGTGGGTTTTACCAAGTACTGGCCGGTCAAGATTTATGCGGCCATCGTCGGTCACTTCACCCGAATGTATGATTTTGCCTCTGCCCAGACGGTCGATGCCTGGATAGCCAACTCCAAAAATATTGCCGGCAGGATTGAGAAGTTTTACCGCAGGGACTCCAAGGTAATTTATCCTCCGGTCGAGGTCGAAAGGATAATCGAAGCTACCCGAAACCTAAAGAAAGAGGAATATTTCCTGATTGTTTCGAGGCTGGTGGGAGCCAAGGGTTTGGAGGAGGCGGCAAGATTGGCCAAAAAACTCAACTTCAGACTCAAAATTGTCGGGGAAACCCACGGATTTGCGGGGGTTAAAAAAGAGCTGGAAAACTTAAGCGGGGGCAATGTCGAGCTTTTGGGGAGAATCCCCGACGCAGATCTTTATCGGCTTTACGGAAGAGCCAAAGGCTTTATTGCTTTGGCGAAAGATGAGGACTTCGGCATGAGCGTTGTCGAGGCCCAAGCGGCGGGAACTCCGGTGATTGCCTTTAATGGGGGAGGGTTCAGGGAATCCGTAATTGATGGGGAAACAGGGATACTGATTGACGCTACTGATAAAAAAACAGTTGGAGAGGCCGTTAAAAGACTCAAGAGAGCAAAGTGGGAGAAGGAAAAACTTTTAGCCAATGCCAGAAGATTTTCCAAAGAAAGATTTGAAAGTGAAATAAGGAATTTCGTCAAGAAATATGCCTGAACTACCGGAAGTCGAAACCATCAGACGCGGCCTTTCAGATTTGATTGTCGGCAGGAAAATTCTGGGAGTGGAAACAGATTCTCCCAAGCAGGTTAAGCCTTCTCTTGACGAGGTTAAAAGGGCGGTGGTGGGGACGAAGATTAAGAGTATCCAAAGGCAGGCGAAACTTCTTTTGATTTACCTCTCAAACGGCAAAATATTGGCGGTCCATCTGAAGTTAACCGGCCGGCTTCTGGTGAGGAAAAAAGGTGCTCCCAGGGACAACTGGCAGCACATCACTCTTGCTTTAGATGGGGGCAAAGAGCTTCGCTTTGCCGATTTGAGAAAGTTCGGCTGGATAAAACTGGTGACCGAGAGCGAGGTGCAGAGGATATTAAGCGAGTTTGGACCGGAGCCGTTGGACGGCCTTAATCTAAAGCTCTTTCAGAAGACTCTCTCCTCAAGCGGCCGGGCAATAAAAATTGTTTTAATGGACCAGAAAAAGATTTCCGGGATAGGCAATATTTATGCTTGCGATGCCCTTAACCTGGCCAAGATTAATCCCCAAAGGCCGGCCAAGGGCTTGAACGAAAAAGAAACGGAAGGTCTTTTCCGGGCGATTGAGAAGGTTCTGAAGGCGGGCATTAAATATCGGGGCGCCTCCGACCAGTATTATCTTGATGCTTTGGGTCACGAAGGGGCCTACCAAGAGCACTTTCTGGTCTACAACCGAGCCGGAAAGAGCTGTTTTAATTGTAAGAGCCAGATTAAAAAAACCAGATTGGGAGGAAGAGGCACCTATTTCTGCCCGGCTTGTCAGAAATAATGTCCATATCCAAACTTCGCTTAAACAGTTTCAGGAATTTCAAAACCAAACTTTTGGAGTTTTCCCCGAATATTACGGTGATAGTTGGTCCCAACGCCTCGGGAAAAACGAATATCCTGGAGAGTGTCTTTGTTTTGGCAACAGGCAAAAGCTTTAGGGCGAGAATTGAGGAGGAGATGGTCAACTACGATATGGACATCGCCAGGGTAAAAGGCAGGGTCGCGTCTGAAGGACACATTCTCGATTTGGAGGCTGTTCTCACCCGGGGCTTAATTGATATCGGAAAAAGTGCTCCGGAGAGAGTTGCCAGGAAAAAGCTTCTGGTAAACGGGGTTTCCAAAAGGCTTATCGACTTTGCGGGAAACCTGAAGGTAACTCTTTTTGGGCCCTGGGACTTGGATTTGGTGACCGAGTCTCCCTCTTTAAGAAGAAAATTTTTGGATACCGTTCTCTCCCAGGTGGATAGGGAGTATAGACGCGCTTCCCTTTCTTATGAAAAAGGTTTAAGACAAAGAAACAGACTTCTTTTAAGGATAAGAGAGGAGGGGCTATCCCGAAGCCAGCTTCTTTTCTGGGACAAGCTTCTGGTGAGAAACGGGGATTATTTATCTACCGCCCGTGGAGAGTTCATTGGCTTTATCAATTCAACCAAGGCCTTAAACGAGGAAAATCTCGAGCTTTTTTACGACAGAAGTGCCATCTCGGAGGCAAGACTCGAGCAATATGCCGAAGAGGAAGTGGCGGCGGCAACGACCCTGGTGGGGCCGCACCGGGACGATTTTATCTTTAGAAAAGAAAAAAGAGACCTGGGAAGGTTCGGCAGTCGCGGGGAGCAGAGGATGGGGGTTCTTTGGTTAAAGCTGGCGGAACTGGCCTTTATCGAAGCCAAGTCGGGAGAGCGGCCCACCCTGCTTCTGGATGATATCTTCTCGGAGCTTGACCATAAACACCGCAAGATTGTGATGAAAGTTTCCGAAAAACAGCAGACAATCATTACCACCGCCGACCCGCACTTTGTTGAAGGATTTGCCGAGGTAGAAAAGATTGAACTGAAGGGTTAAAATAGCTTTATGGCCGAGATTCCGAAAGAACCCGAAAAACCCTTGTTCGTTCCGGGGATAGACAAACCGCGGACAGTCCGAAAAGGGGAGCGTTGGGTAGCCGTCCGGGGGTTGGATCCCGCAAAAGACCCAAGAACCATCTCGGGGTGGGAATCTCGACCGATAGTTGCCTCCCCCGGGGTAAGGGGTAACTACACCGCCGATATCGATTCCGCGGCAATGGAGGCAAGAGATGAAGCAAAAGAAGCCAGAATGCGCGAGGCAAGAGGCCTTCCGCCAGAGGAATAAACCTTGATTGATGTCTTTGACCCCAGCGAGCTTAAGAAGCTTTACCGTGCCCCATCAGAGTCGGCGGGCGAGGATAACGGTCAGGTAACCATCATCGGAGGCTCGACCCTTTTCCACGGAGCCCCGCTTTTGGCCTTAACGACTGCTTCAAGAATTGTCGACATGGTCTTTTTTGCTTCACCCGAGCCCTCCCTTGGCCGGATTGCCGAACGGATAAAATCCAAGCTTTTTTCTTTTATCTGGGTACCCTGGGAAGAAACGGAGCAGTATCTCGAAAAGTCAGACGCTGTCCTTATCGGCCCGGGCTTTATGCGTTTCAGAAGCGAAAAAGTGCCGCACGGGGATAGACACCATGAATGCGACGAGACCTGTAGATTAACGACCGATATTACCCGGCAATTTCTGCAAAAGTTCCCCCGGAAAAAATGGGTAATTGACGCCGGGTCGCTCCAGGTAATCAAACCCAACTGTATCCCCGCAGGGGCAATCGTCACTCCCAACAAAAAGGAATATGAGCTTTTATTCGGGGAGCAAGAGATAACCGAGGCGGCCAAGAAATATGTCTGTACGATTGTTCAGAAAGGCCCCAAAGCCATCGTCGCCGGGGAAGGGCAAACGGTTGAAATTACTAACGGGAATGCGGGTCTGACCAAGGGGGGAACGGGGGATATCCTGGCGGGCTTAACCGTTGCCCTTTATGCAAAGAACAAGGCCTTTCTTGCGGCAAGCGCTGCTTCTTTTTTGGTCAAAGCCGCGGCCGATGAGCTCTCTAAAGAAGTTGGCACCAACTTCAGTGCCGACGATCTGGCCCAAGAAGTGCCCCAAACCCTTAAAAAATTCGCTTTTTAGGCTTGTATTTTCCGCAAAATTTGCGATAATTAAATCGCCATGTACTCTCCTAACTTCGTTATCTCCAATAAAATTCTGAAAAATATCGGCGCCATTGAGGCCTCGAAAGAAGTGATTCAGAATGCGCCCCTGGTACCATCCTTTGAGAAGCAGTTCCAATCGGATGCTACCCTCCGGACCATTTATCACGGAACCCACATCGAAGGCAACGACTTAACTCTTATCCAGACCAAAAAAGTTTTGGAAGGAGAGCAGGTTTACGGCCGGGCGAGGGATATCCAGGAGGTCATCAACTACCGAAATGTGGTCACCCTTCTTGAGGAGCTTACGGCCAAAAGGGGAGGCTATGAGCCGGAAATGCTCAAAGATATCCATCGGGTCACGGTCCAGAAGATAGTTGCCGAGGAGAAAATCGGGGTTTTTCGTACCTCCCAGGTGGTGGTCAAAGAGGAGGGGACAGGAGAAATAATCTTTTCCCCGCCGCCGTTTGTGGAAGTACCTTACTTAATTGAGGATTTCTTTGTCTGGCTCAATTCGTCTGAAGCCATGGATATCCATCCCATTTTAAGAGCGGCAATTACCCACTACATCTTGGTAGCCATCCACCCTTTTGTTGAGGGTAACGGCCGAGCCGTGAGGGCTTTTACCACCTTGATGCTGATGCGCGAAGGCTACGACATCAAAGGATTCTTTTCCCTTGAGGAGCATTTCGACAGCGACCCGGCCGCCTACTATGAAGCACTCTCGGCTGTTGACAAACAATCTAAAAATATTGCTGCCCGAGACCTGACCCCCTGGCTTGAGTACTTTTCCGAGGTGGTTGCCGTGGAGCTTAACAAAGTCAAGGAAAAGGTCAGAAAGCTTTCGATCGACACCCGCATTAAGGCCAAGATGGGAGAGCAGATCGCCCTCTCGGAGCGACAAATGGCTCTTGTCGAGTACATCTCGGACCAGGGATCGGCCAACATGCAGGAGCTTAAGAAAATTCTTTCCATGGTTTCGGAAGACACAATATTAAGGGATTTAAGCGACCTCTTGGGTAAGGGCATAATCAAGAAAGAAGGCAGTACAAAAGCGTCAAGATATATTATTCCCAAAACCTAAATGAGCGCCACCGACCCACAATTTTTGTACATGATTTTGGTCCTGCCCGCCCTTTTCGGGCTGACCCTTATTGGCGAGGGCTTAAATAAAGTCGTCCACGAAGAGTGGAACGGAGTAATCAGCATTATCTTCGGGGTGCTTTTCCTGCTGATTGTTGTTTTTGCCTATCTTTTCTTTTCGGCCTACCTGGGGAAGAAGGTATAATCGGGAATATGACTTTTAAAGAACTTTCCCAATATTTAGAGAAACTTGAGATAACTTCATCCCGGAACGAAATCACCTCAATTCTGGCAGAGCTTTTTAAGAAATCATCCGAGGGGGAGATAGACAAAATCGTTTATCTTGTCTTGGGAGCCCTCGCCCCGGGGTATCAGGGAGTGGTGCTCAATATTGCCGAGCGCCTGATGCTCAGGATTATTGCCCAAGCGTACGATGAGGATATCAACAAAGTCAAAGCCCTTTATAAACAAAAAGGCGATTTGGGTAATGTGGCCGAGGAACTCGCCTCGGGTGAGGGTGGGGCGATTACGACCCGGGAAGTCTACGACGCGCTTGTCGAAATTGCCAACGAGGCGGGGGAAGGCTCCCAGGAGAAAAAGATAAGCCGGATGGCCAAGCTCTTGGGGGAACTCACCCCATTGGGTGCCCGTTTCGTGGCCAGAATCCCGGTAGGCAAGCTCAGGCTGGGATTTTCGGACATGACCATTCTTGATGCGCTCTCGTATATGGTTAAGGGAGATAAAAGTGCCAGGGGAGAGATCGAGAGCGCCTTCAACGTCTTTGTCGATATCGGGGTTATTGCCAAGACGGTCAAGGCTAAAGGGCTGGCAGGGCTTAAGGGGATAGCCCCCCTGGCGGGCACGCCGATACGACCATCCCTTGCCGAAAGGCTGCCTTCTGCCGAGAAGATTCTGGAAAAGATCGGGCCCAAGGTTGCCGTTGAACCCAAATACGACGGCTTTAGAACCCAGGCGCACATTTTTTCCGAGCAGGGCAAAAGGAAGGTCAGTCTCTTTTCCCGAAATCTGGAAAATACAACCCACATGTTCCCGGATTTGGTCGAGGCCACCCTCGGGATAAAAGTAAAAACAGCCATCTTCGATGCGGAAGCCATTGGCTACGAAGCCAAAACAGGGAAATTTTTGCCTTTCCAGGAAACGGTGCAGAGGAAAAGAAAACACGACATCGAGGAGGTTGTAAAAAGACTGCCCCTGAAGCTTTTTGTTTTTGACATTCTTTTTAAAGACGGCAAAAGCTATCTTGAAGTTCCTTTTTCGGAAAGAAGGAGAGTCCTTGAAGGAATACTTGGTAAGGGGGAGGGGAAGCTCCAGATAACCCGGCAGGAGATCACCGATGACCCCGAAAGGGTGAGGGACCTTATCAAAACTTATCTTGCGGAAGGGTTGGAAGGGGCAGTTATTAAAAAGATTGACGCTCCCTATAAGGCTGGAGCCAGGGGCTATCATTGGATTAAATACAAAAAAACAACCGGTGGAGGCGTGGCCGACACCATCGACTGCTTGGTGATGGGGGTAAATAAAGGCCGGGGTAAAAGAGCCGGCTTCGGCGTCGGGGCTTTTTTGGTTGGAGTTAAGGATAAAGACCGGTTTAAGACCGTTTCCAAAATAGGCACGGGCCTAACCGATGAGCAGTGGAGAGAGTTGGACAAAAGGTCGAAGGCGATTGAGGTTGCCAAAATGCCCTCCGGCTATGACGTCACCAAAAATTTACACCCCGACGTTTGGGTTAAGCCTTCTTTAGTAGTTGAAATCTTAGCGGATGAAATTACCAAGAGTCCGGCCCACTCGGCGGGGCTTGCCTTAAGGTTCCCCCGCTTGATACGCTTTAGGGACGAAAAGAGTTTTGAGCAGACGACGACTTTGAAAGAGTTAAATGAACTTTTTATGATACAGAAGTCGATAGGGGAGAAAAAATGATGATTCCGGGCTTAATACTTTTGCTTTTTCTGTTTGTTTTCATCCTCATTAAATCTGCAGACATGGTTGTCGTGTCTTTGCGAAGATTCAGCCAGGAAACCCACACTAAAGTCTTTGTTTTTTCGGCTATCCTCTTGGCCATGGCCACCAGTTTCCCCGAGCTTTTTGTGGGGATTACCTCCGCCCTTGAGGAGTCTCCCCATCTTTCGTTGGGAAACGTCCTCGGAGCCAATATTGCCAACATCTCTCTGGTGGCAGGGCTTTCGGCGTTTATTATCGGGAAGGTCAACGTCCACGGAGAATTTATCAGAAGGGAGGTCTGGATGGCGATTCTGGCTGGCGTTATTCCCCTGGTGTTGGTCTTCGACGGCACCCTAAGCCGGGTTGACGGCCTGATTCTTTTGGCTACCTACGGAGCTTACGCCACCAGCTTCTTTAAAGACAGGTTTATGCAGATTGCCCTTCACCACCGAAAAGAGGGGTATATCCATCGTTTTATGAGAAACTTTACCCACCCCCAAATAGATGGCCGCAAAGCCAGGGATTTTGCCAGACTTTTTGTCGGCTTGGGGCTACTTTTGTTTTCGGCGGACGTGATTGTCAGAATGGCCAAGGAAATCGCGGTTATCTCAAACCTGCCCATATTCTTGGTCGGACTTATTCTGCTCTCGGTAGGGACCACTCTTCCCGAACTTGCCTTTTCGATAAGAAGCCTGGAGGATAAAGAGCCGACGATGTTTTTCGGCAATCTCTTGGGATCAATTATCGCCAACTCCACCCTGATCTTGGGAGTGACGGCGACGATTTATCCCGTCGAGGTGGTGGCCTTTCAGGAAGTCATGGTAGCGGGTGCTTTCTTCATCGTCATCTTCTTGACCTTTTGGTTTTTCGTCAGGAGCAAGCTAAGGCTTGAGCGCTGGGAAGCGGGGCTCTTGCTTCTTTTCTACCTGGTCTTTGTTGCCGTCGAGTTCTTCTGATACAATGCTGCCCAATGAAAGTAATTGCTGATCTTCAGATTCACTCCCGCTTTTCTCGGGCTGTTTCTCCCCAGATGACGGTTCCGGTTATTTCCGAATGGGCAACCAAGAAGGGAATCGGACTTGTGGCCACGGGAGACTGGACCCACCCCATTTGGCTCAGGGAACTTCAAAGTACCCTTAAAGAGGTTGGTGACGGAGTCTATCAGGCTAAAGAGGCACCCGAAGGCTCCGCCAAATTTCTCCTTTCCACCGAGATTTCCTCAATCTATACCCAAGGAGGAAAAGGGAGAAGAGTTCACACCCTGGTTTTTACCAGGAATTTCGAAATCGTTGAAAAGATAAACAAGGAACTTATCTTAAGAGGAGCAAATTTGCTCTCCGACGGAAGGCCGATTACGGGGCTTTCGGCCAAGAACGTGGCGGAAATTGCCCTGGGGGTCTCCCCTGATTGTCTTATCATTCCTGCCCACGCTTGGACGCCGTACTTCTCCCTTTACGGGAGCGTTTCCGGATTTGATTCGATCGAGGAGTGCTTTGCCGAGGTTTCTTCTTCCATCTATGCCATCGAGACCGGGCTTTCCTCGGACCCGGCCATGAACTGGAGGATAGCCGAGCTTACAGCAAGAAGAATAGTGTCCTTCTCCGATGCCCACTCTCCCGCCAAGATGGGCCGGGAAGCAACGGTTTTTGAGATGCCGGAGCTTTCCTACGAGGGGGTCAAGAAGGCAATTATGGGGGAGAAAGGGGCGAGCATTGCCTACACGATAGAGTTTTACCCGGAGGAGGGGAAGTACCACTATACCGGGCACCGCAATTGCAGGATAGTCTATTCCCCGAACGAGACCAGAAAAAAGGGAACAATCTGCCCGGTCTGCGGAAGGGAGCTGACCGTTGGGGTAATGAGCCGGGTGGAAAGCTTATCCTCAGCCGATGTCGAAACCAAGAGCCGTCTTGATGAGTTCGGGGTCCGTTGGATAGGGGATAAAGAAGACAAAAGACCTCCCTACGTTATGATGGTCCCCCTTGCCGAGATTCTGGCGGAGGCTTTCGGGGTAGGTGTAGGGAGTCAAAAGGTACTCTCTTCTTATGAGCAACTGATAGCCTCCTTCGGAGGGGAATTTACGGTACTTCTTAAGACCCCCTTGGCCGATATCGAGAGAGTTGCGGGGGCAAGGGTGGCGGAGGGGATTTCTTTAGTCAGGAAGGGAGACATTGTCATTGAGCCGGGCTACGACGGGGTCTTCGGGAAGGTGGGCATCTGGAAAGAAACCGAGAAAGAGAACGGGGACGATGCCACCGACCAGGAAATGCTCTTTTAGAGTCCTTGACAGCAACAGGTGTTTCTGAAATCATGAAAGAAGGAATTGGGGGTGATTAAAAATGGCAGCATCAGGACTTAAAAAGACCACATCAGGCGCACTCGCATATGTCTTGGGACCAATTACGGGAGTGATATTTTTAATAATTGATAAAGACCCGTTTGTCCGTTTCCACGCCATGCAGTCGATAGTCGTCTTTGTGGGACTTTTTCTATTGCAGATGGTTTTGGGTTTAACCATTATCCTGGCAGTGTTGGTTCCCATCGTCTCGATTATCTCCTTTGTTTTGTGGCTAATCCTTATCTATAAAGCCTGGCAGGGAGAGCAGTGGGAAGTTCCGGTTTTGGGAAAAATCGCCCGAAATATGGCATCTAAGGTATAGAGCCTTTAGATGAATTCCGAACGCGAAAACATGGTTCGGGAAATACGGGAGAAGTATGAGCTTGACTCACCAGGAGTCTTCTCGGCAATGCTTCAAGTACCCCGCGAAGAATTCGTTGCCAAAAAGTATCGGGATATTGCCTATTCCGACGGTCCCGTGTCCATTGGCCACGGACAGACAATTTCCCAACCCTATACGATTGCCTTCATGACCGACCTTCTGAGGCTTAAAGCTAAAGAAAAAGTGATGGAAATAGGCACCGGTTCGGGTTACCAGGCGGCTGTTTTATCCCTTCTGGCGGATAAGGTCTTGACGATTGAAAGGATTGACTCTTTGGCCCGGGAAGCCAGAAAAAGACTGAAAAGATTGGGGTATAAGAATATCAAAGTCAGAACAGGCAGCGGGGAGTACGGTTGGCGCGAGGAAGCCCCATTTGACGCCATCTTGGTTACGGCCGGTATGGAATGGATACCCGAGGAGCTATTCAGACAGCTAAAAGACGGGGGGATAATGGTTGCGCCGGTGGGCAAGGGAATGGATAAGACAATGATCAAATACACCAAGAAGGGGAAGAAAATAAACAAGAAAGAATACGGCATTTTCCACTTCGTACCCTTCATCGAGGAGTAGTGATACAATTTCTTCATGATAGATATCGCCAGGGAGGCAGCCCTCAAGGCCGGAAGGGTTGTTCTTAAGCTTCGCAGCCAAAGACTGAAATATTTTATAAAGGAAAAACCGGGTGACTTTACCACCCAGGCCGATATTTCCTCCGAGAAGATTATCATCAAGACTCTAAAATCCAAATTTCCGAGACACAATTTCTTATCAGAAGAGATAGGAAACGAAGACAACGGTTCTAGTTTTCGGTGGATTATCGACCCCATTGACGGAACTATTCCTTATTCGTCGGGACTGCCCACATTCGGAATTTCTATTGGGCTTTTAAAGAACAATAAACCTTTTTTGGGTGTCATCAACCTGCCTGCACTAGGAAGCCTATTTTGGGCGGAAAAAGGAAAAGGTGCCTTTTTGAACGGCAAGCGGATAAAAGTAAGCGCAAAGGATGATTTGACCGAAACGGTAATTGGTTTTGATTTGGCCCACATGGGAGGCAGAAAGGCTGAACTTAAAAAACTAATAGCGCCGTTGGTCGATAAAGTAAGGTACGCCCCATCTTTAGGGTGTACCGTTGCCGGTCTTTCGTATCTAGCCTCTGGAGTATACGATGGATATATCCATAGTGCCTACCCTTGGGATTATGCGGCGGGGGCAATCATCATTGAGGAGGCCGGAGGGAAGATAACGGACTATCAAGGCAAGCCAATTGATTGGACAAAAGACTGGATTGATTTTTTTGCAAGCAACGGTCTTATTCACCGCAAAATATTGGCTCTAATTAAATGAAATTAATAATCGGGTTGGGAAACCCCGGAGGAGAGTATCTCAATAACCGCCACAATACTGGTTTCTTGGTAGTGGAATCTCTTCTTAAAAGGTCTCTGCCTAAGGATTTTGTCGTCAAAAAGTCCCAGGTATTTATGAATGAGTCGGGGTCCTTTGTGAAGAAATTAGTTGAGCAATACAGGGCAAATACCACGGATTTATGGGTCATTCATGATGACCTGGATATCCCTTTGGGAAGCTATAAAATCCAAAAAGGAAAGGGGCCAAAACTTCACAACGGGGTTAACTCTATTGAAAGGGAACTGGAGACAGACGAGTTTTGGAGGGTCAGGGTGGGGGTGGATAACCGCAGTCCCGAAAGCCGAATTTCGGGGGAAAAATATGTTTTACAGGATTTTACCCGGGAGGAAAGGGATATTTTAGATAAGACAGTTGGTAAGATATGCAAAAAATTGGCGACATCTTAAAAAAGTTCGATTCGGATGAGGATAAATATATTTCCTTTGAATTCCAGAAGTACGGATACGAATTGGCGAAGGAGCTGGGGGATTTAAAGAATAAGTCCCTGTATATTAAGCTGGCAAAAGGGACTCCCCGGGGGTTTTTGGAGTCTGCCAGGAATTTCGTCAAGGATGCCAATAACGTTAAATCAGCGCCCCGGCTGTTTATGTGGAAACTTGCCCAACTGACAAAAGAAGCTAAAATAAAGAAGCCCTAATGAACCTTCTCGACGGCAATTACATCGACCTTTTAATTCTTTTGGTACTTGTTTACTTTGCCAGCGAGGCGATCAGACACGGGTTCTGGGTGATTCTGGCCGACTTTTTATCGTTCTTGGGCTCCCTGATTTTCTCCCTGAGGGCATATAAGGCCCTTGCAGGGGTTTTAAGAGTCAATTTTTCTCTGCCTCACTCGGTTGCCAATGCTCTTGGTTTTTTGGTCACCGCCATTATTTCCGAAGCTATTTTGGGCTTTGTTTTGGGCCATCTGATTTCCTTTATTCCCAAAAAGATAAGGAAACACAAACTCAGTAAATTCTTGGCAGTCATTCCCGCTCTCGGGGAGGGGCTTATCCTGATTGCCTTTCTTCTGACCCTGACCCTAGGTCTTCCCGTCAAGCCCACGATCAAGGTAGACATCACCGATTCCAGGCTAGGGAGTCTGATTCTGGAGAGAACTTCAAGGGTGGAGAAGGGAATCAACGAGGTCTTCGGGGAAGTAATCGAGGACTCCCTGACCTACTTAACAATCAAGCCGGGTAGCAGGGAAGCCGTTCCTTTAAAGGTCGAAAAGATAGGGCTTTCGGCCGACGATGCTTCCGAGACCCAGATGCTTTCTTTGGTAAACGCCGAGAGGGCCAAGCAGGGGATAGCTGGGCTTGCCTTCAGTCCGGAGATTGTTGCGGTTGCCAGAGCCCACGCCGAAGATATGTGGGAGAGGAAATATTTTGGCCATATTTCTCCGGAAGGGAAAGACGTGGGGGACAGGCTTGATGCGGCCGGGGTAGGCTACTTCTTGGCCGGAGAAAATCTGGCTCTGGCCCCAACCACCACCACCGCCATGAACGGGCTTTTAAACTCCGAAGGCCACCGGGCAAATATTCTTGAGCCGAAGTTTAAAAAGGTCGGAATCGGGGTCATCGACAACGGCGTCTACGGTAAAATGTTTGTCCAGGTCTTTACCGACTGAGATGGGCTTCTTCGAAAAAGTTTATCAGGTCGTCAGGAAAATCCCCAAAGGAAAAGTGGCCACCTACGGACAGATTGCCGAGATATTGGGAACAAGGGATTCAAGGAGGGTGGGGTGGGCACTGCATGCAAATCGCGACAGTCAAACTCCTTGCCACCGGGTGGTCAATCGGGTCGGGACCCTTGCCCCAAATTTTGCTTTTGGGAAAGAGGAGGAACAAAGAAGAAGACTTGAGGCCGAAGGGGTGAGTTTTATCGGCAAAAGGGTGGACTTAAGAAAGAATCTTTGGAACCCCTCTTGATAGTGTAAAATGGACTGACACTGTCCATGAAGAAGGAAATTTTCATTCATTTTGCTTTTCTTGTCTCCTTTTTGATCTTTGTTTCCCTTTTTAAAAATTATCTTTCCCTTGCCCACTGGCCGTTATGGGCAGGGGGTTTGGTGGGCACGCTTCTGCCGGATGTTGACCACTTTATCTATATTTTTTTCCTGAAACCTTACGAGCTCACTTCCCAAAGAGCCAGTTCGATGCTTGAAAAAAGAAGCATTCTTAAAACCCTAGAATTTTTGGCCGAGACAAGGTATGAGCGGACGAAAATTATTTTCCACACCGCTTCCTTTCAACTTATCTTCCTACTATTAACTTTTTGGGTTTTGACGTCTTCGGGGAGTATTTTCGGAAGAGGACTCGTGTTGGCATTTTTCCTCCACCTTCTAGTTGATCAGGCGGTTGATTTAAACCAGATGGGAAATCTTTCCAACTGGTTTAAAAACTTCCCCGCAACTTTTGAGGAGAGACTGAAGAAGTGGTATTTTGTTGCCAACATAATAGTGCTTATCATCCTCGGCTTCTTGTTGTAATATTTCTCCATGGAAGAGGACATTGCCCTCACCAAGAAAGAAAGACGGGCGCTGGCCAGGGAAGAGAGAAGGAAAGTGCAGGACAAAGTAGCCTTCACTGCCAAATTTAAAAGATTTATTCTCTGGGTCACGGCCTTGGAAAATGAAGCAAAACCTGGCCTGGGCAACAGGATATAATCTTTTGGCAATTCCGGCCGCTGCCGGAGTTTTCATCCCTTGGGGAATAGTCTTAAGGCCGGAATACGGAGCGCTTCTGATGAGTGCATCATCCCTGATTGTGGTTGCCAACGCCCTTTTTCTGAAAAGGGCGAGACTGTGAAAATTAGAGGTTGACTTGCCCATAGCCTAATCGCTATATTGAAACGACATGGCAACGACCACGGTCACGGATAAGGATTTTGAGGAAAAAGTAATCAAATTCTCCACCCCTGTTCTGGTTGATTTTTGGGCTTCCTGGTGCGGACCCTGCAAAATGGCAGAGCCGGTTCTCGAGGCGCTTTCGGAGGTCTATAAGGGAAAAGTGGCAATTGTGAAGCTTAATGTGGACGAGAATCAAGCCACAACCCAGAAATTCGGAGTGATGAGCATTCCGACAACCATTCTTTTTAAACAAGGTAAAGAATTGGGTCGTCAGGTAGGTTTTGCAGGAAAAGAAGCTTTTGACAGTCTAATCAAGAAAGGAATTTAAAGGGGGTGATTTAATTGGATCCGAATCAACCACAAAATCCTCAACCAGGAACACCAAGCGGTACACCTGCAGTCCCTGCAGGAGACATGCCGACGCCAGGAGGGACACCTCCAGCGCCGACGATGCCTGAGCCGATTACACCGACCACACCCGAGCCGGCGCCGGCAGGGGAAACCCCGGCCGAAACTCCGGAGCCTACTGGGGGAGAAGGTACGGGAACTCCCGGCGGCACACCGCCTCCGGCAGCCCCGACAATGTAGGCAAGATAAATGGAAGAAGTATTTGCTCCTAAACCAAAAGCGGGCGAGCCTTGGGACGTTGTCATTGTGGGTTCGGGTCCAGCCGCATTCACCGCGGCCGTCTACACCACCCGGGGAGCCGCCTCAACCGTTATTTTGGGAGGGGAAAAATGGGGCGGACAACTGATGCTGACCACAACGGTTGATAATTTCCCGGGCTTTCCAGAAGGAATTCAAGGACCGGATTTAATGCTCGCCATGCGCAAGCAGGCGGAACGCTTCGGAGGCCAGTTTGTCCAAACCAGTGTGGAGAGCGTGGATTTGTCCAAAAAACCCTTTGAGGTAAGCTCGGCCGGCACGATTTATCCGGCCAAAACAATTATCATTGCCACCGGAGCGGCGACGCTCTGGCTCGATGCCCCAGGAATTTCAAAGCTTATTGGCAGAGGCGTATCCTCCTGCGCCCCCTGCGATGCACCGTTTTTTAAAGACAAAAAGGTGGCGGTGGTTGGAGGAGGGGACTCGGCCATGGAGGAGGCTTTGGTACTGACCAAATACGCCTCCGAGGTAACAGTTATTCACAGAAGGGACGCCTTCAGGGCCTCTCAGGCCATGCAGCAGAAAGTGCTGGCCAGCGGCAAGGTTAAGGTTTTGTGGAATACGGAAGTGACTGAGGCCGTTGGGAACGGGAAGCTTGAAAAGGTCCTGCTTAAAAACAACAAAGACGGGACCACCTCGGAGCTTGTCCTGGATGGATTATTTATTGCCATCGGTCACAGGCCGGAAACAGAGCTCTTTACGGGCAAGATAGATGTGGACGAAAGGGGTTATATCAAGGCCCTAGAAAACTCCAAAACATCGGTTCCTGGAGTATTTGTGGCCGGGGACGTGCACGATTGGCGCTACAAACAGGCGGTAACCGCAGCGGGCTTCGGCTGCATGGCGGGGATGGACGCTCTGGCGTTTCTTGCCGAACTTAAGGGTTGACAAGAGATTCCATTTGGAAGAGAATAATTTTCATGCCGAAAGCCGCAAAAGGACTTCTGGATAAGTTTGTTCCCGTTCTTCTGGTTTTAACCGTTGCCCTGGCTGTCTTGGTGGGAGTTCTTTGGGAGAAAGTCTCCAACTTGGAAAAAGGGACAACCTCCACAACCGCCCCTGCCGAGGTTGCCCAGCCCGACGCCAGCGGAAAACTGTCTGAGGAGGATGCCAAAAAGGTAGAAAAGCCCGGCGATAAAGACCATGTCAGAGGATCTTTGGACGCCCAAGTTTACCTTATCGAGTATACCGATTTGGAATGTCCGTTTTGTAAAACCTTCCATCCGACGGCCCAGCAGGCACTTGACGAGTATGGAGACAAGATTGCCTGGGTCTACCGGCACTTCCCCTTAGACCAACTCCACTCCAAGGCAGACAAAGAGGCCGAAGCCTCGGAGTGTGCCTTCGAGCAGGGAGGAAATGATGCTTTCTGGAAGTTTGTCGACAAGATTTACGAGGTAACCCCTTCCAACAACGGGCTGGACTTAACTATGCTTCCCGGCTATGGGGGACAAATCGGCCTTAACAGTGCCAGGCTGAAAACCTGCCTGGATAGCGGGAAATACGCCGAGAAGGTTGAGTCTCAATACCAAAGCGGGTTAACCGCCGGAGTAACCGGAACTCCGGGCAACTTCATCATGAATTCAAAAGGCGAAGTTTGGGTTGTTCCGGGAGCAGTCCCTTACGAGAGTCTTAAAGCAACCATCGAAGAGGCCCTCGCGAACTAAATTGAATCTTCAAGGCCTATTTTGATATAATCAGAAGCGCTTTCTATGGCCCCGTCGTCTAACGGCTAGGACACGGCCCTTTCAAGGCTGGAACATGGGTTCGAATCCCGTCGGGGTCACAAACAGTTTTAGGGCCGATAAGCGAAAGCTTGTGGCCCCTCGAGATTACTCTCGGGCCCATAGCTCAATGGCAGAGCAAGTGCCTTTTAAGCACGTGGTTGGGGGTTCGAATCCCTCTGGGCTCACCTTTTTCATTGCGGGGTCGTCTAATGGTAGGACAGGCGCCTTTGGAGCGTCGAATCGGGGTTCGAATCCCTGCCCCGCAGCAAGGTTGGACTTTATCTCGAGAACATGTAAAATGTAGCCATGACAGAAGGGCAAGAGGGGCATATTAAATTTCCAGAAAAAATATTACAAGGTCGTATTTTCAGTATCCCAGAAGGCGCAGTCCATATTGCTGCTGGGGATACAGAGAAACCCAAGGAGGATCAAGTTTTAGAAATACTTCAGAAATTTTCTAATGGTGATTGGGGGCAGGTTTCTGAAAATTTCAAACGCAGTAATGATGATTATACGAGAATAAGAGCATCAAGATGGTCACTTTGGGGAAAATATTCGGTCGGTGGAGTAATCTATGAGGTCTATGGTAGCATAAAAGACGGCGAGGCTGAAACTGTTCATATTCTTTCCCAGGAAGAATCAGAAAAACTTTCAAAAGCCTTAATGGCTGAATCATTTATCACGAAAGGGTAAGGCAAATTTCTGTGGGTGAACTCTCCTATTTAGTTTCAGGGCGAACTTACTGCTCCCAAGTGGTTATGGGCCCGAATGGGCCTAGACCACACTGCTCAGCCAGTACATTTCTTGACATTTATATCCCGGGTGAATATATTGTTGCACTGCCCTTCTAAAGCAGATGTCAGCATATCAAGAAGTAAAAGACAAACCAAGTCCGATAAATTTAGCAGCTTCTCGTATAAGAGCAAACGTGGCCTCGTTTGTGAAACAAGAACTTCGGGATGCCTTTCCAAGAAACTATGTGTATCGCCGCGGGTTTTATAACCGTGTATTCGTGGTAATCGAAGGCCATGGGGATCAATACGACGGGTTTTTTGAAAGTGGCCACTTAATCACTCTGGAACCTGACGGTCAATTTCGAAGCGGTAAGGTTGTCCAAGATGTTGGGGACGATACCCACTCTTGGAAATTTTATGACGCGAAGCTTTCCGCTGCCAGCGATATGGAGGTCGTGAGATACGCCCCATTACTTGTGACGCTATTATTCAACCAAATTCAAGCGGAACTAAAAGAGGACAAAATTTTTAAAAGAGACACTGAAAAATGGGAAAGGTGGGAAAGTGCCCTGCAAAAAAGAGACGGCGAAATCTTTGCTGTTCTGATTGAATCACAGAAGGCTTTAATTGACGCCGGAGAAGATCCAGAAATACCTTCAGCTGGAGCACAAGATTATGGAAGCTTGGCAATGACTGAGCTGCAAAAAATGATTGATAAGATGAGGTGGGGAAGCGAAGCAGGAAAATAGTATACTAGGTCTAGACCGACCTGCACAGCCAATGAAAAAACTCATCCTTCTCTTTGTTTTACTCTCCCTTTTTTTCTTGCCTGCCCCTGTTTTTGCCAAGGATTATTCCGTTCCCTCAGCCGATTTTCAGGTCCAGATTAATCAAGACGGCTCGGTAAATGTCGAGGAGAGAAAAACCTATTCTTTCGACGGCAGCTTTTCCTGGGCCGACGAATGGA